>WBZR01002616.1_pt1 | contig 18092 bp, 14 predicted proteins | sample 5204231 | NCBI WGS metagenome assembly WBZR01 (sample SAMN12412403, study PRJNA552823) | activated sludge metagenome | isolation source: activated sludge from anammox sidestream of wastewater treatment plant... | place: USA: Virginia | collected 2017-08 | reverse complement strand
TCTTCCGATCTGGATGCCGCGCGTCCCCGGGCTTCCGGAGCTCGGCGGCAACCGCATCCACGTCTCCGAGGTCGACGTGCTCGTCGAACACGACGCCGATCTCGTGACGATCGCCGACGCGCCGCCGTCCGCGGCGGATCTCGCGATCGCCCGCCGGGTGTGCGAGCGCATCCCGCCGGGCGCCGTCCTCCAGTTCGGGATCGGCGCCATCCCGAACGCGATCGCCGGCATCCTCGCCGCGGAGGGGCAGGGCGGCTTCGCCGTCCACACCGAGATGATCTCGGACGGCATCATGCGCCTCCACCGGGCGGGCGCGGTGGCGAACCGAAAACCGCTCTACGACGGCGTTACGGTCGCGACCTTCGCCCTCGGGAGCCGTGCGCTCTACGACTGGCTCGACGGCAACCCCGACGTCCGCATCCTCCCCGTCACCGCGGTGAACGGCCCCGCCGTGCTGGCGCAGCTCCCGGACCTCACCAGCGTGAACGGGGCGATCGCGATCGACCTCGCGGGGCAGGTCGCGGCCGATACGATCGGCGATCGGCAATACTCGGGAACGGGCGGCCACGAGGCGTTCGTGAGCGGGGCGGGGAGCGCGCCCGGCGGCCGGAGCTTTCTCTGCACGCGCGCGACGGCGACGGTGGATGGCGCGCCGATCTCGACGATCGTCGCGGCGTTCCCGCCCGGGACGCGCGTCACGACGCCGCGGCACCACGTCCAGTGGGTCGTGACGGAGCACGGCGCCGTCGATCTCTCCGTGCTCGACGACGTCGAGCGCCCGCGCGCCCTGGTCGAGCTCGCCGACCCGTCGTTCCGCGCCGCGCTGCGCGCCGCGCTGCGCTAGCCCCGCCGTTCCACGTCGCGCCGCGCGCCGCGCGGCGCCAGCCCCGTCGTTCCGCGCCGCGCTGCGCGCCGCGCGGCGCCAGCCCCGCCGTTCCACGTCGCGCCGCGTTCGTCCCGCCGGGCCGGACGCGGCCTGTCGCGCGTGGCGGCGCGCCGGACGCGTCCTCGCGCGGCGGACGCGCCGCCTACTCGGGCGGGATCGCGGGTGTCCCGCCGAACGTGCCGTCCTCGCACGCGACCGTCCGGTCGCTCGGCGCGCAGCGCAGCAGCGCACCCGTGCACCCGCCGACGCAGGCGCCGCAGACGAGGTCGCGACGGCACGCGTCGCACTGCGCGGCGCAGCGCGTGTCGCAATCGGGATCGCCGGCGCGGCAAAAGGTACGGCACGCGTCGTAGCACTCGCGGTCGACGCCCGCGTCGCAGCTCCGGCAGACCCTGGCATCGCGGTCGTGGCTGCCGCCGCCGCAGGCCGAGAGCGCGGCGGCGAGCGCGACCGCGACTGCCGCCCCGAGCGCCATGCTTCGCCATCCGGTCATATCGTCGCTCCCCTCGTCGCGCATCTCAAAACGTGTGGCCGAACGTCAGGTAGACGAGCCCCGTGTGCTCGGGGCTGAAACCGGCGTCGATTCGCGCCACCAGCCCCGACGAGAGCCCGATGCGGAGGCCGCCGCCGTAGCTGTGGCGGACGTGGTCGAAGGGGTGATGGGTGAAGTCGTAGTCGTCCGCGAAGACGCGCCCGAGGTCACCGAACGCGACCCCGTCGACGCTCACGTCCCAGAGCCTGCGGAAATTGAAGTCGACGAGCTTGAGGCGGTACTCGGCGTTCAAGAGCATGCTGCCCTTCCCGAGGAAGCGCTGCGGGAAGTAGCCGCGCATGGTGTCGTCGCCGCCGAGCGAGCTGAGCTCGAAGAAGGGGATCTCGTCGTCGTCGCCGAACACGGCCTCGGTGTTGGCGTGCAGTGCGATCACCTGCCGCCGCCAGACGAGCGGCTGGATGAAGCTCACGTCGAAGATCACCTTCTGGTAGTCGGTGTCGCGGTTGAAGAGCGCGTGATCGGCGTTCAGGTACTTCAGGATCACTTCCCAGCCCTCGGTCGGCCGCACGAGGTCGTCGCGCGAGTTGTAGACGAGCGCCGCCGACAGGTAGTTCGACGGCGCTCCGTGCACGCCGTAGAGCCCGGGGGCGAAGCGCTGGATGGACGGCGTATCGTCGTCGGCGCCGTTCTTGACGTTGGTGTCGCGGTAGAACCCGGCGAGCACGAGCGCGAGCTTCCGCAGCGCACGGTAGCCGACCGTGAATCCGACACGAGCCCGGCGCATCTCGTAGTTGGCGACGGGGTCGGGACCGAGCGCGTTGTTGCCGAGTCCGAAGAACTCGACGGCGGGATCGGTGTACCACGCCCAGGTGCCGAACAGCATGAACGGACCGAGGGCCGTGTGCCCGAGGTTGACGGTCGCCTTCTGCTGGCGCTTCAGTGCGACCAGCAGGTTCACGTCGCCGACCAGGGCGTCGCCGAAGAGGTCGCGGCCCTCGAACTTGACGCCGGCCTTCGGGCCGGTCGCCGGGCCGTAGCCGGCCTGGGGCAGGATCGCGAAGGGCAGCCGTCGTCCCACATCCTCGTCGACCGCCGGACGCGACGGCAGCGAGTCGGAGACGAGGTTCTCGGGATCGAGGTCGTTCTCGGGCGTCGCGTGCGCGGTCGGCGTCGTCCGCACGAACGCCGCGAGGGCGACGGCGACGGCGAGTGCGGCGCGAGCGCGGCGACGCGTCCTGGCGCTCCGGGCCCGGCGCCGGGCGCCGGCGCGCTCGCGGCCGCTCGCCGGGCTCTCGAAGCCGTGCCGGGGGCGCACCATCCCGTTGTACTCGAAGCCGAGCCGCCCGGTCAGATCCGAAAACGACGGCCGGCGCCGCTCCATCGCGCTTTCTACACCGCGTGTAGGACTTACATCGGTCGAGCGGATGCCGCTCGCCTCGGCGCGACGAAACTTGAGGAATCGCGGCACCCCGCGTGCGCGAACGCTCTGGCATCGCATTCGCACCCGCTCGTGGGCATGATCGACGACAGCAGAGGGCAGCGCTCCGCTCCCGGAAGAGGTCGCGGGCGGGCCGACGTTTCCATTCCCGACATCGTGGTGCCGGACCAGTTCTTCGCCGGACGCGCGCTCGGGCTTCCCGACAGTCCGGAGAAGCGGCTCATGTTCGCCGTCCTGCTCGACGCGATCAGCCGGCTCCGGCAGCGGCGGAGTACACGCGGGATCGAGGCCGAGCAATGGATCTGCGACGAGGACGACGCGCGGATCTTCTCCTTCGTCAACGTCTGCGGCGTGCTCGGGTTCGAGCCCCGTGCGCTCGCGCGCCGGCTGCTCGCGAAGGGGTCGCCGATCTCCCGGCGGGCGCCGCTCAGGCACCCGCGGACCTCGCGGCTGCGCGTGACGCTTCCCCGTTCCGGCCAGCGGCAGGTGGCCGCGACGGGATGACGAGAGGCGCGCGAGGAGGCGTCGAGATGGCCGGATCCCCGACGAAGGCAGAGCCCGCGGCGCCCGTCGCCGCGCCGGATCGGATCGCGCCCCGTCGGCCGACGGAAGAAGAGATCGACGAGTTCGTCGACGATTCGTTTCCGGCAAGCGATCCGCCCTCGTGGACGACGTCGCACGCGTGACGGCGCGATCCGGGATCCTCCCGGGCCCACGAGCCGGGCGTTCCGACCATCGTCGCGGCCGCGACGGCTCGGCTCATGCGTGCGCGACGCCGGGCACGCCGCCCTTGCCGGGCACGCCGCCCTTGCCGGGCGCCGCGCCCTCGCCGGGCACGCCGCCCTTGCCGGGCGCCGCGCCCTCGCCGGGCACGCCGCGGCGGTCGAGCGGAAGCTCGATGATGAACGTCGCCCCCTCGCCGGGGCGGCCTTCGGCGCGGATCGCGCCCCCGTGGTGCTCGACGATGCGCCGACAGATGGCGAGACCGACGCCGGACCCGTCGCCCGCGCTCGTCCGCCCGGGCAGCTGCTCGAAGAGGTCGAAGATCCGCTCGGCGTCGCACGCCCCGAAGCCCTGGCCGTTGTCGGCGACGCGGATCTCGCAGGAGCGTGCGCCGTCGCGCTCCGTGACGCGACCCTCGACGCGGACGACGAGCGGTCGCGCGCCGCGCCGGTACTTGGCGGCGTTCTCGAGGAGGTTGCGGAAGAGCTGGCGCATCTGGGCGCGGTCGGCGTGGACGGGCGGGAGGTCGGCGACCTCCACCGTCGCGCCGGCGTGACGGAGGCCGGGCGCGCCGTCGCGAACGATCTCGCGGACGAGCGTCGCGAGGTCGACGTCCTCCTCGATCGTCGGCGGGGTGTACGTGACGCGGGCGAGGCGCAGCTGCGCCTCGAAGAAGGCCGCCAGCCGGTCCATCGCCGCGCGCAGCTGTTGCAGGTACCCACGCCCGCGTTCGTTGAGGGCGACGTCGGGATTGGTCTCGAGGAGCTCCGCCCAGAGCGCCATCGTCGCGAGCGGTTGGCGCAGTTCGTGGGACACGAACGAGGCGAAGCGACGGAGGTGGCCGTTCGCCGCCTCCAGCGTGGCCTGCGTCCGCTGACGGAGCGCGTTCTCGTCGCGCAGCGCGGCGTTCGAGCTCGCGAGCTCCGCCGTCCGTTCGCGGACCCGCTGTTCGAGCCCGGTCGCGAGGGTGCGGATCTCCTGCTCGGCCGCGCGGCGCGAACGCACCTCGTTGTGCAGCGAGCGATTCGCCCTCGCCAGCTCGCGCGCGCCGCGGCGCTGACGGAGGAGCGCGTGCCACGTCGCCGTCAGCAGCAGCGAGATCAGCGCGCCGGCGGCGAGGGCCATCTCCGGAGCGGTGGTCTCGATCCGGGCGCGCAACGCGGGCGAGGGGCGCACCGCGAGCTCCCAGCGGCGGCCGCCGGGCAGGTCGAGCGCGTACGGCCGGCAGGAGGCGCACGGCGCGAGCTCGCCGTGGTCGCGCGGGCCGTAGAGCACGCGATCGTCCTCGCGGATGGTGATGACGTAGTCGTGGAGGCGCGTCGCGAGCAGGGCGTCGAGCACGCGATCGACGGCGAAGAGCGCGGAGACGAATCCGTCCGGGCGCCCGTGGCGGAAGAGCGGAACGACGAGCCGGAAGGCGGACCGACCCGGCTCGAGATCGAAGGCGGGCGTCGCCGCCGCCGCCCGGTCGGCGCGTGCGGCGGCGAGCGTCGCGCGCGTGGCGGGACCGACCGGCGGCGACGGCTCGCGCGCCTCTACGCGGCGTGCGCGTCCGGCCGGGACGACGTAGACGAGGTCGTCGTCGTCGTCGATCCATTCGACCGCACGCGGCCCGCCGAGGCGCTCGATCACGAGCCGGCACTGATCGCGCCACTGCGCCGCGGGCAGACGTCCGGCGGTGTTCCATTCCGCCGCGAGGTGCTCGAGGGCCCGCGTCACGCTGCCCACGAAGGCGCCGATCTCGGCGACCGAGCCGACGGCGGTCATCTCCATGACCCGCTGCAGCTCGGCGCGCTGGTGCGCCACGAGCGACTGCCAGAAGAGGACGGTCGCCAGGAAGCAGGCCGCCCCGGCCGCGTACGGGACCGAGCGCGCGATTCGTGACGCCATGACGAGTCCCGGTAAGCAGACGGAGCCGGAGGAGGCAAGCGAGGGCAAGACCTACAACGCGTGCAAGTCTTGCAACGCCGGGCCGCGCCGCTCGGAGGACGGTCCGGTGCGAGGGATGGCGCGCGGCTTGCTCACGGAGGATCGAAGGGATCTGCCGACGATGCCGACCGTCCTCGTCGTCGAAGACGATGCGCCGCTGCGCCAGGCTCTGATCGCCGCGCTGGCGGCGCAGGGATATTGCGCGAGGGAGGCCGGCGACCTCGACGGCGCGCTCGAGGAGATCGCCGCCGCCCGCGTCGACGTCGTGCTGTCGGACGTGGGCATCCCGGGCGACGGATACACCCTGCTCGCGCGGGTGCGGCAGCTGCGGCCGCGCACCCCGGTCATCCTGATGACGGGCATCGACGAGGACGACCTCGGCCGGCGGGCGCGCGCTGCGGGCGCGTACGCGTACCTGGTGAAGCCCATCCGCCTGAGCGTGCTGAAGGGAACGCTCGACGGCGCCTGTCTGCGCGCCTGACGGGGCGTTCGCTCGACGGCATCGCGTCGGGGCGTGGGGTCGCGCCTGCCTCGCGGGATGGGTTAGAAGGTCGGCGGGAAGACGCGCCGATGCCGACCGCTCTCATCGTCGACGACGATCCGGATTTCCAGGCCGCCATGGCGGAGCTGGTCCGCGGTGAAGGCTTCACCGTCGAGACCGCGGGGTCGCTCGTCGAGGCGCACGCGGCCGTCAAGATCCGCATTCCCGACGTCGTCCTCGTGGACCTGACGCTCCCCGACGGCAGCGGCCTCGATCTGCTCTCCGCCGTCGAAGGCCCCGGCGCGCCGGAGATGATCGTCATCTCCGGGCACGCGACGCTCGACAACGCGATCGAGGCGCTGCGCCAGGGCGCGTCCGACTACCTCACGAAGCCGGTCGATCTGGCGCGCTTGCGGGCGATCCTGGTGAACGTCGCGCGGCGGCGCGACATGACCGAGGAGATCGAGGGCCTGCGCGCCGAGCTGCGCGGCCTCGGCCGCTTCGGCGCGCTCATCGGCGGCTCGCCGATGATGCAGCAGGTGTACGAGCAGATCCAGCGGGTCGCGCCGAGCAATGCCACGGTGTTCATCCAGGGCGAGAGCGGCACCGGCAAGGAGCTCGTCGCCGAGAGCGTCCACAGGCTCTCGCGGCGCCGCAGGCGCCCCTTCGTCGCCATCAACTGCGGCGCCGTCGCGCCGAACCTCATCGAGAGCGAGCTCTTCGGCCACGAGCGCGGCAGCTTCACGGGCGCCGACCGGCTGCACCGCGGGTACCTCGAGCGCGCGCACGGCGGCACGCTCTTCCTCGACGAGATCACGGAGATGCCGCTCGAGCTGCAGGTGAAGCTCCTGCGCGTCCTCGAGACCGGGCGTTTCTCGCGCGTCGGCGGCGAGCAGGAGCTGCCGGTCGACGTCCGGATCATCGCGGCGACCAATCGCGATCCGCACCAGGCGGTGGCCGACCAGAAGCTCCGTGAGGACCTCCTGTACCGCCTGCGGGTGTTTCCGATCGCCCTGCCGCCGCTCCGCGAGCGCGCCGGCGACATCGACCTCCTTGCGGAGGCCTGTCTCGCGGAGCTCAACAAGGACGAGGGGACGCGCAAGCGCTTGAGCCGCGCCGCGCTCGAGCGCCTGAGAAGCGCTCGCTGGCCCGGCAACGTGCGCGAGCTCAAGAACGTCATGCATCGCGCCTTCATCCTCGCCGACGACGAGATCGGACCGCAGCAGCTCCCCGACTGGGGGCCGGTCGGGGCCGCCACGGCCGGGATCGCGGCCGACGGCGACGCGATCCTGCAGGTGAAGGTCGGCAGCTCGATCGCCGAGGCCGAGCGCCGGCTGATCCTCGCGACCCTCGACGCCTGCGGCGGCAGCAAGGACCAGGCGGCGAAGATCCTCGGCATCAGCCTGAAGACGCTCTACAACCGCCTGAACAGCTACAAGGGCGCTCCGGCGCCCGCCGGGTGAGCGGCCGGGGCGCGCGCTGGCGGGCGCCGCGGGCCGCCGCGGCGGAGCGTCGCTAGGAAGATCCCGCGGGGAGGCATAGGGTGGCGGGTGGAGGATCCCGCGATGGACTTCGTTCAGACGCCCCCCGTGCTCGGCAACCAGTTCGAGGACGACCGGGTGCTGCAGAGCTTCCTGCGGCGCCGGGTGCCGAAGGACGCGCTCGCGGCGATGGTCCCGTCGCTCGCGCGCATGGGGGGGCGCGCCGTCGGCGACCTCGGAGCGGCGGCCGCCGCGGCGCGCGGCGAGGACCCCGTGCTGGTGCAGTGGGATCCGTGGGGGAACCGCGTCGACGAGATCGTCGTCCCCGAGGCGTGGAAGCTCTTCGCACGGACGGCGGTCGAGGAAGGGTTGATCGGGACCGCGTACGAACGCGCGTCCGGCGAGTACTCGCGCCTCCATCAGTTCGCGCTCGTCTATCTCTTCGCCCCGTCGTCGAAGGTGTACACGTGTCCGCTCGCCATGACCGACGGCTGCGCCAAGACGCTCGAGGTGGCGGCCGAAGCGGGGCTGCGCGAGCGCGTGTTGTCCCGGCTCGCGTCGCGCGATCCGGCGCGCGCGTGGACGTCGGGACAGTGGATGACGGAGCGGATCGGCGGGTCGGACGTCGGACTCTCGGAGACCGTGGCGCGCGAGACGGCGGAGGGGTGGCGGCTCTGGGGCACCAAGTGGTTCACGTCGGCGATCACGGCCGACGTCGCGCTTACGCTCGGACGGCCGGAAGGCGCGGGTCCGGGCGGCCGCGGCCTGGCGCTCTTCCTGGTGGAGACGCGCGACGCGCAGGGTCGGCTGAACAACATCGAGGTGCATCGACTCAAGGACAAGCTCGGGACGAGGATGGTGCCGACGGCCGAGCTGACGTTGAACGGCACGCTCGCGATTCCGGTCGCGGGCCTGACCGACGGCGTGCGCAACATCACGCCGATGCTCAACATCACCCGCACCTGGAACGCGGTCTGCTCGGTCGCGAGCCTGCGGCGCGGGCTGGCGCTTGCGCGCGACTTCGCCGGACGCCGCTTCGCGTTCGGCGCGACGCTCGACCGGAAGCCGCTCCACGTCGACACGCTCGCCGGCATGCAGGCGGAATACGAGGCGGCGTTCCACCTCGCGTTCCACGGCGTCGCGCTCCTCGGCCGCGAAGAGACCGGCGTGATCACCGAGGAGGAGGCGGCGCTCCTGCGGCTCCTGCAGCCCCTCGCCAAGCTGACGACGGGACGCCAGGCGGTCGCCGGTGCGAGCGAGACGCTCGAGGCGTTCGGCGGCGCGGGCTACATCGAGGATACGGGCCTCCCGGAGATCCTGCGCGACGCGCAGGTGCTCTCGATCTGGGAAGGCACGACCAACGTGCTGGCGCTCGACGCGCTGCGCGCGGTCGCGCGCGCCGAAGCCCTGCCGGTCTTCGGGCGCGAGGTGCGGCGGCGGATCGGGGCGGCGGCGGGCGAGCCGACCCTGCGAGCGCCGTCCACCGCCGCGTGCGCGGCGCTCGAACACGCCGAAGAGTGGCTCGCGGCCGCGAGCCGCCGCGGCGGGGAGCAGGTGGAAGCCGGCGCGCGCCGCTTCGCCCTGACGCTCGGCCGCACCTTCGCGCTGGCGCTCCTCGTCGATCACGCGGCGTGGGCGCTCGCCGAGGCGCGCGATGCGCGACCCGCGGCGGCGGCCCGGCGTTTCGCGCGCGCGGGCGTCGATCTCCTCTGGGCGGAGGACGACAGCGCCGGGGACGGGGCGGCGCTCGCGCTCGATCGCCCGGGCTGACGGCGCGCCGCCCGTCGGGGCGGCGCCGGTGGCGCGCGGCCGCGCCGCCGGCGCTCACTCGGCGGCGCGCGGCGGATCGGCGGCGGGCGCCAGCACGACGAGGCCGCCTATGCGGGCGACGACCGTGGTGTAGCGGGCGCGCAGCGTCTCCCACATCTCCGGTTGTGAGCGTCGGAACCGCGAATCCGCGAGGCCCTCGGAGCCGACGACGAGCGCCGGCGGGTGGCGCTCGAGCCACGCGACGTGCTCGCGCCGCCACGCGGGGGAGTCGAACAGACCGGGCTGGTACATGACGCAGAGGCCGTTGGCGGGCCGCTGCGCGAAGACCGGAAGCTGGGGCGCGGCGGCCGCGACCAGGATCTCGTCGTCGGGCCCGGAGAGGCGCGCCAGCGTGCGGACGAGCTCGGCGTTGGGATCGTTCGGGAGGGCCTCGAGCCCGCGGACGAGGTCGGTCAATCCGGCGAGCGGCGCCCGCGGCAGCGGCGCCAGATCGCGATGCGGCTCGACGGCCAGGCGCGTGAGGGGCACCGCGCACACGGCCACGAGCACGCCTGCCGCGAGCGCGAGGTCGCGGCCGGACGCCGCGCGGCGCGCGTCGCTCTCCCGCCGCGCGGCGCGCGCGGCGAGCGCGCAGAGTCCCGGCAGGGCGAGCGCGAGCGGCCAGGCGCCCTGCCAGAAGTGATTGAGGTCGGCGCGGTGGATCGTATGGGGATAGACGGCGAGGCCGAGGACGCCGATCGCCGCGAGGCACCGTCCCGCATCCTCGAGGCCCGGCGCGCGGCGACGCCATGCCCGGCCGCCCGCCGCGAGCGCGGCGACGTCCACGATCGGCAGCAGCACGAGCGCGAGCGCATGCGACGAGTCCTTGCCGAACGGCGCCGACGGTCGAAACGGCGGGGGCGGGATCGTCAGGTGGCGCGCCGAGCCGACGACGCTCTCCACGGTGACGGCGAGCGCCCGCAGCGGCGCCCGCGCTCCCGCGAGTACGACGAGGGCGGTCATCCAGACGACGAGCGGGAGCCCGAAGCCGACGAGCAGCGGCAGCACGCGGGCGCGCAGGGGGCTCCGCGCGTCGCGCCGCGCGCCGTCGACGACCGCGAAGGCGAAGAGGACCAGGGCGCTCGCGGCGCCGAGCTCGGGTCGGAGGAGAGCGCCGATGCCGCAGACCCACCCTCCGCGCCACCACCAGCGGGAGTCCTCCGTCGCCCGGTCGAGGCACGTGAGGGCGGCGATCGGGATGAGCCACACGTACCATTTGTGGAAGCGCGCGAGGAAGAGCAGCGCCAGGATCGCGCTCGACCACGCGGCGATCGCGCCGAAGCGACGGCGGGCGAGGCGGAAGGCGAGCCCGATCGTCAGCGCCCAGGCCGCGGCGCAGGCGAGGACTTCGCCGACCAGCTCGCCGGACGCGCCGCCGGTCGCGACGGCGAGGACGGCGACGAGCGGTCCGTAGATGTGGAGCGAGTCGATCGCCGGAATGCGCCCGTCGAGGAGCTGTGCGCCGGCCGCGAGTTGATAGCCGTGATCGGAGTTGACGAGGAAGTGCTCCAGCGTCGGGGCGCGCACCACCAGGAGGACGAAGGTCCCGGCGCTGACCGCCAGCTCCGGGAGCAGGCGGCGGGCGGCAGAGGTCATCGAATGCTCCTCAGGGCCGCCTCCGCCGCGCGGCCGCGAGCCCCGCATCGATGATGGCGCGGGCGTCCGCGACCTCCGCGCCCGCGGCCCGCGTCGGTACTCCGCGCAGCATCGCGATCCAATCGTCGGGGAGCCCGTGGTGCTGGGCTCCCTCGACGAGGAGGGCCATGTAGCGGTCGGACGGCCGGAGCGCGGGCGCGCGCTGCTCGGAGACGAGCGTGAAGGCCCGCGACGGCCCGGCACCCGCCGGCGGCGCATCGGCGCCGGTGCGCGGCGCCGCGCACGCGAGCGGCGCCACGGCGATCTCGACCCGCGCATAGTTGCCGATCAACACGCCCTCGGTGAGGTCGAGCTGGGCGAGATCCTCCATGGTGATCTCGTAGGCGACGCCGTAGACTTCGGCGCCGATGGTGGCGACGAGGTTCGCGAACGACTCGCCGATCGGCACGAGCGGCGGCTTGTCGAGGACGAGCCGCCACCCCGACGCCCGTGCCGCGAGGGCGCGCGACGGCGCGATGCCGCGCCGTCCGGCGAAGGTCGCCGGCTGCATGTTGGATCCGTAGGCGAAATACCAGACGCGGTCGCTCATCCGGTCCGGGTCCCGTCGCGGCCGGGCCGGAGCGCGGCGCCGTCCGCGGGCGGCGCGCCGTCGGCCGTGCAGTCGAGCCGCACCGCAACCGAGCGCCCCGTGTCGGCGAAGAGCGCGACCCAGCGGTCGGCCCAGCCGTACTTCGCGGCGAGGAGACGGCGGATGCGGTCGTGGCCCTCCGGATTGGCGGCGACGCGCGCCCGGCAGCGGCGCGGCCGGGCGCGGCGCTCGAGCACCACGTCGGGGGCGCGCGCGAGGTCGTGGAGGAACGGCCGCTCGGGGTTGGCGGCCTCCACCCACGCGGCGCCATCGGCGTCGGCGATCCACGCGCGGGTCGTCCGCTCGCCGCCGTCGGCGGCGCGGGTGCGGAGCACGACGACCTCTTGTCCCTCGAGTGCGGCGAGCGTGACGGCGCCGAACGCCGCCGCCGGGATGAGGATCGCCGCGATCCAGCCGGCGCGGCGTCTGCCGCTCACGGGCGCCCCGCGCATGCGCCCGTCCTGCCCGAGCCCCCCGACCCTGTCCATCCTGGACAGCGCGCCCGAATTCGTGCGAGCAGGTGCAGGCGTGCACGCGGAATGGACCGCGATGCTGGAAGGGAGGCCGGAATGAGGCGAATGACGGGTTGGCGCATGGCGCTCGCCGCGACCTTGGTGCTTGCGAGCGCCGGCAGCAGCGGTGCCGGCGCTCCGCTCACGACGGGGTACCTGCCGATGGACAATAACCAGTATGTCCGGTGCGTCATCAGCAACATCGGCACGAAGGACGTGGTCGTCGAGAAGATCGAAACGGTGAACGTGTTCGGCGTGGCGGCGGTGCAGGTCAACGAGTTCACGCTGGCTCCCGGCGCCACCAACCCGAACGTCTTCGTCTTCGAGTCGTCGCGGTGCGTGTTCAGCGTGAAGAAGCGGAAGCTCGTGCGCGCCTACGGGTGCGTGTCGAACCTCGCGAGCGCGCTCTGCCTCGCGGAAAGCGAAGCGCGCTAGAAGACGTTCGGATCCCAGCCGTAGGCCCAGGTCGTGAGCATCCGGCGCATGTCGGCGAGCCGGAGCGCGAGTTCGTCCTTGGTGCGCCGCACGCCCTCCGGATCGACGGTGCGCGCGACCAGCGCGGCCTCGGTGCGCGCGACCGCGAGCCGGGCCTGCGCGAGAGCGAGCGACTCGCCGCCCGGCGCCGCGAGCGCGGCGAGGCGCACGCGTTCGGCCGCGAGGTACTCGCGCGTCGCCTTCGACGACGTGTCCGCCATCGCGACGTCGCCGAGCACGGCGTAGGCGAGCGCGACCGGCCCCGCCGCGATGGCCGCCTTCGCCGCCGCGCGCAGCGTTTCGACATCGGCGTTCGTGTGTGGCGAGGCGAGGTACATCATGCGGCTCGTGGCGGCGATCGCCGGCGTCGGGTAGCGGAGCGTGCCGGCCTCGAGCGCCGCGATGGTCGGAGCGAGCTCGGCGCGACTCGTGTCGGCGAGCACCACGTGGCGGCCGTCCGAGTAGATGAACGCCCACGGGGAGCCTTCCGCGTACACGAGCCCGCCGAGCGGGATGGCGTAGGGCGCCGTCATCGGCAGGATCGCGAGGCCGACGTCGTAGCTCCCGAGCGCGTCGCGCGCGGGGGCGGCGCCGGTCCGGAGGTCCTTGTGCAGCTGCAGCGTCGTCTCGTCGTAGACCTGCTGCGCGCGGCCGCCGATCAGCACCGTGACCGGAGTGTCGGTCCAGCGTAGGAACCCTTCGGCCTCCCACGCCGCGTAGACGCGGCCGTGGAGCCCGTTGGCGCGGACGAACTCCGCGGCGTCGCGCGGGAACGTCGGGGCGTCCACCATGCGTTCGAAGGGCGAGAGCCCGGCGAACACGGGATTGGCGGCCGCATAGCGGCGCGCGACCGGCGGCAGCGCGACCGCGGCCGCGATCGCGAGTCCGACGGCGAGCGTGCGCAGCGGCCAGGCGCTGGCGAGCCGCCGCCGCCACCAGGCGAGTTCGGCCGCGAGCGGCCCGGCGAGGACGACGAGCGCGAGCGGCACGAAGCGCCGGGCGCGCACCGTCATGACGGCGACCGCGAGCAGGACGACGGCGTCGAAGATCGCGCGGGCGCGGCCGAAGCGCGCGTCGTCGCCGCCGTTCGACGGAGCGCCGCGACCGACGGCGACTCGCGCCGCCAGGAGCGCGACGAAGGCTCCCGCGAGCGCGCAGATCTCCCAGCGGCTCCCGAAGGTGGTGACGTCGGTCGCGAAGAGCGGCGCCCACTCGGCGACCGTCCGCCAGGCCGGGCTCGCGCCGACGACGAGCGCGTGCGTCAGGTTCGCGACGCCGAAGGGATTGGCGAAGGCCGCGAGCGCGACGGAAGCGGCGCACGCCGCGAGGGCGGCGGGCAGCACGCGCGGCGCGAGGACGCCGATCACGACGGTCCAGGCGCCGAGGAGTCCGAGGCCGAAGACGAAGCTCCCGTGGGCGTTCGCCCAGAGGGCGAGGATCGCGACCACCGCGGCGAGCCGGATCGGGCGCGTCGCCGCGCGGGCGAGGGCCGCGAGGCAGGCGCACGCGAGCACGAGCCCGAGGAGCGCCGGGCGGAGGTCGATGTAGCTCCGGCCCGCCGCGAGCGCGACGCCGGCCACGAGCCACGCCTCGGGCGCGCCGGCGCCGCGCGCGCGCGCCGTCGCGGCGAGGAGCGCCGCCGCGGCGGCGAGGAGCGCGGCCTTCAGCGCGAGGAGGCCGTTCGGGCCGGTCGTGGCGTGGGTCGCGTAGAGGAGGACGTCGCTCCCCCAGTTCTGATTCAGCCAGACGCGTCCCTCGGTGGTGTACGACCAGTCGTCGGGCGCGCCGAGCTTGCCCGCGAGCGTGTCCCGACCGCCCGCGAGCGCGATGAAGAGATCGTCCGCCGGCCGCGGCTCGGCCCACGGGAGCAGCAGGAGGAGGGCGCAGACGGCGAGACAGAGCGCGAGATCGCGGCGATCGGATGCGGACATGGGCGACGGTCAGGCGGACGCTAGCACATCATCCGCGGCAGCGTCAGCGCGTGGACGTTGCGCGGCGGCGACGAACGCCGCGCCGTAGGACGCGAGCGAGAGGAGCGTGAGGGCCCATTCGAGCCAGAGGGTTCCGGCGCGCTCGGCGCGATGGCGCGCGAACGCCAGCCGCAGCGACTCCTCGGGCTTCGGGCCGGCCTTCGCGTGCTCGACGGTGACGGCGCGGTCCCGCCAGTAGGCCTCGAAGCGTTGCTGGTGGAAGCTCTCGACCGCGCGGCGATCGAAGCTCCCGACCGCGGGCCCGGTGCGCCAGAGGGGCCAGGCGTGTTCCATCGTCGCGAGCACCAGGAGGGCGGCGACGACGGGGCGCAGGCGCGGCACTGTGGCGGCTGCGGCGATCGCGAACGGCATGCAGTAGAGCAGGTAGCGCTCGTGGACCCGCGTCGGCCAGAGGAACACGCTCCAGAGCCAGAGGCTCGCGAAGACGACGATCGCGAGCGCGGGCCGCCGGCGGTGGCGCGTCCACGCGAGCGCCGCGGCTGCCGCGAGCGCGAGGCCGAGCAGGACGCGTCCCCAGGCGTCGCGCGTGAGGCCCGCGACGGTCGCCGTCGACGTCAGCACATCGTAGACGGGGTGGCGCTCGGCGAGCAGGGCCGCCAGGTACCAGACGTTGTAGGCCTCGAGCGTCGTGTAGGGGAGCACCTCGAAGAGGTTCATCCGGTAGCAGCGCCGGAGCCACGCGGCGCCGTCGGCGAGCAGCCAGGGCGCGCTGCCGAGCGTGACCGTCGCGAGGGCGACGCCGCCGAGACGGGCGAGCCGCCCGAGGCACGGCAGGAGCCCCGCCGGCGCCGCGACGAGCGCCGCGAACCCGGCGATCGGCGCGATCAGCAGCCCCTGCGGCTTCGCGAGCAGGGCGACGCCGAGCGCGATGCCCGCGGCGGCCCAGCGTCCACCCGCCATGGCGGCGACGGCGAGGACGGCGGGCGCCAGCGCGAGCGCGTCGTACTGCCCGAAGACGGCGGTGTTCATCATGAGGGGAGGCGCCAGCCAGGTGAGCGCGGCGGCGCCGGCCGCCGTCGTCGTCCGTCCCGTGAGGGCGTGGGCGAGCAGGCCGACGCCGACCGCGGTCGCGACCTCGAAGAGCCAGGGGGCGAGCGACGTCACGAGGCGTGTGGCGCGGGTGTTCGCGACGAAGTCCGGGGCCTCGACGCCGAGCCAGCGGCTCTGCGCCCAGAAGATCGTCGTCGCGAGCGGCGGGTAGTTCGGCGGGTAGACCTCGCGGCGCGAGATCACGACCGGCGTGCCGTTTTGGACGACCCAGCCGCGGATCGTCGGCAGCAGGTCCGTCGGCGCCGAGTAGACGTGCGTGAGCCCTCGCTGCGCCGCCACCGCGCCCATGCCGAGGACGTCGAAATGATCCCACGCGTACCCCCAGCGCGGCGCGATCGCGACGAGCGCGAGGCGCATCGCGATTCCGACGACGAACGCCAGCGCCAGGCGGCGGGAGGAGGGCGCCAGCACGGACGCTCAGCCGGCGCCGAGCGCGGCCGTGAGCTCCGGACCGAGGCGGAGCACGGCGGCGGCGTCGATGCGGAGCTGCTCGCGGGCCTGCGCCGTGGTCTCGCGGGTGTCGTCGGTGACGTGCGCGGCGAGGAACGCGCCGACCGCTTCCGCGATCTCCGGCGCCGTCAGCATCGCCAGGCCGCGGATCACGTACTGGCGCAGCATGGGGTCCATCGCGAGGATGCGCGCGTCCCAGCCGTCGCGGACGAACCGCCAGGCGGCGAGGCGCGAGGTCCGGCCGCCGAGCAGGCGCGACAGCACGAAGGCGCGGTCCTGCGGACGCACCTCGTCGGTGAAGGTGAGCGCGAGCGTGCGCTCGACGAGCGCCGGATCCTCGAAGGCCGCGAGCGCGTGCAGGAAGCGCTCCTCCTCCTCGGGATCGTGGGCGGCGCTCGTGCGCTTGCGGTCGAGGAAGCGCTCGTAGAGCGCGGCGTCGCCGTCGCGGGCGGCGAGGTTGGCGACGACCGGCACGAGATTCGGCTCGAGCGCGGCGCGGTCGGCGAGGTAGCGCTCGAGCCGCGTCCGCGCCTCGGCGAGGACCGCCGGGTCGCGCGCCAGGCCGCCGAGCGCGCCGATCACGACCGCGCGCTTGACGCGCAGGTCGACGGGCTCGCCGGGCCGGGAGTGCCAGCCGAGCGCGGCGAGCTCGGCGTCGAAGATCGTCCGGACGAGCGCCGTGAAGCGCGCTCGTCCGGCGTCGGCGAGCACGTGGGTGTCGAGCCAGGCGAGTCGCTGGGCGATGGCTTCCAGCACCGCGCGGTCGGGCTCGCCGGCGAAGCCGCGCACGAGCGTGACGAACCCCGCGACGCTGCCGATGCCGGCCTTCACCAACGTCCACTGGTTGCCGACGAGGTTCAGGCGCTCCTCGGGCGCGAGGCCGGTCGCGATCGCGCCGGCGAGGCGGTCGATCGCGGCGTCGTCGAGGGCGAAGCGGTAGAAGCCGGCGCCGCCGCCGTTCGGGAAGACCCAGCGCGCGCCGGCGAGCGTCACCTCGGCCTCGTCGCCGGCGAGGAGCACGCGCTCCTCGCGGATGCCGGTCGCGCCGCCGACCTTGAGCACGAGCGGCACCGGCCAGCGCTGCGCCGGCGCGGCGCCGCGCAGCTCGGGGTCGGAGAAGAAGCGGCGCTGCCGGAGGCGAAGCGTCGCGCCCGCCGCGTCGAAGCGGCTCGCGATCTCGACGACCGGGTGGCCCGGCTCGCGGATCCAGGCGTTCGCGATCGCGGTCACGTCGCGGCCCGACGCCCGGTCGAGCTCGCGCCAGAAGTCGTCGGCGGTCGCGTTCTGCTCGGCGTACCGGCCGAGGTAGCTCCGCACGCCCGCCCGGAACGCGTCGGCGCCGAGGAAGCGCTCGAGCATGCGGACGACGCCGGCGCCCTTCCAGTAGGTGATGACGTCGAAGCGCTCCGCGGCCTGGCGCGCGTTCTCCACGTCGAAGGAGATCGGGTGCGTCGACACGAGCGCGTCGAGGAGGAACGGACGCGCCAGCGTGGCGACGAAGTCCCGCCACATGCCCCATTCGGGATTCAGCTCGGCGGTCGCCTTCCAGCCGACGAAGGTGGCGAACGACTCGTTCAGCCAGAGGTCGTTCCACCAGGCCATCGTGACGAGGTCGCCCCACCACATGTGCGTGAGCTCGTGGGCGGCGGTGTAGAAGATGTCCTTCAGCGTGTCGGTCGAGGCCTCGGCCGGATCCGCCGCGATCGCGGTCAGGCGGTAGGTGATGGCGCCCGGGTTCTCCATGGCGCCGGCCTCGAAGTCGGCCAGGCCGATCGCGTCGATCTTGCCGTAGGGGTAGGGGATGCCGGTGTAGTCGGCGAGCCACTCGACGGCTTGCCGGTGCGCGTCGCGCGCGTAGAGCCCCTTGGCGGCGAGGCCGCGCGGCAGCCAGACGCGCACGGGCCAGCCCTGGCTGGTGTCCACGGACGGTGTCGCCTCGAACGGTCCGACCAGGAACGCGACCAGGTACGACGAGATCGGCGGCGTTTCGGCGAAGCGCACGAGCTTCCGGCCGTGCGCGAGTGGCTCCTCGGCCATGACGGCGCCGTTGGCGATCGCGGTCGCGTCGGTGGGGACGTCGAGCGCGAGCGCGAAGCGCGCCTTGTACTCGGGCTCGTCGAAACAGGGGAACGCGCGGCGCGCGTCGGCGGC
>WBZR01002615.1_pt1 | contig 18099 bp, 14 predicted proteins | sample 5204231 | NCBI WGS metagenome assembly WBZR01 (sample SAMN12412403, study PRJNA552823) | activated sludge metagenome | isolation source: activated sludge from anammox sidestream of wastewater treatment plant... | place: USA: Virginia | collected 2017-08 | reverse complement strand
CCGAGGTGAAGTGCGTCGTCATCACCAGCGGCAAGTCGCGCATGTTCTGCTCCGGCGCCAACATCTACATGCTGGGCCTGTCGACCCACGCCTGGAAGGTGAACTTCTGCAAGTTCACCAACGAGACGAGGAACGGCCTCGAGGATTCCAGCGAGCACTCCGGCCTGAAATTCCTCGCCGCGCTGAACGGCGCCACCGCCGGCGGCGGCTACGAGCTGGCGCTGGCCTGCGACGAGATCGCCATGATCGACGACCGCTCCACTGCGGTCAGCCTGCCGGAAGTGCCCCTGCTCGGCGTGCTGCCCGGCACCGGCGGCCTCACGCGGCTCGTTGACAAGCGCAGGATGCGCCGCGACCTCGCCGACGTGTTCTGCACCACTTCCGAAGGCGTGCGCGCCGAGCGCGCCAAGGAATGGAAGCTGGTCGACCACATCGCCAAGCCGCAGCAGTTCGAGGAACTGGTCAAGGCGCGCGCCGCCGAACTGGCGAAGCAATCCGACCGCCCCGGCGGCCAGGGCATCAGCCTCACCCCGCTCAACCGCAAGGACGACGAGCAGGGCTACCACTACAACCATGTCGACGTCGCCATCGACCGCGCCAGCCGCACGGCGACGCTGACCGTCACCGCGCCGATGGGCCGCCAGCCCGACGAACTCGAGGAAATCCTCACCCAGGGCGCGCGCTGGTGGCCGCTCGCCATGGCGCGCGAGCTGGACGACGCCATCCTCATGCTGCGCACCAACGACCTCGACGTCGGCCTCTGGCAGATCAGGACGCGCGGCGACCTCGCCGCCGTGCTGGAAGCCGACGCCACCATGGCGAAGTTCAAGGACAACTGGTTCGTGCGCGAGACGATCGGCATGCTGCGCCGCTGCCTGCGCCGCCTCGACGTCTCCTCGCGCTCGATGTTCGCCGTGCTCGACGAGGGCTCCTGCTTCGGCGGCCTGTTCTTCGAGCTGGCGCTCGCCGCCGACCGCAGCTTCATGCTGAAGATCGAGGACGACTTCGCCCGCGCGCCGAAGGTTGCCCTGTCGGCAGCCAACTTCGGCCTCTACCCGATGAACAACGGCCTGTCGCGCCTCGCCACCCGCTTCGCCAATGAAGCCGCCCCCGTGGAGGCCGCCCGCGCCACGCTGGGCAAGCAGCTCCAGGCCGACCAGGCCGCCGAACTTGGCCTCGTCACCTTCACGCCGGACGAGCTCGACTGGGACGAGGAAGTGCGCATCGCCATCGAGGAGCGCACGGCGCTGTCGCCGGACGCGCTGACCGGCATGGAAGCCAGCTTGCGCTTCGCCGGCAGCGAGACCATGGACACGCGCATCTTCGGCCGCCTCACCGCCTGGCAGAACTGGATCTTCAACCGCCCGAACGCCGTCGGCGAGGCCGGCGCGCTGAAGGTCTACGGCACCGGCGCCAAAGCGAAATTCAACTGGGAACGCGTATAAATACACGGAGAGACAACATGAGCATCGATTACAGCCAGAAGATCCCCAACAACGTCGACCTCGCGTCGAACAAGACCCTGCAGCGCGCGCTGGAGCACTGGCAGCCCGCCTACCTCGACTGGTGGAACGAGATGGGGCCGGACAAGACCACGACGGCCGAGGTGTACCTGCGCACCGCCATCAGCGTCGACCCGAAGGGCTGGGCGCATTTCGATTACGTGCGCATGCCCGACTACCGCTGGGGCATCTTCCTCGCCCCACAGGAAGCCGGCCGCGTGGTGAACTTCGGCGAGCACAAGGGCCAGCCGGCCTGGCAGGAAGTGCCGGGCGAGTACCGCTCGACGCTCCGCCGCATCATCGTCACGCAGGGCGACACCGAGCCGGCCTCGGTCGAGCAGCAGCGCCACCTCGGCATGACCTGCCCCTCGCTCTACGACATGCGCAACCTGTTCCAGGTGAACGTCGAGGAAGGCCGCCACCTGTGGGCGATGGTCTACCTGCTGCACGCCCACTTCGGCCGCGACGGCCGCGAGGAAGGCGAGGCCCTGCTCGAGCGCCGCTCTGGCGACGCCGACAACCCGCGCATCCTCACCGCCTTCAACGAGAAGACGCCGGACTGGCTGTCCTTCTTCATGTTCACCTTCATCACCGACCGCGACGGCAAGTTCCAGCTGGCGGCGCTGGCCGAATCCGGTTTCGACCCGCTGGCGCGCACCTGCAAGTTCATGCTCACCGAGGAGGCGCACCACCTCTTCGTCGGCGAATCCGGCATCAGCCGCATCATCCAGCGCACCTGCGAGGCGATGGCGAGCCACAAGACCGACGACCCGGCCAAGCTGCGCGCCATGGGCGTCATCGACCTGCCGACGCTGCAGAAGTACCTCAACTTCCACTACAGCGTGACCAGCGACCTCTACGGCGCCGAGATCTCCTCGAACGCCGCCTCGTTCTATACCAACGGCCTGAAGGGCCGCTACGAGGAGACCAAGCTCGGCGACGACCATCGCCTCGACACCGCCGAATACCCGGTGATGGAAGTCGTCGGCGACAAGATCATCACCCGCCACGTGCCGGCGCTCACCGCGCTCAACGAGCGCCTGCGCGACGACTGGGTGAAGGACGTGCAGGGCGGCATCGACCGCTGGAACAAGGTGCCGGAGAAGCTCGGCATCCCCTTCCGCTTCACGCTGCCGCACAAGGGCTTCCACCGCAAGATCGGCATCTTCGGCGAGCTGCACCTGAGCCCCGAGGGCAAGGTGATCTCGGAAGCCGAGTGGACGCACAAGCACCGCGACTGGCTGCCGACGGCTGAGGACCGCGCCTTCGTGCAGTCGCTCATGGGCCGCGTCGCCGAGCCCGGCAAGTTCGCCAACTGGATCGCCCCGCCGGCGCGCGGCATCAACAACCAGCCGGTGGACTTCGAGTACGTGCGCTTCAACTGAGCCGGAACGGGAGAGCGGCGCCATGAACGACATCGCCAAGCAGCACCTCATCGACCCGGGCATCTGCATCCGCTGCAACACCTGCGAGGAGACCTGCCCGGTCAAGGCGATCACCCACGATTCGCGCAACTACGTCGTGGATCCCGCCATCTGCAACGACTGCCGCGCCTGCGTGCCGCCCTGCCCCACCGGCGCCATCGACAACTGGTTCCCGATCGCGCCGGGCAAGCCCTGGACGCTGGCGGAACAACTTTCCTGGGACGAGCTGCCGACGCCGTCCGCCCCGCCCGTGAAGGACGTCGCCGTGCCCGAGGACGTCGCGCGCATGACATCGGAAGCCACCGCCGGCCAGGGCGGCCCGGCGCCCGCGCCGTGGTCGGCCGAGAAGCCGGCGGTGAACCTCTACAACGAGCGCGGCCCGATCACCGCCACCGTCTCCGGCAACTTCCGCCTCACCGGCGACAACGCCAGCGCCGACATCCGCCACATCGTGCTCGACTTCGGCGGCGTGCATTTCCCGCTGCTCGAGGGCCAGAACATCGGCATCGTCCCGCCCGGCACGGATGCCGGCGGCCGCCCGCACCATGTGCGCCTCTACTCGGTCGCCAGCCCGCGCGACGGCGAACGGCCCGGCTACCACAACTGCGCGCTGACGGTGAAGCGCGTCACCGAGGACCACGAGGGCAAGCCGATCCGCGGCGTCGGCTCGAACTACCTGTGCGACCTGAAGAAGGGCGACAAGGTGCAGGTCATCGGCCCCTTCGGCGCCAATTTCCTCATGCCCAACCATCCCGGCAGCTCGCTGATGATGATCTGCACCGGCACCGGCTCGGCGCCGATGCGCGCCATGACCGAACGGCGACGCCGGCGCATGGCGTTGAACGAGGGCGGCAGCCTGATGCTGTTCTTCGGCGCCCGCGTGCCCGACGAGCTGCCCTACTTCGGCCCGCTGATGAAGCTGCCGAAGGACTTCATCGACATCAACTTCGCCTTCTCGCGCGTACCCGGCCAGCCGAAACAGTACGTGCAGGACCGCATCCGCGAGCGCCACGACGACGTCTGGCGCCAACTGAACGACGAGAACTGCTACATCTATCTCTGCGGCCTGAAGGGCATGGAAAAAGGCGTCGACGAAGCCTTCCGCGACATCTGCCGCCAGCACGGCGGCGACTGGGACAAGCTGCTGCCGCAGCTAAGGGAAAAGAGCCGGTATCACATCGAGACGTATTGAACTATTCCGTCATCCCCGCGCAAGCGGGGATCCAGCCTTGCCGGGTACCCATGGATTCCCGCTTTCGCGGGAATGACGAATCCGGCCCCTCCCGCAAAAGTCAGTCCCCTCGATACAGCGAACTCAGGCCAACGCCCAGTCCTGCGACAGCAGCGCCGCCTGTTCCAGCACTGTCTGCGTCGCCTTCTCCTGCTTGTCCGGCGGATAACCGTATTTTCGCAGAATGCGCTTGACGATGACCCGCAATTGGGCACGCACGTTCTCGCGCACAGTCCAGTCGATGGTGACGTTCCGCTTCACCGTCTCCACCAACTCGCGTGCAATCTTCACAAGCGTCGGTTCGCCGAGCACCTTGACCGCGCTGTCGTTGACTTCCAGCGCATCGTAAAACGCCAGCTCGTCCTCGCTCAGCTTGAGCGCCTCGCCCCGCGCGCTGGCGGCGCGCATGTCCTTGGCGAGCTGAATCAGCTCCTCGATCACCTGGGCCGTCTCGATGGCGCGGTTCTGGTACTTGCGCACCGCCTGCTCCAGCAGATCGGCGAAGGAACGCGCCTGCACCACGTTGCGCTTCGAGCGCGCCCTGATCTCGCCCTTCAGCAGTTTCTGCAACAACTCCACCGCCAGGTTGCGCTGCGGCATGCCTTGGACTTCGGCGAGGAACTCATCGGAAAGAATGGAAATGTCCGGCTTCTTCAGGCCCGCCGCGGCGAAAATGTCGATCACGCCGTCGGAGACCACCGCCCTGGAAATGATCTGCCGGATGGCGTGCTCCAGCTCTTCGTCTGTTTTCTGCTCGCCGGGGGTTCCCTTTGCCAGAACCGCCCGCACCGCCTGGAAGAACCCCACGTCGTCGCGAATCCTCAGCGCGTCTTCGTGCGGCACTGCAAGCGCGAAGGCCTGGCCCAGCTCTGTCACCGCACGCAGCAGCCGAGCCTTGCCGTCGTCCTGGCCGAGGATGTGCTCCTGCGCCGCCGGCAAGAGCGACAGCCGATCCTGCGGCGTGCCCGATATCCATTTCGACCAATCGAAACCATGGAACAGCCCGAGGCAGATCTCGTACTTCTCCAGCATCACCGCAACGGCTTCGGTCTGATCGATTGCCGTCTTGCCGGTGCCGCCGCTCTCGGTGTACGTCGCCAGCGCCTTCTTGAGTTCGTCGGCAAGCCCCAGATAGTCCACCACCAATCCACCCGGCTTGTCCTTGAACACGCGGTTCACCCGTGCGATGGCCTGCATCAGCCCGTGCCCGCGCATCGGCTTGTCCACGTACATGGTGTGCAGGGATGGCGCGTCGAAGCCGGTGAGCCACATGTCGCGCACGATGACGATCCGGAATGCGTCCTTCGGCTCGCGAAACCGCAGCGCCAGGTCTTCGCGGCGTTTCTTGTTGCGGATGTGCTGCTGCCACGGCAGCGGGTCGGACGCCGAGCCGGTCATAACCACCTTCATCGCGCCCTGTTCGTCGGCATCGGCGCCCCACTCCGGCCGCAGCGCCGCGATCTCGCGGTACAGCTCGACGCAGATGCGCCGGCTCATGCATACCACCATCGCCTTGCCGTCCAGCGTGGCGAGGCGGTTCTCGAAGTGCTCCACCAGGTCGCGCGCGACGAGCTTGATCCGGTTCTCCGAGCCGACCACGGCTTCGAGCTGCGCCCAGCGGCTCTTCAGCTTCTCCTTGCGTTCGACCTCCTCGCCTTCGGTCGCCTCCTCGAACTCGGGATCAATCTTCGGCCGCTCGGCCTCCTTCAGCTCCAGTTTGGCGAGCCGGCTTTCGTAATAGATCGGCACCGTCGCGCCGTCGATGACCGCCCGCTGGATGTCATAGACGCTGATGTAGTCGCCGAACACCGCGCGCGTGTTGGCATCGGTCTGCTCGATGGGCGTGCCGGTGAAGCCGATGAACGAGGCGTTCGGCAGCGCATCGCGCATGTGCCGCGCGAAGCCGTCGATGAAGTCGTACTGGCTGCGATGCGCCTCGTCGGCGATGACGACGATGTTGCGCCGATCCGAGAGTACAGGATGACGGTCGCCCCGCTCCTCGGGAAAAAACTTCTGAATCGTCGTAAACACCACGCCACCCGAGGCGACCGCCAGCTTGGCGCGCAGGTCGACGCGATCCGCCGCCTGCACCGGCGGCTGGCGCAGCAGGTCGCGGCAGCGGGCGAAGGTGGCGAAAAGCTGGTCGTCCAGATCGTTGCGGTCGGTGAGCACGACGAGAGTCGGGTTCTCCATCGTCGGGTGCAGGATCACGCGGCCGGCGTAGAAAGCCATCGTCAGGCTCTTGCCCGAACCCTGCGTGTGCCACACCACCCCGACGCGCCGGTCGCCGGGATCGCCGCCGGGTTTGCGCCCTGTCTCGTAGCGTCCGGGCGTTTGCGCGGCCTTGTGGGCATTCGCCGCCCGCAGCGTCTCTTCCACCGCCACGTTCACCGCGTGGAACTGATGGTAGCCCGCCATCTTCTTGATGAGCTTGCCGCCGCTTTCATCGGAGGATGCGCCCTCGAACACGATGAAGTGCCGCAGCAGGTCGAGGAAGCGGCGCTGCTCGAACACCCCTTCCAGCACCACCTGCAACTCGGCCAGCTTCGCCCCTGCATCCTCGCGCCCGCTGATCGTACGCCAGGGCTTGAACCACTCCTTGCCCGCGCCGAGCGCGCCGATGCGCGCCTGCACGCCGTCGGAGACGATCAGCGCCACGTTGGTGGCAAAGAGCGCGGGAATCTGCGCCTGGTAGGTCTGGAGCTGCTGGTGTGCGCTCCAGACGGTGGCGTTCTCATCGGCCGGGTTCTTGAGCTCGATCACCGCCAGCGGCAGCCCGTTGACGAACAGCAGCACGTCCGGCCGCCGCGTGTGCTGCCCTTCGGCCACGGTGAACTGGTTGACCGCGAGCCAGTCGTTGTTGCCGGGCGCGTCGAAGTCGATTACCCGCGCCTGTGCGCCGGCGATGGAACCATCCGCCCGGCGATACTCCACCGTCACGCCATCCACCAGCATCCGATGCACCGCGCGGTTGCGCTCCAGCAGCGACGGCGCATCGCTGCGCGTCAGCTTGCGGAAGGCGTCTTCCAGCGCCTCGGCAGGCAGGGCGGGATTGAGCGTCACCAGGGCATTCCTTACGCGCCGCTCCAGCACCACGTCGCGGTAGTCCGGGTCGCTGCGCTCGGCATCGGGCATGCCGGCTGCAATCTCGGGGCCGTGCAGGACGGCGTAGCCGAGCGCCTCCAGCCAGGCGAGCGCGGCTTCTTCGACGACGGTCTCGGTGAATGAGGAAGAGGGCATGGGCAATCGCTTAAATAAGCAACCTCATGATTTACCGCTGTTTTTTATTAATCACCCCAATGCAGGAAAGCTGGCTCTAAATAAGATCAGGCCCAAAACGGCAAGTAGCGGGCGTACTTTCCCTTATGCATCTCGCCGTACAGTCGTGGGCCGTAAACACAACACCTTACAGTGCGTGGTGCCCGGCCCTCAAACCCAGTGCTCGGCGAGTATCCCGCGAAGAAGGAAGGATCTTGCAGTTATGCGGGCTCGGCCAGCGATTCGCTGAAGCGCAATCGCATCCAGCCAAGCAGAACCAGGTTGCGAATTGTGCTGGCAACAGCTCGCTCTTTTTCTGCAGTACGCCAGGATTTCTTCCATTCGAGGATGTAATCGTAGAGCTGTTGTTCCGCCACCTCTTCGTTCGGATGCGCCTGCTTCAACTGGCGACTCGCAAACAGCACTGTCATCACTTCTTCGGCTTGTTCCGTGCTCTTTATACGGCTGAAGAGATCAACGGCCTTAGCGATCTTTCGCTCATGGCGCTGGAGTTCCTGGCGAAATTTGCCCCGATCCTGCTCATATTGGGGGCCTACGTGTAGCGCTATCATGCGGCCCAGATTCTTCTCCCGTAGCCAATTACGGTTTGCAAATTCATGCAGGGCCAACTTGGCTTCCTCGGCGAATGGGCCGTAGCTTCCTTTGGCGAAATGAAATCCTGTCGGCACGCCCATTTCCGTGATGACGTAACAAATCTTCTGAAAAATTGTCCGACCGACAGGGTTTGCATAAGGCTGCTGCCCCAATTCGCGCAGCACCTCCATCAGAACCACCCACTCGGGATTCAGCTTTTCATGCTTCCGCCCTTTTACTTCCAGGTTCATCTGCGATGGACCACGAAGGAAATCGAGCTCCAATTCGTGCTTGGGTGTCCCGTAAGGCGCATAGACCTCTACATCGATGGGCAATCCATGGAGTTTCCGGTAGATCAGAGGCCCGACCTCGGCCCATTCCAATCCGCCGTTGCCGCAACCCAACGGTGGCAACGCGATTCTGGTGATGCCCCATTCGGCGGCATGGGCGGCCAGGTAATCCAGGCCGCGCTCGATGTCCTGCAACCGGGATGGCGAACGCCAATGATCCTTGGTCGGGAAATTGACGATCAGTACACCCGATGCATCACGGTAGAGATAGGGCTCGCCCAGACGTACCGCCTTGTTCTCGCAGCGATTCTCGTAGTCCTTGAACATCTCCGGGAAGCGCTTCTTGAACTCCAGCGCCACGCCCTTGCCCATAACGCCAACGCAATTCACCGTGTTGACCAAGGCTTGGGCCCGGCTAGCGAAAAGGTCTCCGATCAACGACTTGAACATAGACATAGTGTGCCCCCGTTAGCGAAAGAATAACACCGGGTCGACCGTGACAGGCAGCTTGAAACCAAGACCTCCCAGACGAGTGGCGGCAGCCGCATCAACCACGTAGGCGCCGTTCAGCAGGCCGGGTTCCACCCGATGGGGAACAAGAACCTCCGCGCACTTGCGCGCCTTGTGCCGCCAATACGCCACCTGATCGTCCGGATGCCGCCAGTCCATCGCGAAAATGTCGTCGAAGTCCAATAACCTCCATTGCGAGGGGTGGAGAAAGCGAACGTAATCGCTGGCGGCATTCTGATCGGAAATAACGGTTCCTTCGAGATTCAGCACCTGGATGGAAACGCGAAGTACGCACAGTGAGTCCACCTCGCCCAGACGCTTGAACAGCATGGGGTTACGGGCGTGAAAGTACAGGTTCGCATACTGGTGCAAGCGCAGCCCGCCCGGCACCTGCTTCTGATCGCGCCGATCCTGCACCGGCTGCATCGCTACCGAGTGATGCGGCAGCCTTGCCGTCCGTTCATAGGACAGGATGCCGTGCGCCATCACCGAAACGATATTGGCCATTGGCATAATGCAGTGCAATTCAGTGACGCGTGGATCCATATTCAAGCAGCCTTCTCGACTTGCCGCTCGACGACTTTTGCTCGCGACTCATTAGCGATAGGGATCTTCGGTACCACGTCGCGGTAGAGCGGTGCGGCACACTCCGCGCCGCGCTCGTCGGCCGCGACGTCCGGGCCGTGCAGCACCGCATAGCCGAGTGCCTCCAGCCAGGCAAGGGCGGCTTCTTCAGAAATGGGCTCGGTAAATGCGGTCACGGATTTGCGCCTAAATAAACATCTTCTTTTATTTCATGCAGTTACGCAGCAGGCTCGCGCCAATCCGGGTTGGCGCGCAAATAAGAGCCGAATTGGAGTGATCCAAGCACTCAATCTGGATCTCTTCCGGCCACGCCTGATCCTTTTCGACGGTGAATTTCTTGAATTCCAGCGTTACAGATTCGCCGGAGGCCGCCCTGGATGCGATTTGCTCGGGCGTCATGCCGCCAGCGCTTCCCTAGCCTGTTCGCGCTGTGACCACAGCACGGGCTCCAAGTCATAGTTCTTCAATGCGTCGATCACGGAATGCGACACGGTCGTCGTGCTGTCGTTGAGGAAGGCATGGAGGCGCGACTCAGGCGGCCGCGTTTCGCGGGTATCCAACCACTTGAACACCAGCGCCTCGGCGGTGTCCTTCTTCGGATTGCTGACCGCCTGGACGATTCGCTCGGGCTGCTTGCGCGACTTCGGAATGACGAAATCGAACATGTGGTCGTAGCCGCTCTTGCCCGTAATCTTGATCTTGGGCGTGTAGCGAATATCGGCCAGATCCATCCACTGCATCACGTCTTCGTAGAACAGACTGGCAACATAGGGGGAAGCCAAATAGAACAGGTCGTTTACAGCCAGCATGGCCTGAATCAGGTTGTGCTTCTTGATCGAGAAGCTCTCAGGCGTGGCATGGAGCAACAACTGATCGCCATCCACTTGCACACCGAACCCGGCAAGCGTGGTCTTGAGGAGTTCCTGCCGCTTCGGGCTGTCCAGCGGGCAGCCCGAACTGATCAGATCATTGATGATATAGCCGTCATCCGTGAGCAGATAGCCGTTGCCGTCCTTGCGGATATAGAACTGGAGGTGATCGTTGTGCCGGTCCAAATGCGGCGTTGTGACCTCCACCCAGTCGGCGCCGGCCTGCTTGAGCACGGTCTTGTCCTTGAGCCACCGTGTGTAGTCGTCGAGCAGCTTCTGGATGTCCTCGATCATGATCATATGAACAGCTCCCGCTCGATGGGCGGCTTGGTGACGACCTTGCAGAAATCCATGAACATCGCCAGCAGTTGCCATGGATCATCGACACCGACGAATGCCTCGGGCAAGATCATCGCCCATTTGTCGCCGTAGCCTTCCCGATACAGATGCAAATGCGGGCAGGCGATTTCCTCGCCATCGGGATTTCGATGTGATGGACCACCCAGATCAAGCCGCGCCAGGATTACCGCTTTGCGCGCCCGGCTCTGGAAGGTATTTTTCTCCAGCACGATGCGGCCACGGGTGATGTCCAGGCTGAACTCCTCGCGCCGATCCGCCGAGTACAGAGGAATGCGAATTGCACCACCAAGACCGGGGAAGAAAAACCTCTCCTCGCCCTGGTAGTGCTTTTCGAGCGCCAGCAAAGTGTCGGCTTCGTGTTGCGTAAGGATCAAGCTCATACTTGCGTCTCAAATGAACTGAACAATATCGGGTTGCCGATATTCATCCATAATGCCTCAAGATAAAGTTCATGGACTGGGGATACCCGGTCGGCAACTGGACTCGGTGGATGCGTCGGGGCCTTTTGCTTTTCAGGGGTAGCATTTAAGCCCCCAGCCCGTCCGCTTGCCGCCTGCATTCGTGTAGAACTTGTTCGATGCTGTTCAGCACATGAACAGCCGCTCTCGTCGACGAATACCAGATAGTCCGAAAAGCCTTTTGTCATAGAGCTGCGCCTGGTTTTGCTGGTGCAGTAAGGCTATTTGTATTTCCCCGCATTGTCATGGCAATGTTGCCTCACCTGATCAATCCATGGCTCGTACCAATACCAAGAGCTCTCGACCTGAACCCCAAGTCCCTTGGCTGGATTCTTGGCATCCATACCCTTCCACAAGTCGGTGTGCGATGTCATTGTGAAGCGTTTGAACCCCTCACCCTTCATCTTCTTGACGATGCCACCCGGCAGGTACTTGGGGCGCTCGGTCTCCTTGATAACGGCGTATGCCTTGTTGACGTCCTGCGCGAGCGGGGAATCGGCCTTTACGAATTCAATCACTTGATCCGCTTGACCCTTGCGGTTCGCGGTCTTGGCTACAAACAGAACGCGATAGGCGAACTTCGGGCTGTTGAATTCCTCCTCGCTAAGAGCGCCCTCGAAGTCCTGAATGTACGCCGCCAGGTGTGCAGGCATCTTGTCCACGGAAGGAAGTGCTGCGAGTTGGTCCTTGCTGATCGAGGAGAACTGCAAACTGAAGGCCAAATGCTTGTCGATACCATGCTGCACGCCAAACAGTTTCTTCACATATTCGTTGTAGTTGAGACAACACGCCTGGAACTTCGCACTGAGCGCACCGTCGAGTCGCGACGTCATCTGGTGCTCGATTTCATGCCGGATACCGATCAGGAACCGCAAATTATTAGCCGCATCCTTGTCGATCGGCGAGTTTGCATCGTTGATGCACCGCTCCAACTCCCAATGCTTGTGGGCGCCTGAACTTGTCTTGCCAAAGACGCGGCGGTTCCCTTTCTGCTCGAAATATCGGTATTCAGTGCCCTGCTTACGATAGTAGGCATGAAAAAGATATGTCCAAGCAATATTCATCAGCACGATGAATATCTCGGACCGAAACGTAATCAGCGGGCTGTTGAAAATCTGCACAGCAGCCAGTGCGGCTTCTCTCGACTTCGTGAGCAGTTCCGACGCGACGGAGGATGCCCGCCTGATTCGCTTCTTTTTCATTGCCATTACGTTGCTTCCACCATCCGAATGGCCGTGTCGCCCAAGCGAATCTCACCGGAGATGAGCTTGGGCAGCAGCGTGTCGCGCAGGGCAGCGAGGGTGCGGGACACATGGATGGACGCGATGATGTGGTCAACGACGGGACGGATTTGGGAGGTGAATGCCTTCGCGACGTTTTGCGGAGGAATCACCGCCGCATAGCGCGCCATCTCACTCCAACTCGTCCGTGGCATCTTTGTGCCGGTCGAACCCGCAGTCGTGTGTTCGACGAAGGCATCGCTTGAGACGTGGCCAAGGACGAAGCCGAACCACTCCTGCGTGCGCGGCTGCACCACAACAATGTCAGTCGAACAGACGCCATCCAGCGGAGCGACGCCGACCTTGTGAAAATAGGGGCGCAGCTTTCCGAACAGGATCTCGCCTTTCTTAAACTCGAACTTGTTACTTTCCAGCCCTTCGGCAGTGCCCCACTCCGACAGCGCAATGCAGCGCCTCGGCATGTGCTCAAGCGCGATATAGGGTCTGGTCGATTCAATCGCATTGGGTTGAACGCCACGACGCGGATGCTCCGCGACATCACCTAAAGCGCCAATTCGCCACCCCTTCGGAATCTCTCCCAGTTCTGAATCCTCGAAGGCATCCGGGAAGAGGTCGGCGAGGGGCTTGGGCAGGCCGGGGTCGCGGCCATCGGCTTTGGCGCGGACGGGGTCGAAGTCCACGAACCACGACTTGAAGAGCGCCCGGGCCATTGCTTCCAGCGTTTCGTTCGTGCGGCGGTTCAGTTCGATCTTGTCTTCTATTTCATCCAAGAAGTCGGCGATCATCACCTGGGCCTTCATCGGCGGGAGGGCGAGTTCCAGTTCAGCTACTTGGTCGAAGGTAATCTGAGGGAAAGTCCCCGAGCGCGATTCAGCAAGGTGCTGAAGCCACTGCGTTGTGTCTGAACTCGTAAGAAAGTGATAGAGGAAGCGCGGGACAACCTTCCCAGGCCGAGAACGAATGACCATTAGTTTCGTGGAGACGACGAAGTCATCAGCATCGACATCGACGTATGCCCAACGTCCGTTAGCTGGTCGAATCTCGCTGAACAAGATGTCGTCGCGTCGAATCGACTTCTTTGCTTGTCCAGGCCATGAACGTACTGCCGAATATGTATTGTGCAACATCTGTCCAAGCAGCACGTCGGAAGTATTCAGGAAGATAAGCTGGTCCTTGCCGAACTTGTGGGTATCGGATATTGACTCGGCAAGTTGACCTACGGTGACTATCGGCCACTCACCCGCCATACCCAAGTCCCTTCAGATTGGCGGCGATGGCGGCGTCCAATTTCGCGGCTTCCTTCTGCTGCTCGTGCAGCGTCTCGGCGAGGCGCTTCATCTTGTCCTCAAACGGTTCGCCGTCGTCCTCGGCGGCTTCGGCGCCAACGTAGCGGCCGGGGGTGAGGACGTGGCCGTGCTTGCGGATGTCGTCGAGGGTGGCGGATTTGCAGAAGCCGGGGATGTCCTGATAAGTCGTTGGATCCCCGCTTTCGCGGGAATGACCGACATCGCCGCGCCAGGCGTGGTAGGTGCCGGCGATTTTGGCGAGGTCGTCGTCGGTCAGCTCGCGGTGGGTGCGGTCCACCATCGAGCCGAGCTTGCGGGCGTCGATGAAGAGGGTTTCGTGGCGGCGGTCGCGGAAACGATGGCCCTCTCCCCGGCCCTCTCCCGCTTTCGCGGGAGAGGGGGAAGTGCCGCGCTTGTTGCGGGTGAGGAACCAGAGGCAGACGGGGATCTGCGTCGAGTAGAAGAGCTGGCCGGGGAGCGCGACCATGCAGTCCACCAGGTCGGCCTCGATGATGGCCTTGCGGATATCGCCTTCGCCGGACTGGTTGGACGACATGGAGCCGTTGGCGAGCACGAAGCCCGCCTGCCCCGTGGGCGCGAGGTGATGGATGAAGTGCTGCACCCAGGCGAAGTTGGCGTTGCCCGCCGGCGGCACGCCGTAGACCCAGCGCTTGTCGTTCTTCAGCAGCTCGCCGCGCCAGTCGCTGTCGTTGAAGGGCGGGTTGGCCAGCACGTAGTCGGCCTTGAGGTCGGGGTGGGCGTGCTGGTGGAAGGTGTCGCCGTGGGCGATCTGCGCGTCGATACCACGGATGGCGAGGTTCATCTTGGCCAGACGCCAGGTGGTGTAGTTGGATTCCTGGCCGTAGATGGAGATGTCGCCCAGCTTGCCGCTATGGGCCTCGATGAACTTCTCGCTGCTGACGAACATGCCGCCCGAGCCGCAGCAGGGGTCGTAGACGCGGCCCTTGTAGGGGGCGAGCATCTCGACCAGTACGCGCACCACGCGCGAGGGCGTGTAGAACTGCCCGCCGCTCTTGCCTTCGGCGCTGGCGAAGCGGGCGAGGAAGTATTCGTAGACGCGGCCGAGGGTGTCCTTGGCGCGTTGGGTTTCACCCCCACCCCCGCCCTCCCCCGTCGAGGGGGAGGGAGAAAAAGAAATGTCGCTGACCAGGTTGATGATCTGGCCGAGGCGCTGCTTGTCGAGGCCGGGGCGGGCGTAGTCCTTGGGCAGCACGCCCTTGAGCGAGGCGTTGTCGCGCTCGATGGCGGCCATGGCGTCATCGACCAGTTGGCCGATGGTCGGCTGCGGCGCCATCGACTTCAGGTACTTCCAGCGCGCCTCGGGCGGCACCCAGAAGATGCTGGCGGCGCGGTATTCGTCCGGGTCTTCCGCGTCGGCGCCCTGCATTTTCTGCGCTTCGAGTTCGGCGTGCTTGGCCTCGAAGGCGTCGGAGATGTATTTGAGGAAAATGAGGCCGAGGACGACGTGCTTGTACTCCGCCGCATCCATGTTGTTGCGCAGCGCGTCGGCGGCGGCCCAGAGCTTGGCTTCGAAGCCGAGGTTGGCGCCGGTGTCGGATGCGGATTTTTTGGGACGAGCCATTTTTTCTGATTTCCCGGTATCGAATGGACGAGATGGAAACAGCGAGCTGCCCGCCCCTCCTCTATGACGGACGATTCTAGCACCGGGACATCGCGCCGACCCGCCTTATCCCTTCCCGGGAAAAGTCAGTCCCCGTGATACGGCGGCTTCACCTCCACCACCACCTTGCCGGTGGCGTGGCCGGCCTCGACATGGGCCAGCGCCTCGCGCACCTGCGCCAGCGGGAACACCTTGTCGATGATGGGCCTGACGCTGCCTTCCGCGAGCAGGCGGCCGATTTGTTCCAGCTGCTCGCCGCTCGGGTGCATGAACAGGTACTCGTAGCGCACGCCGTTCCGTTTCGCCAGGCGCAGGGTCTTGCGGTTGAGGAAATCGAGCAGCACGCCGAGGAGGGGATTCAGCCCCCATGCCCGCGCCAGCCGGCCGTCCGGCTTGCCGGCGATGCTCACCAGCACGCCGCCGCGCCGGAGCACGGCGAAGGAACGGTGCTGGATGTCGCCGGCCTGGGTGTCGAAGACCAGGTCCTGTCCGCTGACGACGTCCTCGAAGCGCTGCGACTTGTAGTCGATGACGATGTCGGCGCCGAGGCTGCGCACCAGTTCGGCATTGCGCGCGCCGGCGGTGGTGGCGACCGTCGCGCCAGCGTGGCGGGCGAGCTGGATGGCGAAGCTGCCCACCCCGCCCGAGCCGGCGTGGATCAGCACCTTCTGCCCCGCTTTCAGGCCGCCGATCTCGAACAGCGCCTGCCAGGCGGTGAGGCCGGCCAGCGGCACCGCCGCCGCCTCGATGTGGCTGAGATTCGCCGGTTTCAGCGCCGCATCCGCCTCGGCCACCACGGCGAACTCGGCGAAGGCGCCGATGCGCTTCTTGTCCATGCGCGCGAACACCGCGTCGCCCGGCCGGAAGCGCGTCACGCCGGCGCCGACCGCCTTCACCGTGCCGGACAGGTCGTTGCCGAGGATGAGCGGGAAGCCGAAGGGGATGATCGGCTTGAGCAAGCCGTCGCGGATCTTGAAGTCGACCGGGTTCACGCTGGCGGCATGCACCTCCACCAGCAGCTCGCCCGGCCCCGCCTGCGGCTCGGGCAGCTCGCCCAGTTCGACGACGTCGCTGCCGCCGTAGCGGCGGATGAAGGCGGCTTTCATTTCGCCAGCAGGAATTCCTTGACGATCGCCACCTGCGCCTCATCCAGGAGCATCGGCGCGTGGCCGACGCCGGGAATCTCGGCGACGGTGGCCTTGGGTCCGCGCATACCCATCTCCAGGCAGGTCTCGTGCGAGAGCAGGTCGGATTCGGCGCCGCGCACCACCAGGGTCGGGCAGCGGATGGCGTCGTAGAGCGGCCACAGGCTGAGATCGTCGCCGCCGATGTCCTTTTGGAAGGGCACGGCGATGCCAGGATCGTAGAGAAATTCATAGCCGCCGTCCGGCTTCTGCCGCGTGACGTGCTCGGTGAGGTGCTTCCACTGGGCATCGCTGAGCTTGCCGAACGGCGCGCTGACCTGGCGGACGTAGTACTCGGCATCCTGCAGGCTGGCGAACCGCGGCATCGCGCCGACGTATTCGCCGATGCGCCTGATGGCCACCGCGCTGATCAGCGGGCCGACGTCGTTGAGCACCAGGCGCGTGATGGGGCTGTCTTCCTGCGCGGCGAGCGCCATGCCGATCATGCCGCCCATCGAGGTGCCGACCCAGTGCACTTCATCGACGTTCAGGCGCGCGATCAGCGTCACCATGTCGGCGACGTACTGCTGCAGCTGGTAGTGCTCCTTGACGCGCAGCCAGTTGCTGCGGCCGCGGCCGACGACGTCGGGGCAGACGACGCGGTAGTGGCCGGACAAGGCCCGCGCCAGGACGTCGAAGTCGCGCGCGTTGCGCGTCAGGCCATGCACGCAGACCAGCGCGCGCGGGTTGGCCGGATCGCCCCACTCGACGTAGGCCATGCGGTGCAGGCCGCCGGGGCTGAGGCATTGCACGGTGTGTTGGCGCATCTCTGTCATGAATGTCTCCTTTGCCGGAGAGTTTATCGTTAAACTCGGCGCCATGGCTTTCACTCGTCGTCGTCTGCTTTCCGCCGCCCTCGCCGCCTGCGCCGCGCCGCTGTTCGCGCAGCAGGCGCCGGCCCTGCTGCCGGCCGCCAAGGGGCGGCGCGTCGCCGTGGTCGGCGGCGGCTGGGGCGGCCTCTCGGCGGCGCGCCACCTGCGCGCGCTGGCGCCGGAACTCGAGGTGGTGCTGCTGGAGCGCAACCCCTCCTTCTTCTCCCTGCCGCTGTCCAACAAGTGGCTGGCCGGCCTCGTCGACGGGACGCTGCTGTCCCACGACTACCGCGCCGCGGCACGAACCTTCGGTTACGCCTTCCTGCAGGCCGAGGTCACGGCCATCGACCGCGAGCGGCGCCGCGTGCACACCGCGGGCGGCACGCTCGACTACGACTGGCTGGTGCTCGCCGTCGGCATCCGCCACGACTACGCCGCCTGGTTCGGCGAGGAACGCCACGCCATCGAGCGGGCGCGGCAGGATTTTTTCTGCGCCTGGACGCCGGGCGGCGAGTTCCGCGCCCTGAAGGCCAAGCTGGAGAACTTCAAGCGCGGCGACCTGGTCATGACGATTCCGCCGCCGCCCTACCGCTGCCAGCCCGCGCCCTACGAGCGGGCGCTCGTCATCGGCCATCTCTTCAAGGCGCGCGCCGTGCCGGCGAGACTGACTTTGCTCGACCCCAACCAGGTGCCGCAGCACTTTGCCGACGTCTTCGAGGCGCAGTACAAGGACCAGATCGCCATCGTGCCGCATGCGCGCATCAAGTCGGTGGATCCCTTCGCGAAGACCCTCGCCACCGAGTTCGACGACATCCGCTTCGACGACGCCCTGCTCATGCCGCCGCAGCAGGCC
>WBZR01002614.1_pt1 | contig 18104 bp, 20 predicted proteins | sample 5204231 | NCBI WGS metagenome assembly WBZR01 (sample SAMN12412403, study PRJNA552823) | activated sludge metagenome | isolation source: activated sludge from anammox sidestream of wastewater treatment plant... | place: USA: Virginia | collected 2017-08 | reverse complement strand
CATCTCTGCCTCCAAAAAATAGGTTGTGGAAAACCCTTTTTAGTCGCAGAGACCCCAACTGACCAGCCCTGCATAGGATCTCGGAGAGGAGGGGAGAAAAAGATCCCCTCCTTTTCAAGGAGGGGTGCCGCCGAAGGCGGCGGGGTGGTTGCGCCGCGCTCGCCCTACTCGAGCGTGAGCGTCAACCCGGGCAGCTCGATCCCGGAGAGCGCCGTGGACCAGGTCTCGCCGGGCTTCACCAGCAGCGCGGCGGTCAGCGTCCCGGTGGTCACGATCTCGCCCGCCGCGACCGGCGGGAACTGCGGCAGGCCGCGCAGCACGGTGACGAGGTGGGCGAGCGCCAGGAGCGGACTGCCGAGCACGTTCGCACCGCCGCCTTCGGCCCGGCGAGCGCCATCGCACGCGAGAGCGATCCGGAATTCGCGAAGCTTTCGCGCACAGTCGGCGATGCTCGCCACCGGCACCTTCGGGCCAACGACGAGCGCGCCGTGCAGGCCGTTCAGCGCGACGGTGTCGGCCACCTTGAACTTCCAGCCCGGGAACGCGCTCTGCACGATCTCGAAGCCATGCGCGATCCAATCGACCGAAGCGAGAATCGCGGCCTCGTCGCCGATCGCCGGAGGCGCCTGCCGGAAGTGCAGCACGATCTCCGGTTCGATGCGCGGCTCGAGGAGATGCCCGATCGGCTGCGACGCGCGCGCCTCACCGGCAACCTGCACGGTCGCGTCGTACATGAAGCCCCAGATCGGCTCGTAGACGCCGTACTCCGGCCAGATGTTGCGGTTGGTGAAGCCGATCTTGCGACCGACCGGCCGCTCGCCGCGCGCAAGCCTCTCGTCATGCAAGGCCGCGGCAACGGCGTAGGCGCGCGCAACATCGAAGCCCGGCTCGGTCTGCGAGAAGGGCGCAAGCTGCCGGTGGGCACTCCACGCGTCCAGCAAGCTCCGCGCGAGCGGATCCATGGCTCGCGCTCTCAGACCTTGAACGGGGCCGCGAGTTTCTTCGGCACCGCGACGTTCTTCAGCCGCACGTAGTCGGGCAGTCCGTTCCGGTACGGCGGATAGTCCTCCCCCTGGATGAGCGGCGCGAGGTACTGGCGGCACTTCTCCGTGATCCCGAAGCCATCCGCGGTGATGAAGTCCTGCGGCATCATCTTCTCGACGTTGGCCACCTTGTCGAGCGCAGCCATGCCGATCTTCCACTTGTAGGGCTGGTTCGACGTGCGCACGATGGTCGGCATCACGGCGTTGTGCCCTTTCAGGGCGAGCTCGACCGCCGCCTTGCCCACCGCGTAGGACTGCGCGACGTCGGTCTTCGAGGCGATGTGGCGCGCGGCCCGCTGCAGATAGTCGGCGACCGCCCAGTGGTACTTCAGGTCGAGCCCGCTCTTCACCATGCTCGCGACGACCGGGGCGACGCCGCCGAGCTGCGCGTGACCGAACGCATCGCGCAGCCCCTGATCGGAGAGAAACTTCCCGTCGGATCCTTTCACGCCCTCGGACACGACGACCGAGCAGTAGCCGTGCTGCTTCACCATCGCGTCGACTCGGGCGAGGAACTTCGTCTGGTTGAACACGACCTCCGGGAACAGGATCAGGATCGGCAGCGCGAGCTCCTTGCTCGAGGCCAAGCCGCCCGCCGCGGCGATCCAGCCGGCGTGCCGCCCCATGACCTCCACGATGAACACCTTGGTCGAGGTGAGCGCCATCGATGCCACGTCGAGCGTCGCTTCGCGCGTGGAGACCGCCACGTACTTCGCCACCGAGCCGAAGCCCGGGCAGTTGTCGGTGATCGGCAGATCGTTGTCCACCGTCTTCGGCACGTGGATCGCCTGCAGCGGGTAGCCGAGCTTCTCGGCGAGCTGCGAGACCTTGAGGCAGGTGTCCGCCGAGTCGCCTCCGCCGTTGTAGAAGAAATAACCGATGTCGTGCGCGCGGAACACCTCGAGCAGCCGCTCGTACTGGGCAGGGTCCTTGTCGAAGGGTCTCAGCTTGTAGCGGGCCGAGCCGAACGCGCCGCCGGGGGTGTGCTTGAGCGCCGCGATCGCACGGGCGCTCTCCTTGCCGGTGTCCAGGAGCTCCTCGGTGAGCGCGCCGATGATCCCGTTGCGGCCGGCGAAGACCTTGCCGATCTTCGACTTGTGCTTGCGCGCCGTCTCGATCACCCCGGCGGCGCTCGCGTTGATCACGGCGGTCACCCCGCCGGACTGCGCATAGAAGGCGTTCTTGGGTTTCATTGGTATCCTCGATGGTCGGCGGTTGCGGGGTCGGCGCGGAATTATCGCCCGGGAGCTTGCGCCCGCGCAGGCGGTCCGCCTTTGATCTGGCGCAACGCCGTGCGGGCGGGCGCCCAGTACGTTCGGAGGGGGCGCGCGTCGCCCGCGCGCTGCTGCCGATACGACCCGATGCCATCGCACCCGACCATTCCCCACCTGCGAGAGGTGTTCGTGTTCCTCGTGGCGGCCGGCATCATCGTGCCGTTCTTCTCGCGCCTGCGCGTGAGTCCGGTGCTCGGATTTCTCGCGCTCGGCGCCTTGCTCGGGCCCTACGGCCTGGGACTCTTCGCCGCCGAGATCGGAATCCTGCGCTACGCGGTGATCGACGACCTCGCCAGCGTGCGCCCGCTGGCCGAGCTCGGCGTCGTCTTCCTGCTCTTCATGATCGGGTTGGGACTCGCTCCCAGCCGGCTCTGGGCGCTGCGGCGGCTGGTGTTCGGCCTCGGCACGCTGCAGGTGGCGATCACCACGGCCGTGATCGGCCTGATCGCCTGGGGCTTCGGCAATACGCCGGCCGCGGCGCTCGTTCTCGGCCTCGCGTTCTCGCTCTCCTCCACCGCCGTGGTGATGCAGCTCCTCGCCGAGCGGCGCGCGGTCGCAACCCCGCTCGGCCGCGCGAGCTTCGCCATCCTCCTCCTCCAGGATCTCGCGGTCGTCCCGATCCTCATCCTGATCGGCGTGCTCGCCGCGGGGGCGACCCCCCGCCTGCCGATGGCGCTCGGCCTCGCGCTCTTGACCGCGGTCGCGGCGATCGCCGGCATCTTCGTCATCGGCCGCGCGCTGCTGCGGCCGGTGCTCCGCCTGGCAAGCGCGACGCGCAGCCCGGAGCTCTTCATGGCCGTCACGCTGCTCGCGATCCTCACCACGGCGGCGATCACCGAGTGGGCCGGGCTGTCGATGGCGCTCGGCGCTTTTCTCGCCGGCCTGGTGCTCGCCGAGACCGAATACCGGCACGAGGTCGAGGTGGACGTCGAGCCGTTCAAGGGCCTGCTGCTCGGCCTGTTCTTCATGTCGGTCGGCATGGGCACCGACTTCCGCGTGGTCGCCGAGGCACCGGTCTGGCTCATCGCCGCGATCGTCGGCCTCTTCGCGTTGAAACCGCCGATCATCGCGGCGCTCGCCTGGGCCTTCGGGTTGCCGCGGCACGTGGCGGTCGAGGCGGGACTCCTGCTCGGTCAGGGCGGCGAGTTCGCGTTCGTCGTGCTCACGCTCGCAGCCGCCGGCGGGTTGCTGCCGCGCGACACGGCGCAGTTCATGCTGATCGTCACCGCGCTCAGCATCATCGTCACACCGCTCGTCGCCGCGGCCGCGCGCCGCATCGGGCTCGGCCTCGAGCGACACCATGCCGGCCGTGCGGCACATCGCGATTTCATGCCGCCACGGGACATCGCGGACCACGTCATCATCGCGGGATTCGGCCGGGTCGGACAGATGCTCGCGCGCGTGTTCGACGCGTACAACCAGCCCTACCTGGCGCTCGACGTGGACGCCGGGAACGTCGCACAGCACCGCGCGGGCGGCCTGCCGGTGTTCTACGGCGACGCGAGCCGGCTCGAAATTCTGCAACGCATGCACGCCGAGCGTGCGCGCGGCGTGGTCGTGACGACCGACAGCCCGGCCTCGGCCCAGCATACCGTGCGCGCGGTTCGCAGCCGCTGGCCCCACCTGCCCGTGGTGGCGCGGGCACGCGACGCGGCGCATGCGCGCCACCTGCTTGAATGCGGCGCGTCCGAGGTCGTTCCCGAGACCGTCGAGGCGAGCCTGCAGCTCGCCGCGCGCGTGCTCGAGTCGGCGGGCGAACCGAGCGAGGCCGTCGCGCAGGCGGTCGCGCAGCAGCGCGAGTTCGAGCTCGCTAAACTCGAGTTCGCAAGCGAAGCCTCGCCGCGCCGCGTGCGGCCCGCGCAGGGCGACTGACCGGATCATCGCGACTTGCGGAGCCACGCATCCATGCCCGCCGAACGTCCCGCAGGAAGACGCACCTGCCTCTACGACAGCCGGCAGCTCGAGACTACGCTGGACGGCATGGCGCGCCAGGCGGCGGGGCTGCTCACCGCGCGCGAGGACATCATGTTGGTCGGCATCCGCCGCCGTGGCGTGCCGCTCGCCGAGATGCTGCGTGCGCGGCTTGCCGCATCGTTCGGCTTCCCGCGCCTGCCGCTGCTCGAGCTTGCGATCAGGCGCTACGCCGACGATCTCACGTTGATCCATCCCGAGACGCAGCTCGTCGAGGATCCGGCGCATGCCTCGCTCGACCTGCGGGGCCAGACGCTCGTCATCGTGGACGACGTGATGTACTCGGGCCACTCGATGCTGCGCGCGGTGGACTATTTCGCCCACCGGCTCGGCGACAGGCGCCCCGCGGAGATCCGCACCGTGGTCCTCGTGGACCGGGACGTCGCGCGGCTACCGGTGCGCACCGACGTCGTCGGCGTGCGGCTCGACGTGGCCCCAGGTGATGTCATCGAGTGCAACGTCCCGCCCTACGAGGTCGAGCTCAGGATCGAGTTGTTGCAGAAAGGGTGAGCCATGTTCAAGGACCGCGGCGATGCCGCCGCACGACTCGCCGAGGCGCTTGCCCGCTATCGCGGACGAAACCCGCTCGTGCTGGCGATCCCGCGCGGGGCGGTTGGGATGGGGCGGGTGATTGCCGATGCCCTGGAAGGCGAGCTCGACGTCGTGCTGGTGCGAAAGCTGCGCGCCCCGGGCTCGCCCGAGTTCGCGGTCGGTGCCATCGACGAGACCGGCTGGGCGTACATCGCCGCGCACGCCGCCGGCGCGGGCGCCGACGCGAAGTACCTCGAGCGGGAGAAGCAGCTGCAACTCGCGACGTTGCGCGAGCGGCGTCGCGAGTACACGCCGGCCCGGGCGCCGGTCGACCCCGCGGGCCGCGTCGCGATCATCGTCGACGACGGGCTCGCAACCGGCGCCACGATGATCGCCGCCCTGCACGCGGTGCGCGCCAAGGCGCCGGCAAAGCTCGTCTGCGCGATCCCGGTCGCCGCGCACGACAGCCTCGAGGCCGTACGGCAGTATGCGGATGAAGTCGTCTGCCTCGACGTGCCCGCGGGCTTCTTCGCGGTCGGGCAGTTCTACCGGGACTTCAAACAGGTCGAGGACGACGAGGTGATCCGGCTGCTCTCCATGTCGAGACCGGCGTCCGGTTGATCACGCGCGAGCTCCGCAGCCGCTAGCCGTTCGTGCAAGTGCGCTGAGTCCCAGTGCACGCTGCCTCGAGCTCTTCGCGGAGCTCGGCCTCCCGACCGGTGTAGCGGGGCGAGAAATGGAACGGAATCACCAAGCGCGCGCGCGCCGCGCGTGCGATCGTGCCGGCCTGGCGGGCGGTGAGGTGGAACTTGCGCGCCGCATGGCCGGCGTCGGCGTCCAGAAACACCGCTTCGATGAAGAGCAGGTCGGCGTCGGCGGCGAGCGCGGCGATGCGCCGCGCGTTCGCCTCGTGATAGACCACGTCGGTGACATAGGCGATTCTCTCGCCGGGCACGAGCTCGAGCACCTTCTCCTTCAGCTCGCGCAGCGGCAAGACGCGCTCGTGCAGGCCGTCGCGATCGCGCCACCACCCCCGGATCGGCGTGTCGTCGGGCTCGCCCGCGAACACCGCGTCCTTCAGCGTCTTGAGCCATGGACCGGTGGGAAGACCCAGCTCGGTGAGGCGGTTCTTCCACACGTTGACGTGCATCTTCTCCTCGACCGAAAAGGCGAGGCACGCCGTCTTGTGATCCAGGAAGTCCGCGCGCACGGTGAATGCCGGATCGTCGAGCAGCACGCCCGGCGCAAGGAGCGGGGCGTCCGCCGGCTCGCGCCGGAACCGCCCGTGGCAGCGGAAGCGCGCAGCGCGCATGCTCCAGTCCGCGGCGGCCTCGTGCACGGTAATCGCGAAATCGACCGGATAGTTCTCGACCAGGTTCCAGGTGTAGGCGGCGAGCTTGTGCTCGACCTGGTCGAGGAAGCCGGGCGGCCCGTACAGCCGCACGCCGGTCTCGCGTCCGACGCAGACGCGCAGCATCCGGTCGAAGCCATAGAAGTGGTCCATGTGCGTGTGCGTGACGAACACGTCCGAGACGCGCAGGAGCTTCTTCGCCGGCAGGGCGGCGAGGTCGCCGAGATCGAAGAGCAGCGCCCGCCGCTCGAACTTGAAGTCGAGGAACAGCCCGGGATCGCCGAACGGGCCGTTCACGAGCTCGGGGGAGAAGATGGGGCGCATTGGCGGACGCTGGGCGTGAAAAGCGTCAAACGTGAAACGTGAAACGTGAAACGTAAAACGTAAAACGTAAAACGTGAAACGTGAAACGTAAAACGTGAAACGTGAAACGTGAAACGTGAAACGTGAAACGTGAAACGTGAAACGTGAAACGTGAAACGTGAAACGTGAAACGTGAAACGTGAAACGTGAACAGAGTTTAGCCGGTTCTGCTCATGCCTCGGCAGTGAGCGGTAGACTGTCCATCCGTTGCTGCCGGCAAGTCACCGCCCAATGGCCACATTTCCCGTCACCGTCGAGTGCTACGCGGGTTACCGCGGCGAGGAGGAGCCACGGGCGTTCACGCTCGGCGAACGGCGGCTGGAAGTGGCCGCCATCCAGGATCGCTGGCTCGCGCCGGACCATCGCTATTTCAAGGTCGCCGCGAGCGATGGCGACACCTACATCCTGCGCCACGACGCGCAGACCGGGGAGTGGACGCTCGGCGCCTTTCGGCGCGGCATCGAGTGAGCCGCACGGGCCCGGGCGCGCCTCACCCGCCCTTCCCGGGCGGCGGTGCCTCGCGTTGCGGTTTCATCGCCGGCGGCGCGTACCATTTCGCCGGCGGCACGATCGCCGGCGCCTCGGGGTTGGCGATGAAGTGCGGCGACATGATCTGCACGCCGTACTCGTTGAACGCGTCCTGGATGCTCTGATGCAGCTGCGACAGAGCAAGGGGCATCTGCGCGAGATCGGCCAGTGTGAAGTTGAGCTCGTAGCGAACGTAGAAGTCGTCGAGCGCGGTCTGCAGGACGAAAGGGGATGGATCGTTGCCGACGAGCGGCGTGCGCGCAGCGGCGGCAAGGAGCATCGCATGCACCTGACGCCACGGCGTGTCGTACCCGATCGTCACCGATGTGGACAGCGTCGGACGGCCCGAGATGCTGTAGTTGATCACCTGCCCGGAGAGCACGAGCGAGTTCGGCACGCTGATCTCGATGTTCTTCATCGTGCGCAGGCGCGTGGCGAGCAGCGAGCTCTCCGCGACGACCCCGATCGTGTCGCCGATCTTGACCAGGTCTCCGGTGCGGAAGGACCGCATGTAGGTGATCAGCATCCCGTTGATCAGGTTCGCCACCACGCCGGTCGCACCGAGCGAGCCGAGCAGACCGAGAAAAATCGCCATGCCCTGGAACGCCGGCGAGCCGGAGCCCGGGATGTAGGGATAGGCCATGATCACCGCGGCGATCAGCACGAATACCGTCACCAGCCGCTGCGTTGGCCGTGCCCACTCTGGATAGAACCCGTCGATGTGGACGCGACCGTCCGCGACCCGGGCGAAGAAGAAGCGCGCGGAGCGCAGGATGTAGCGGGCGGCCACTGCGATCACTAGGACCACGGCCAACCCGGGCAGCGCCTCGAGCACTTCGCGGGCAAGTCCGCTGAGTGGCACGAGGATGAGATCGGCGAGCTGTCGCGCGATGCCGCGGGTCTCGGCGAAGTAGGAGAGCGAAAGGCTCAGGACGGCATAGATCGCCCCGACCCAGACCGCGACGTGCGCAAGGCGCGTGAATGCGAGCAGCGGCCAGCGAAGCTGCGCCCCGCGAAACGTGCTTCCGGTTCGCTGCTCGACCTTGGCGAGCTGCGCATCCCAGCCTGCAAGCACGAAACGCTGCAGCCTCCGGTATAGCCGCTCGAACACGAAGAGGAGAAGCGCCGCAATCGCGAGGGTGGCGACGGTCTGGCCGAGGGCGGTCAAGAGCGCCTGCGGCGTGCGCTCCGCGCGATAGCGGGCGACCGCTTCCTCGATCCGCTGTGCCGCCACGGCGGCGACCTCCGGTCGGGACCTGCCGAGACCCTCGGCGTCGGCGTCGAACACCGAGACGAGGATGGTATCCCCGACGCGCAGGTCGCTGCTGACCGGGGTCTCTTCCACGACGACCTTGACCACTGGCATGTTCGGGTTGTCCACGAGCCGCTTGAGCCGCTGGGTAATCGCTTCCGCACGCTCTTGTGCGGTGAGCGATCTGATCCCCTCGCGCACAAAGACGACGGTCTCGTCGCCGAGGTGGACCGCAAACTTCTCGCCGGTGGCCTCGCGCGCCTCCTGCGCTCCCAGGGGCGCTGCCAAGGCGATGAGGAGCAACGAGATGGCGGTCGTTCGGAACAGAACTACCATGATGGTGCGTCTCCGTATCTTCGCAGCGGCTTCGGATTCTAGGTCCGGACTAAGGGCAAGGTCTCGAAAGTGAACTCCACGGCGCGTCAACGGGCTGACCCGCGCGACCAGACGAGTTCCCCGTCTCGCCACACGGTGCGCACCCGGTGGAAGGGCACGGTATGCAGCGTGCCGTCGGCCTCGATCGCCTCGAAGGAGAAGTGCGAGCCGGGTGCGACCTGGATCCGCTCGAGCGGTACTTTCACTTCGGCGCCGGTCACGCGGTCCCAGTAGCCGATCGCGAACCGGGCGCGGCCGAACGCCGGATCCCAGCGGATCCGCGCGAGGAGCTCGTGGATCGGGATCACGGCGTTCCCGCGCCTGCCGAACGCACCCGCACGCGGGTGAGCGCGCCCGCCGGCTCGCAGGCGAAGCGCACCGGGCGGAATTGCTCGATCAGCCACATCGCGGTGAGCGCGTGGGCCGAGACCTCGCGCGTCGTGAACGAACCGCCGCCCGCGAGCGCCAGATAGACGAGCATCTGGTCCGCGGCATGGGCATCCAGCGCCGCCCCGCTCGCGAGATCGGCCGCCAGCGCCTGTCCGACTGCCTCGCCGAGCGCCTCCGCGCGCACGCCGCGCTCGGCCACGCGGCCCGCGCCGAGCACGCTCGCCTCGGTCCGCGCCCAGGCGACGATCGCGCCGCCCTGCCCGATCGCCCCCTCGCCCTCGACGACGGACGCATCGATCCACGCGCTCGCCGCAGCGGACCCAAGCGCGTGAAGCGCCGCGGCGCGCATGCGCTCCGCGATGTGGTGCGGTAGATGGGCGACGTGCGCTGCCCCTTCCACTGCAACGAGCCTGCCCGGCGCATCGAGCTCGAAGGCGCGGAGCGGCCCGGGCACGGTGTCGAGCACGATCTCCCCGCCGCCGCGCGGGAAGTACCCGCGCCGCACGACGCGCGCGGCGACGCGTGCACCCATGCGGGCAAGGTGGCGCAGCAGCACCTGCGTGAAGTAGTCAGCGGGCGGCGCCTGCGGGACATCGGTGCCGCCGACGACCGTCACGCGCGAGGCCGCGGGGGCCGCGAGGAGCACCGGCAGCGCCGCCTGCAGCACGAGCGTCACGCTGCCCGCAGTGCGGACGTCGTAGCGGAACGTGCCGCCGCGCGGCGCGCCGGGCGAGAAGGTGAAGCTCGCCGCACGCGGCTCGAGCCCTTCGGTGCGCGCACCGCAGAGCTCCGCGACGACACGCACCGCCGCGAGGTGCTGCGGCGCGAGGCCCGGTCTTGCCCGGCCGGCGCGCACGTTGACGATCCGGATCGCCGTGCCGGTCACCGCCGCAAGCGCCGCGGCGGTGCGCACGAGCTGGCCGCCGCCCTCCCCGTACGCCCCGTCGATCTCGATCACGGCGCTGACGGCGCCGCGAGCGTCAGCCGGTCGCCACTGCGCACGAGCGCGGTGCCGAGCTCGGCGGAGAGCGCCTGCATGCGCTGCATGATCGCGGCGCGCTGCGGATCGCGCGCGAGCTCCACCTTGGCGAACCGCAGCTGGACCGGGACCATCTCCAGTCCCGCGAACTGCGCGCCGTCGAAGCGTAGCAGGAACACGAACGACCAGTCGTTGCGCGCGCTGGGATGCAGCGCGTAGTCGTCGATGAAGTCGCCGGTGTCGTACAGGATCGGCTTGCCGCGGTGCAGCTCGACGCCGTGGAAGACATGCGCGCTGTGCCCGTAGTAGGCGTCCGCGCCGCGCTCGATGACCGCGCGCGCGAAGTCGCGGAAGAGCGGCGACGGCCGCGCCCGGTAGTTGGTGCCCCAGTGATTGGAGAAGATGACGAGCTCCGCGGCCTTGCGCGCCGACGCGATCGCCGCCTCCACCCGCGCCAGGGCCGCGGGCGCAAGCGAGACCTCGAGATAGTTGGTGCCGGGTGTCTTGCCCGCACCGAAGATCGGCTCGTTGTCGGTGAACGCGACGACGGCGACGCGCAGGGGCGGATCGCCGGCGGCGAGGAGCGCTGGCAGCGCCGCATCGGAACCGTTGCGACCGGCGCCGGCGTGCCGGATACCCGCCGCTTCGAGCGCGTGCAGCGTGTCGAGCAGCCCCTGCTCCTCGTAGTCGAGGATGTGATTGTTGGCCAGCATGCACGCGTCGATGCGCGCGCTCTTCAGGACGTCGATCGCGCGCCGGTCGCCGCGGAAGTGATAGACCTTCGGCGACCGGGCCCACGGGCGCTGATGGCCGGTGATCGCGCACTCCAGATTGCAGATGCGCAGGTCCGCCACGTGCAGCACCGGAGCCGTATCGCCCCAGTGCTCGTAGGGCAGCATGCGCTCGGCCGCGCGCGCGACCCCGCGGCCGAGCATCACGTCGCCCATCAGCGCGATGGTGACCATCGTTGCGCAAGCGCAGCGCGCCGTCCCTGGTGGACGCTACCGCATCCAATGCACCCGCAACAGCCGGTCCTCCTGGTTGTAGTGGTACTCGAGCTCGCCCCGGTAGGCGTGCTCGAGCGCGTCGCCGATCGCGCGCGCGAGGTGCAGATCGGTGGTGGTGACCAGCAGCCCGTCCGCCTCGTCCTCGATCGCCATCACGCGCTCGAGCGGGTGCTCCGACTTCTCGCGTTCTTCGATATTGCGGATCAGGCCGACGATGTCATCGCGGTGCGTCGCGAGGAAATCGCCGCCGATCGCGACGAAGCCGGCCGGGAACTTGTCGTGAATGCGATGGCAAGCGGGGCAACGCTCCTCGTGCGCCGCGCCCTCCGCCGGCCCCCACCGCCAGCGCCCCTCGTGGTACACCGCGCCGCAGTCGGGGCAGCGCGTCGGCTCGGGCAGCTTGGCGCGCGACTTGTAGGCGTCGTGTACCCGATCCTCGATCACCCGGGCATTGCGCCGGATGCGCCGAAATCGGGGCGGCGCCTTGAGCTTCATCGTCATTCCCATCCTTCGATCTCCTGTTTCTCCGTTGCACGCCCGCGAGAATACCCAAGCGAGCGCGGGTCCCTATTGGATCGCCCGTCAGCCGCGTTTCGAAGCCGCCCTCTCCGCTTCATCCTCCGCCTCCAGTGCGGGCACGCTTTGACACAAGTCAAGCAGGCCGGTTCGGCTCACCGCGCAGACTCCGGCCCACGCGCGTGCAACCGCGCGATGCTCCCGACCACCTGCGCGACCTCGGCGTCGGCGAGCGGCGGCCGGCACCGCGCACGGTTCCAGGCGACCAGCAGCTCGAGCGCGACCTGCGGGTCGACCCCGTGCCAGAAGAGATGCCCGGCGAGCGAGGCGATGGTGCTGTTGCGGCTACCCTCGCTCACGCCGTTGCGAACGAGCGCGCGCCATTCGGCGATCGAGTGTCCGGCGCGGGCAGTGGGCGGTCGGACCAGCGCGAGCTGCCAGCGCGGGATCGGTGCGAGCCGTGCTTCGTCGGGCGAGTGCCCTGGCACCCAGGTGTAACGTCGCCCGTTCGGATGCACCGACGGCGGCGCGACGACGAGGCCGCCGTCGCCGCGCAGGTCCATTCCGGGAGCGAACCCGACGCGATTCGGCACGGTCCCGCCCGGGTGCGCGAAGTAATAGTGCCGTCCTCCGCCACCGGTGGTGGCCTCGATCGTGCGCTCCAGCGGCCCGTACTCGGCTGCGAGCGCCGCAAGGCTTGCTTCGCCGCCGTGCCGCGGATCGACGTCGATCACGACAAGCCCGGAGACCGCGCCCGTGACGATCCCGAGGTTCGCATCGCGGCGGCGGCCAAACCACTGCTCGACCTCGTCGGGCGTCGGCCGGCGGTGCTGGAACTCGAGCCATGCGACCACCGGGCGCTTGCCGCGCGCCTCGACCGGAACGATCGACCAACCGCGGGCGAGGCACGCCCGGGCTGCGACGAGGATCGGAGAGGGCTCGGCGGACATCCGGCGGCGCTCCTTCGGCACGGGCCTGCGGAAGCGCTCCTGCTGCTGCAACTTTGGGGCGTCGTCGCGCCAGCGCCTTTGACGTGGGTCAACTGGTCTTCCGCCGTGGAATATACTAGCGCGGTTGGGCTTCAGCCCCAGTGCAGCACGAACGAGTTCGCGGCTTCGCGCTCGACGCGCGTGCCGGGCGTGCCGCATTCGCGGCTCAGCATGGTCTCCAGCCAGCGTGTATCCGCGTCTGCCGCGCGGTTGAGCCGCAGGCGCCGGATCTGCATCGGCGTGAGACCGAGACGAACCAGCCTGCCGCTCGCCGCGTCCAGCGTCGGGAAGTACATCAGCGTGAGGTCGGCGCGATACGATTCGTATCCGCCGATGCCCTCGTAGTCGTTCAGAAAGTCGCCGCAGCCGTACAGGATAAGCTTGTCGCGGTGGACCTCGATGCCCTTCGGGTGATGCGAGGAGTGGCCGTGCACCACGTCCACCGCCGCGCCTTCGACCAGCGCGTGCGCGAAGGCGCGTTCGGCGCGCGGTATCGCGTAGCCCCAGTTGCCGCCCCAGTGGATCGAGGCCACGACGATGTCGCCCTCGCTCTTCGCCGCGCGCACGCTGCGGGCGATCTCGTCCACCGTTCGCATCGAGAAGTTCGGGAGGAAGCTCACGCCCGCGCGGTCCCGGCCCGCGGCCCAGGCGGCGCCGATGCCGGAGCTCTCCAGGCCGTACGCGAAGACGAGCACACGGCCGCCTCCCGGCAGCGCAATCGATGCCGGCGCGGCCGCCTCGTCGGCGTTGCGACCGGCGCCGGCGGTGCGAATGCCCGCGGCGCGCAGGGTGGCCAGGGTCTCGGCCAGCCCGCGGCGCCCCCAGTCGAGCACGTGATTGTTGGCGAGCGTGCAGCAGTCGATCTTCGCGGCGGAGAGGCAGGGCACGTTGCCCGGATGCATCCGGTAGTGGATCCCCTTCCCCGGCCACGCGTCCTCGGACGTCGTCACTGCCGTTTCCAGATTGACGATGCGCGCGTCGGGCCGGACGCGCTCGAGCTCGGCAAGCGCGTCGCCCCACACGTAGGCGAATTCTACGGGCCGCGCGATCGGCCCCGCGGACCGCTCCGCGAGCGCCACATAGCCGAGCGCAGAGCGCACGTACGGCTCGAAGAGATGCGGCACGCTCGGGTGCGGCAGGATCTGATCGATGCCGCGGCCGGCCATGACGTCGCCGGAAAGGAAGAGCGTGACCGGCGACGATCGCAGGCTTGGGCCCTGCATCTGCGAGCGCTCCGGGTTCAGTCGCCCCCGGCCGTGCGGCCGCGGTGCAGGCGATCATCGTCGGCGATCTGCGCGAGCAGCTCCTCGACCCGCCGCGCGCCGCCGCGCAGCGTGAGGGTGTCGCGCGGGGAGCGGCCGCCGAGCTGCACGCTCGGCCGATCGAGCCACGCGATCGCTTGCGCTTCCTCGCCGAACACGCGGATTGCGAGCGCGATGACGCGAGCCGGATCGTGGCGATGCATGGGTCCAATGTTAATGCAGCGGGCGGAGACGTACGCGCCGGCGCCTCACGCGAGCTTCATGACCACCATGCCGAGCACGTTGGCCGCCGAATCGGCGCGATCGGACATGTTCGAGATGTGGCGGTAGACCTCGCGCCGATAGAAGAGGCCCGGAAGCAGCAGTGGGTCGGTGGCGCGGGCGAACAGGTCCTTGATCGCGGCGCGGTAGAGGCGCTCGACGGCGCGCTCGAGCGTGCGCACCTCGCGGGCGTGGTCGCCCGCGACCCGCGGGTTCTGCGCGAGCCGCAGGATCGCCAGCTCGAGCTGCCGCGCCTCTTCGCACGCGAGCGCGACCATCTGCCGGATGTGGTCGTCCGCGCTCACGTTGAGGATGCTCATCCCCTCGATGGTCGTCTCCGCGTAGCGCACCATGTCCTCGTAGCAGTGCGACAGGTTGAAGATGTCCTCGCGATCGAGCGGCGTGACGAACGTCTTGTGCAGCTCGTCGATGAGCACGCTGCGCAGCTCGGCCGCCTCCTCGGCGAGCGCGCGCGACTTCTCGACCGCCTCGGGACCGACGTCCTCGATCGTGCTCTCCAGGTAGCGGATGCCCTCGACGGTCTTGGCGGCCTGTGCAATCAGCATGGAGAGGAACCTGTTCTTCTCCGTCAAACCGCCGTCGAACCAGCCCATCACGCGCCTCCCTGTCGCAGCACCGCTGCGACGACGTAGTGAAGCGGCACCGCCAGCGCCGCGGTGACCGGCACCGTCAGGAGCCAGGCCACCAGGATCTCGCCGAGCACCGCCCAGCGTACCTTGGACTTGCGCTCGGCCGCGCCTGCGCCGAGGATCGCGAGGCTCACCACCTGGGTCGTGCTCACCGGCCCGCCGGCGAGCGACGCCCCCAGGATCACGGTCGCCGAGGCGAGCTGAGTCGTGAACCCGTGGATCGGGCGGATCCGGTAGAAACGCGCCCCCAGGGTATGAACGATCCGCCGCCCGCCCGCCGCGGTGCCGAGCGCGATGGCGGACGCGCTCGCGACCACCACCCACCACGGCACGACGAACGCCGGTGTGAACTTGAGCGCGAGGAGCCCCAGGGCGATCACGCCCATCGTCTTCTGCGCGCCGTTCGCGCCGTGGCCCATGGCGAGCGCCAGGGCGGTGAGGACCTGCAGCCTGGACAGCGCAACGTTCGCCCGCGGCGTCGCGTCCCGCAGCACCCAGCGCGTCGCCTGCATAATCGCAGCCGCGGCCAGGAAGCCGAGCACCGGCGCGGCGAGCAGCGCGATCGCGACCTTCCACAGCCCAGGGGCCTGGATCGCGGCGGTGCCCGAGGCGGCCACGGCGGCGCCGACAATGCCGCCGATCAACGCGTGCGACGAGCTGACCGGAATGCCGAGGCGCCAGGTCGCCACGTCCCAGAGGCTCGCGGCCGCGAGCGCGGCGAGCACCACGGAGATCGTGACCGACTGCGGATCCGCGACCTCGGCCCCCACGGTGTGCGCGACGGCGACGCCGAGCAGGAGCGGGCCGGCGAAATTCGCGGCCGCTACGAGGGCGAGCGCCCCGCGCGCGCTCATGGCGCGCGAGGCGATGATCGTGGCCACCATGCTCGCGCTGTCGTGAAAGCCGCTCAGGAAATCGAAGGCAAGCGCAAGGGCGAGCAGCCCCACGAGCAGCGTCAGTGAGGACATCGCCCGCGCGCGCAGGAAAGCAAGCGTTCGCCGGTCATATCAGCACGCCGAAGTGAGTTCGAGAGGAGCAGGGTGCGCCAGCACTCGCGTGATCGCCGCATCGATGTCGGCGCGATGGTTGAGCACCTGATCCACGGCCTCCACGATCGGCATCGCCACGCCGCAGCGCCGCGCCAGCGCGGCCACGCCCTCGGCGGAATGGAGGCCCTCCTGCACCGTCACGCGCTCGGCGAGCACATCGGCGAGCCTGCGCCCCTCCCCCAAGGCGATCCCGAGCGACATGTTGCGCGAGGTCGGGCTGTTGCAGCTCAGGTCCATGTCGGCGATCCCGGCAAGACCCAGGAAAGTCTCGAGCCGCGCGCCCATCGCTAGGCCGAGACGCACCGTCTCACCCAGGCCGAGCGCGACAAGGAGCGCGCGGGCGTCGTTGCCGAGCTTCCGGCCGGTCGCGATGCCGCACGCGATCGCAACCACGTTCTTGAGCACGCCGCCGAGTTGCGCGCCGATGACGTCGTCGGTGACGCAGATGCGAAAGCGTGGGTTCTCGATGTCGCGGGCGAGCCGCTCGCCGAGCGCGCGGTCGGCGCAGGCGATCGCGACGGCGGTCGGGAGGTCGACTCCGATCTCGGCCGCAAACGAAGGCCCGGACAGGACGGCGACTCGCGCCCCGGGCAGCGCCTCGGCGATGACCTGCGACATCAGCGCGCAGGTGCCGCGCTCGATGCCCTTCGAGCACGCCACCACCGGCGTGCCCGCCTTCAGGCAAGCCTGGAGTCGGGTGGCGACGGCGCGCACGTGCTGCGCGGGCGGCACGAGCAGCAGGAGATCCGCGTCCGCGGCCGCAGCGAGATCCCCGGTGGCGACGATCCCCGGCACCAGGGCAACGCCGGGCAGGAAGCGTGGGTTCGACCGCTCGGCGTTGATCGCCGCGACCACCTCCGGCTCGCGCGCCCAGACCGTCAGTTCGTGGCCGGAGCGCCGCAGCACGCACGCCATCGCCGTGCCGAATGCGCCTCCCCCGATCACGCCGATGCGGGCCATGGCGCGAGAGTACGCGGCGCAGCCGGCGCGGCGGTTGACCGAGGTCAAACCGCCGCATGGCGGCGCGCGGGCGTCGGCTAGCTCGCGGCCACCCGCACCAGTACGCGCCTGCGCCGCGGGCCGTCGAACTCGCAGAAGAAGACCGACTGCCAGGTGCCGAGAAGCGGCTTGCCGTCTTTGACGAGCACCGTCGCCGAAGCGCCGACGAGCGCCGCTTTGATGTGGCTGTCGGCATTGCCTTCCGCGTGAGCGTAGCCGGCGTCCCGCGGCACGAGCTGCGCGAGCCGGGCGAGGAGGTCGCGCGCCACGTCGGGATCGGCACCCTCGTTGATCGTAACGCCGGCGGTCGTGTGCGGGACACAGACGTGGCAGACGCCGTCCTTCACGCCGCTCTCTTCGATCGCTTTCTCCACGTGCCCATCCAGCTTGATGAGCTCGGCGCGCGCATGGGATTCGATCCGGAACTCCTTCAGATGAGCCACGGCTCGCGCTCCCGCATCAACTGCCGGCCCGAGCCGCACCGAGGGTGCGGACGAGCGGCATGCCCGGGCCCGAGGCGATCACTCGGCGGGCGCGCCGCGCATGAGCGCGAGGCGGCGCGCGAACCATTCCGCCGCAAGTCGAGCGACTTCCTCGAGCGCGCCGCGCTCTTCGAAGAGGTGCGTGGCGCCGGGAACGATCGCCAACTCCCGGTGGCAATGCACGAGCGCGTCGCGTGCCGATTCGTTCAGCTCGATCACGCCGTGGTCGCGACCCCCCACGATGAGCAGGGTCGGCGAGCGAACCTTGGCGAGCAGTCCGGCGCCCGTCAGATCCGGGCGCCCGCCGCGCGAGACGACGGCGCCGATCTCCTCCGGAAGCCGGGCGGCGACCCGCAGCGCCGAAGCGGCGCCGGTGCTCGCGCCGAAGAGCCCGACCGGCAGCGCGCGCGTCGGCGCGTGGCCGCGCACGTAGCGCACGGCGTGCTCGAGCCGCTCGGTGAGGAGATCGATGTTGAAGCGCGTCTCGTAGGTGAGATCCTCCACCGGCGTGAGCAGGTCGAGGAGGAGGCTCCCCAGGCCCGCCGCGCGCAGCGCTCTTGCGACGAACTGGTTTCGCGGCGACAGTCGGCCGGAGCCGCTTCCGTGCGAGAACACGACGATGCCGCAGGGCTCGGCCGGCAGCTCGAGCATGCCCTCCAGGGTGACGTGGCCGGCCGGCACCGCGACGATAGGCTCCTGCATCGTGGCCTCCCATCGGGGAAATCCCGAAGCGGCATGTCTTCACGCCCCCGGAGTTTCACGCCTCCGGGGCACCCTCGAGGACGAGGGGCGCTGCCATGACCATACACGGCGGCGCAGCCGCAAGATTGAC
>WBZR01002613.1_pt1 | contig 18112 bp, 17 predicted proteins | sample 5204231 | NCBI WGS metagenome assembly WBZR01 (sample SAMN12412403, study PRJNA552823) | activated sludge metagenome | isolation source: activated sludge from anammox sidestream of wastewater treatment plant... | place: USA: Virginia | collected 2017-08 | reverse complement strand
CTGATGTGGGAAGGTTTTTCGCAACTTCTACTCATGTGTGAAGGATTCGCACTTCGGAATTCCGATGATGCCGATGATGCCGAATGACATTTGCCCCGAGGCTGTTACGGGTAAAGGGCAGGGCTAGGCAGCTTCGCGTTGGCGCCCCCGGACAGGGCTTATGAAACAGCCAAAGCGGCATCGTTGCGAGCCCTGGAATTGGACGGCCGGGTCGCTGAGGCCCATGTGACGTTCGGGTTCGTGACTGCCACTAGTGACTATGATTGGTTGAAGGGGGAGGAGGAATTCAGGCGAGCGATTGAACTACAGCCCTCCAACGTCGACGCCCACAATCTCTACTCCGCAATCCTGCTGTGCCAAGGACGGTTTGACGAAGGGGAACTGGAACTGGCTGTTGCTCGCCGTTCAGACCCACTTGGCGGTCTCCAGCCCGGCGCCGGGTTCTTCTATATTTGCCGCCGCCAGTATGACCGGGCGATTGAAACGTTGTCCCGTGCCCGCGAAGTCGATCCGGCCTCTCCTTACGTGAATTACTGGCTCGGGGAGGCTCTCATTCTCGAAGGACGGTTTGAGGAGGCAATTGCCGCCTTCGAGCGACTGGAAGCACGAGCCTTCGGAGCCGGCCTGAAGGGATACTGCTACGGAAGAATGGGCCGGGTCCTGGAGGCTCGGCAACTTGTGGATGGGCTCGAGAGCGCCGATCCGTGTCCGGCGCTGCAACTCGCTCTGCTCTTTCTTGGGCTCCAGGAGATGGAGAACGTATTCTTCTGGCTGGAACGCTCGGTCGAACTGCGCAGCCTTGGGATTCATTGGATCAAGGTCGATCCAATCTGGGATCCAATCCGCCCCGACGCGCGGTTTTTCCACTTGTTGCAGAGGATGAACCTGGCGGATTGAGCCGAGATCACGAGTGCCGTTCCGCTCATGCCAAGTTCGAGTCTCCACTGGGGTACTGTGGCTGCGGTCCGCATCTCGCCGGAACCATGGGTCCGACGACATGAAGACAGTGGCTCCCTGTCATGCTTGAGGCAACTCTCCGGGCTGTCCGGCGAATGGCGGGAGCCTTGGGCCGCGGGCATCGGCTAACAGTTCTCGATGAGTACGGTCCCGGCGTGAACCGCAGTTGGCGCCTGGTCCATGGTTGCCAGCGGCCCGGCGTGTCTGCGATTCCCCTCATCCGTCCCGGTTCTATCCATTGACCGGCTGCCGCCGGATCTGCGGCCTTCAGCCCGGCCGCAGCAACGCACGGAGATATGGACAAATCCCGGTCTCCGCGTCCTGAGACGACTCACTTCTGGCCAAAGCGCTCCAGCGTTGCCTTCAGCAATGCCGGTGAGTAACGGAAGTTCGTTCCGCGCAGCCGATCAATGGCGTAAGGCAGATCGACCAGTCCGCGGGTGGCAGCTTCGCCCACCACGCCAAGCGTGCCCGTCACGCGGAGCCCGCGATCCGTAGCGACCCGGCGTGCAGCCCTCTCGTCGATCAGCACGATTTCCGCCCCGAGCGTCTCCGCCAGCAGGATTGCGGCTTGCTCACCAGCCTGGAGTTTAGCGGAGGGTGCCGGCATGCCGTGAGGATGTTCGTAGACAGTGACCCAGAGTGGCAGATCCGCGGCCCACACGCGAACTGCTTCCGGCGCATCTTCGTGGAGCAACTCGTGCTGGACCACTTGGGGAAGACAAATGCGGCCGAAGAGCTTCGGAAGAACCTCCGCCTCACCAATCAGCATGAGGTAGCAAAGGGGTGAGGTATCACTGACGGCGATCATTGCCGGGCGGCGTCGCGAATGGCGGCGATGTCCCGTTCCAGGTCATCCATGGTGTAGTCGTGATAGGCTTCGGCGCGCCGGAGAAACGCTTCTGTCTCCCAGCGGGAACGGAGGCTGAGCATCTCCTGGACTTGCGCGGGAGTGATCGCACCAGTGCGGTAGGCTTCGATGGCCACTGCCTCGAGAACCGCGCGCGTGACATCGGCGGACCGGGCGGCTAGTGCTCGACCGACTTCGTCAGGGATCCGAATCGAGACGTCCATTTTGTTCGCTCCTACGCATGCGCGCAGCCACATCGGCCTGCACTCTTTCCACTTCCCAGTATGGCAGCAAACCCCGCTGCCTTCCAGACTCTGACGTCTTTCCATCTGGCTACGCACGGGGCGTTAGTCCGCCGTCCCTGCCAGGTTCGTGCCCGAAACGGAAGCGACAGTCGAGTCTCGGCGCCAAGGGGTCGAGATCAGTCGCCTTCTCGCCCATCTGTCTGTCAACAGGCTTTGGCGCGTAAACCGGCCTTGGTTAGCACGCCCGGACGTGCGCAAACCTCGAGACCGCGAACGCACAGCGAATAGCGCCTACCTCGGCCCAACTTCCAGTACTGCGAGGCTGGCGAATGTCGTCCTCTGGTACAGTGGGAGGCGGGTATGTCGGCAGAAGTCGTCGAGGCGATTCCATTGTCGAAGGATACGAACGGCGTGTACCGCGTCGGTGGCACCCGAGTTTCGCTCGACCTCGTCGTCCGCGCCTTCCACCGCGGCTCGACCCCGGAGGAGATCGCCCAGGCCTACCCGAGCCTCCAACTTGCCGATATCTATCAGGTTATCGGCTACTACCTCAAGCACGGTTCCGAACTCGCCGATTACCTCGAGCACCGCGCTCGTGAAGAAAAAGAGCTATAGGAGGCGCACGGAGAAAGCTGGTCGCCTCGTGGCCTTCGCGAGCGTTTATTGGCCCGGCTTGGGAATCGGTGAAGTGGCTCGCCGGTAGCGCCATCAGTTCTTCGCGGCGGAGGTATTCCGGCCCTTTGTCTTTGAGCCGCTGTTCGCCGGCAGACGGGAAGAAGTCCTGCGTGATCGGAATGCGCCTGGTGAACTGGACGTATTCGCTCACTTGCTTGCGAAGCGCCCGCTTGCACAGCGGCTTCAACCGTTCCCGAAGCGACATGTTGCGCTGGGCTTCATTGTTCGCTTGGACCTATCACCGTGATTTTGCCGCTTCGTCGTCAACCCCGCGGCGGCGCCGTTGAACCAGTCCTGCTGGCCAGGCACATGCCGGCGTCGCCCCGCCTCCGCGACAGCGCGCGCCTGAAACCGCCGCATGCTTCCCACAGGCTCAGTCCACATCCTTCTAAATAGAAACTGGCGCCTCGCGCTGGTGCATTCCGAGCTAGTCGTCGACTCATGGGATAGACTATATCGAGAGGCAGGGCCATGGCGAAGGACTACATCGAACGCCGCCACGGAAGTTTCTATCTGATCGGGAGCCGCGTGCCCCTGGCACGCATCGTATACGAGTTCCAAAATGGAGCCGCGCCTGAAACGATCCGGTTGGACTACCCGGCACTAACCCTGGAACAGGTCTATGGCGCAATCACCTTCTACTTGAGCAAAAAGGAGGAGGTTGAAAAAGATATGGCAGAGCGCCGCCGCGAGGAGGAAGAGTTCATTAGGACACACCCGATTCCTCCGGGACTCAAACAAAAGCTGCTCGATAGGCGCGAACAAATGCTACAGCGTCGGGACTGACCGGCGATGCGCTTCCTGGCGGACGCCGACTTCAACAATGCGATCGTGCGGGGATGTCGGCCTCGGGAACCGGCGATCGATTTTCTTTCCGCAAACGATGCCAACCTGGCCGGAGTCCCCGATCCCGGCGTGCTGGCGATAGCCGCCGGGCAGGAACGGATCCTTATCTCACACGACTTCCGGACTATGCCCCACCATTTTGCCGGCTTCCTCCAGGCTCATGGTTCCAGCCCCGGTCTGATCCTGGTACCCCAACACTTATCCATCGGTGAAGCCGTCGAGGACCTGCTTCTGATCTGGGGCGCTTCTGAAGCCGGCGAGTGGAAGAATCAGTTTGAAATACTTCCCCTCTGATAATCCTCGTCGATAATCTTCATCCGGTCAGGCCCAACCGGGCGCCCCGGTACGGCTAATGAATGAAGCGGCTGGAAACAAAGGATAGTTGCGCGAGGCCAAGTAGAGTTCAGAACGCCGCTAAAATACCCGCCTCGGCGCACAGGAACCCGCAGAGTGTTAGCGATCACTTGAAAACGTAGCTTCTTGAACATTCAGATGGAAGAGTTGGTCACGCGCCCGGAGCGGGTCGTTATTACCGAGGGAGTAACTGACTGCATTTCGCTCATGGAGAAGGGTTCCCCGGCGGTATCGCCCGTCACCGCGCTTCGAATTTGTGCAGTTTGTATCCAAACGCCCGGCGAAGTGCCAGGTATCCACCCGCCCCTATTGGCTTCCCTGCTTTGCGAGAAAAGACTTGGCCTCCCGTGAACGGCCCTCTGCTCATTGACATGATCGCCCCAACGGAATGCCCGGATGGATCTCATCCCAAGCCCTCAGGACGTAAACATGTGGTGTAAGCTCTGCGAGCCTCATTCCCCTAACCCCAGGAGATTGCACCCGTCCACAACCCCCAGTCACCACCAATCGAAATTTTCCTAACTTCCCCGCCCACAACCACTTCAAACCTATTCAACTCTCCCTTCCCCCTGCCCTTCCCGCCTCCGCCCGCTACACTCGAACCGGAGGTTACGCAACATGTCCACCATCAGCACCGCACACAGCGACGCCGCTCGCACCAACGGAGCCAAGTCCCACGGCCCCATCACCCCTGAAGGCAAAGCCCGCTCCTCCCAAAACGGCCGCATCCACGGCTTCGCCTCCTCCCGCATTGTTTTCCAAACCCCCGAAGAGCAGGAAGACTACAATACTCTCCTCGCTGAATACACCACCAATCTCAAACCCAAAGGCCCCATCGAACTCGACACCTTCCACCAACTCATCCACGCCGCCTGGCGCCTACGCAATCTCGCCATTGCCGACGCCCAACTCTACGAAAAAGCCGGCGGCGACCCACTCCTCTCCGACAACCCCGGCATCGAGAAAAAAGCCGCCCTCCTCCACCGCTACCGCACCGCCGCCGAACGTGCCTACACCCGCGCCCTCAACCAACTCAAGGCCTCCCAGAACAACCGTCTTTACCAGGAGCAGTTCTCCCACCTCCTCCCCCCCGACACCCCTCCCCTGGCCAACGCGGAACGCTTTTCCGCCCGAACCCAAGCCAACCTCCGCAATGAACTCACCACCGCCATCAAGCAGGCCAAAGAAGAGGCGAAAGGCTTCTCCGCCACCATCGGGGACATGCTCAGCCAGTTCAAAAAGTAGTCTGAGCCACAAAAATCCACCCGCTTTTCAAAGTCCTGACGCCCCACCTGCGTCTCCACTCGCAAAATTCCACCCTCTCTGCATTACGATAAGAGGCCCGTGGAGGATTCATGTCCATAAGACCCCTTGCAGCAATGAAACCCGCCGTTATAATAAGCGCCATGAAGCACTCCCGGGAACTTCGCGCCTGCGCCGCCGCCATCCTGCTCGCCGCGGCACTGTTCGGCCAATCCGGCAGAGTCGCGACACTCGACGACGTCACCCGGTTCGTCCGCCTCGCCGGCGTCGACATCGCCCCGGACGGCAAGTCTCTCGTTGTCGTCGCCTCCCGGCCCAACTATGAGGACAACCGCTTTGATACGGAACTGCTGCTCGTCGATCCATCCACCGGTCAACACCGCTCGCTGACACATGACCGCCTCGGCCTTAAATCCCCTCGCTGGTCCCCGCGTGGCCGCTTGCTGGCCTTCCTCGCGCAGGCTCCCGGCAATGGAACCGCTCCGGCAAAGACCCAGCTTTACGTCCTTCCCATGAACGGCGGCGATGCGCGGCAGTTGACGAAGTCTTCCGAATCCGTCGACAGCTTCGCCTGGAAGCCCGACGGAGCCGCCATCGCCTACGTCATCACCGATCCCTCGGAAAAGAAAACCGGCCCCGAGCGCCACAACGGCTCCTTCGAGGCTGGTGGCGGCTCCATCCTCACCCAGGCTGCCGCCAGGCCGAAGCACATCTGGCTCGTCCCCTCCGCCGGCGGCGAACCAAAGCGCCTCACCCAAGGAGCCTGGAGCGTCTCCGCCACCAGTGAACTCTCCTGGTCGCCCGATGGCAAACACCTCGCCTACCTCCGTGCCGCCGGGCCCCATACCGGCAACCTCCTCAACAGCACCGTGCAGGTCCTGGACCTCGAGACCGGCAATTCCCGCGCTCTCACCGGCCGCTCCAAACGCGAAGCCGCGCCCCGCTTCTCTCCCGGCGGCAAGTGGATCGCCTACGAATACCCCGCCCGCGGACCTTACCACACCACGGAAATCCTGCTCACTTCCGCGGCCGGAGGCGAAGGCCGGTCCCTCACCCGCTCCATCGACCGCAATCTCAAACTGCTCGATTGGTCCCCTGACGGCAAATCCATTCTCGTGGGCGGCGATGATCTCACCTCGAGCGGCCTCTGGTGGCAGCCCCTCGAGGGCACGGCAAAGCGCGTCGACTTGGGCGGCGGCGTCCTCGCTCCGCAATCGGCCGTATCCATCGGCCCGAACGGCGAGATCGCCTTCATCGCATCCACCCGCGCCAACCCCGCGGAGGTCTATTGGAAGTCCAACATCGACGCCCCTGTAAGCACACTCACTCATCTCAACACCGGCCTCGCCGCCGTGGCCCTCGGGCGCACCGAACGCCTCCTCTGGAAGAGCGACGCCTATGAACTCGACGGCGTCATCACCTACCCTCCGGATTTTGATCCCTCAAAAAAATACCCGCTTGTCCTCGATATTCACGGCGGCCCCACCGGCGCATCCAGGGAAGGATTCTCCCCGCGTCCCCAACTGCTCGCCGCCCAGGGCTGGGTGGTCTTTGAACCCAACTATCGCGGCAGCGACAATCTCGGCGACGCCGTCCAATCCGCCATCGTCAACGATGCCGGCAGCGGCCCCGGACGCGATGTCATGCGCGGCATCGATGAACTCAAAAAGCGCGGCTGGGTCGACGAATCGCGCATCGGTGTGGGCGGCTGGTCCTACGGCGGCTACATGACCGGATGGCTCCTCGGCCACTATCCCGACGTTTGGAAGGCTGCCATCACCGGCGCCGCCGCCCTCGATCGCATGGACTCCTACAACCTCAGCGACATCAATGCCGGCTTCGGCGACATGCTCGGCGGCTCCCCTTGGACCGGCAACCGCATCGAAAACTACCGCAAACAGTCCGCCATCGAATACGTCAGCCGCATCCGGACGCCCGTGCTCATTCTCCACAACACTCGCGATGAACGCGTCTCCATCACCAATAGCTACAAGCTCTATCACGCCCTACAGGACCAGGGCGTGGACGTCACCTTCATCGCCTACCCCGTGAGCGGCCACAGCGCCCCCGATCCGGTTCACCAGCGCGATGTCCTTCGCCGCTGGGTGGACTGGTTTCGCGCCCGCCTGTAATCCGATCTGCCCCCTGCCCGCCGCTCCTCCGCTGGCGCGCTACCGAAGTTTGCCAAGCAGAAATACAAGCCCGCCAGTATGGGTATGGCAATCCCCCCATCGTACCTTAATCACGTAGAGGCTTTCACAACTTATGATGTACCGCGCGGCTAGGTACAGGCGCGCTGGTCTTTGACCATTTAACTGCATGTCACAACATAGTGTTCCTCGCGCCATTGATTTGGCCAGCCTGTCCGCCTTCGATACCTGCACAGTCTCCAACGCCATCGAACGGCTCGACGTGCGCCTGCGAAATGAAGGGTTTATCGTGAACTCGCTGAAATGCCAGTTCCCCCACTTCCCACCCATGGCCGGCTACGCCGCCACCGCTCGCATCCGCACCGCCAGACCGCCCATGACCGGGCAACGCTGTTACTACGACCGTATGGACTGGTGGACCTACGTCGCCACAGTTCCCGAACCCCGCATTCTCGTCCTCGAGGACCTGGACCACTTCCCCGGCATGGGAGCTTTCGTGGGCGAAGTCCATGCCCACATTGGAATCGCCCTCCATTGCATCGGCTGTGTCACCAACGGCGCGGTACGCGATCTTCCCGCCGTGGAAGCCCTCGGCTTTCACTTGTTTGCCGGCAGCGTCGCCGTCTCGCATTCCTACGCCCACATCGTCGACTTTGGCGAGCCCGTCGAAATCGGTGGATTGAAGATCCAGTCCGGAGATCTGCTCCACGGCGACCGGCACGGGGTGTTGTCTATCCCTTCGGACATCGCGGCGGATATCCCGGCGGAGGCGTCCAGGATCATCGCGGAAGAACAGGAACTCATCGCCTTCTGCCAGTCCCCGCGCTTTTCCCTTCCCGAATTGGACAAGCGGATTCGAAGCATGTCCGCGCAATGCGACCAGCAGTGGAAACCTCGTGGAGAGTAGTGAATTACAGGCATCGAAATGAGATCCCCAAGAAACACCTTCATCGCCTTTCTCTTGACAGCCGCGCTTGCGGGCGTGCTGTCTTCCTGCGGCACCGCTGAAAAAGTTCAGGCGGGAGCCCCTGCCTCCGGCGCTTCGCCCGAAGTCTCCGTCGGCATCGTCAAAGCGTCCCGGCAGTCCTTACAGCAGCAGTTGACTCTTTCCTCCGAACTGGTCCCCTTCCAGGAAATCGACATCTATGCCAAGGAAGCCGGCTATGTGAAACAACTCAACGTCGACTATGGCTCACGGGTCAAGGCGGGCCAGGTTCTCGCCACCCTCGAGATTCCCGAACTTCAACTCCAGTTGCAGCAGGACGACGCCGCCGTCAAGCGGGCACAGGATCAGATCACCCACGCCAGGCATGAACTGAAACGCGTCGAAGCCCAGCACCGCGCGCTGCACCTCCAATACACGCGCCTCGATGGCGTGGCCAGGAGTAAGCCCGGCCTGGTCGCCCAACAGGAGATTGACGATGCCCAGGGCAAGGACTTGGCGGCGGAGGCCCAAACCGATGCCTCGAAGTCGAACCTCGAAGCCGCCGAAAGCCAGCTTGCCGAAGCCCAGGCCAAGCGCCTCCGCGATCAGATCCTCTTCGACTATTCCAGGATCACCGCCCCCTTTGCCGGCGTCATCACCCAGCGCTATGCCAATCTCGGCACGCTGATGCAGGCGGGCACCAGTTCCAGCACCCAGGCTATGCCCCTCGTCCGCCTTTCCGAGGACAGCCTGTTCCGCCTCGTCATTCCGGTCCCTGAATCCTATGTTCGCTTTGTCCACGTCGGCGACCCTGTCAATGTGGTCGTCTCCTCGCTCAATCGCACTTTCCCCGGCAAGATCGCCCGTTTCTCCGTCGACGTTCGGGAAGACACCCGCACCATGCGCACCGAAGTGGATGTCCCCAACCAGAACGGCGCCCTGATGCCGGGTCTGTACGCGGAAGCCACGTTAATCCTCGACCGCAGGAACGGCGTCCTTGCGGTGCCCCTCCAGGCCGTCAATCGTGAGGGCGACCGGGCCTCGATTTACCTCGTCGCGCCATCCCACAAGATCGAGGTGCGCCCTGTCAAACTCGGAATCCAAACCCCCAGCGAAGCGGAAGTGCTCTCCGGCCTTCACGAGGGCGAGGATGTTGTGGTCAGCGATCGAAGCGGCCTCAAGCCGGGCCAGGAAGTCAAGTCACAACAGGTCGAAATCGACGCAGCCAAGACGCAAGGAAGCTAACCCGTGTCCCGATTTTCCATACGTAATCCGTACTTCATCATTGTCGTCTGCCTGGTCATCATGCTCATCGGGGTCACCAGCCTCTCCCGCATGCCCGTGGACCTCTTCCCCTCCATCAACATGCCGGAAGTTGTGGTAGCCACTTTCTATTCCGGAATGCCGCCCGAAGACATCGAGACCGACATCACCAACCCTCTGGAGCGCTTCTTCACTCTCGCGAGCGGCATCGACCACATGGAATCGCGCTCCATGCTCGGCATCAGCATCATCAAAGTGTTCTTCCAGCCGGAAACCAGCCCGGACGCCGACGTAACCACTCTGGCCAACCTCGCCCTCGCCGACCTCAAACGTCTGCCCCCCGGCACACTGCCTCCCGTCGTGCTGAAAATGGACGCATCGAGCCTGCCCGTCTGTCTGGTCACGCTCAAAGGGCAGGGACTCAATGAAACGCAACTCCACGACATCGGCCAGTTCACCATCCGCAACCAGATTGTCGTTGTCCCCGGCTCCGCCATTCCTCCCCCCTTCGGCGGCGAGTATCGCCAAGCCATGGTCTATGTCGATCCCATCAAATTGCTGTCCCGCCAGTTGAGCCCCATGGACGTGGTGACCGCTCTCAACAGCAGCAACCTCATCCTTCCCGCCGGCGACGTCAAAATGGGACCCTTCGACTACTACCTCTATTCCAACAGCCTCGTGAAGAATGTCGCTGACATCAACCACCTCCCCATCAAGACAGTGGGCCAGCAGGCAGTCACCATCGGCGATATCGGCGAAGCCAAGGACGCCAATCAGATCCAGTACAACGTGGTCCGTGTCGACAGCCAGCGGTCGGTCTACCTGCCCATCCTCAAGCAGGGCGGAAACACCAACACCATTCAGGTGGTGGACGGAATCCGCTCCATGCTGCCGAAACTGCTCGATATCCCACCCCAGCTCTCCCGAAAGGTGGTGTTCGACCAGTCGGCCTTCGTGAAGGAAGCGATCAAGACCTTGTTGCATGAAGGCTTTATCGGACTCGTGCTGACCAGCCTCATGATCCTTATCTTCCTCGGAAGCTTGCGCGCCACGGTCGCTGTCTTCCTCTCCATCCCCTTGAGCGCGCTCGCCACCTTCGTCGTGCTCTATCTCTTCGGCGGCACGGTCAATACGATGATTCTGGGCGGGCTGGCGCTGGCGTTCTCACGCGTCATCGACAACTCCGTCATCGCGCTCGAGAACATTTACCGCCACCTCGAGAACGGCGAATCGCCGGAAGTCGCCGCCGAGGAGGGCGGCGCCGAGGTGAGCCTGGCGGTCCTCGCGGCCACTCTCACCACGGTCGTTGTGTTCTTCCCCGTCACGCTCCTGACGGGTGTCAGCAAGTTCCTGTTCTCGGCGTTGGCGCTGGCGGTGGTTCTTTCCCTCTTCGCCTCCTACTTCGTGGCGATGACTGTGATTCCCCTCTTCTGCGCCCGCTTCCTCAAACGCGCCCACCACAGCCACGAGAGCGGCGAGGGCGGCGGCTTCAACGCCTTGTTCAACCGCGGCTTTCAGGCGGTGCTGGACGTCTATGAAAGCAGCGTGCGCGCCGCATTGCGGGTTCCCGTCTTAACCGTTCTCCTCCTCAGCGGAGCGTTCGTTGCCAGCCTGGGGCTTTACCGCTTCCTCGGCGTCTCCTTCTTTCCCCGCACCGACGCCGGCCAGTTCACCATCAATTTGAAAGCTCCCACCGGCACCCGTATCGAGAACACGGAAACCGCCGTCGGCAAAGTGGAGGACATCATCAGGAAGGTGATTGATCCGGCCGACTTCGAAATGGTGGTGTCCAACATCGGGATCGTACCGGACTTTTCCGCCCTGTACAGCAGTAATGCCGGCCCCTATACAGCCACCATTCAGACACAGTTGAAGGATGTTCACAAGATCAGCAGCTTCGTATATATGGACCGCGTGCGGAACGCGATTGCCGCCGGCCACCCCGAATTGCGCACCTTCTTCTCGAGCGGCTCCATGGTGGACGCCATCCTCAACTCCGGTATGGCCGCCCCCATTGACGTGCAGGTGAGCAGCCGCAATCTCAACCGCGCCTACAGCGTCGCCCAGGATCTGGCGGCCCGCATCCGCAAACTCCCGGGCGCCGGCGAGGTTTATATCCCGCAAGACATGAACTACCCCGCGGTGCGGCTGAACGTGGACCGTGTTCACGCCGCCGAACTCGGCCTCAGTCAGAAGGAGATCGTTGACAACGTCATTACCGCCCTCAACTCGAATACGATGATCGCCCCCAATTACTGGGTGGATCATGAGACCGGCAACGACTACTTCCTCACCGTTCAGTACTACGAAAACGGCAAGCCCGCGATCCACAATTTCTTCGACCTCCGCCAGATCCCGCTGCGTGGCAGCTCCGACTCCAGTAAAGCCATTGACGGCGTGCGCCCCTTCTCTCCCACGCGCGTCGTCAACCCTGCGCGTCCCGTCACTGTACTCGGCAATGTCGCCAATCTCGAGTTCGTGCAATCGCCCACCGAGATCGATCACTACCAGATCCAGCGTGTCGCCGACGTGTTCGTCACTCCGTCAGGTGAAGACCTCGGGAAACTCACCGATCGCATCAAGGGTCTTCTCGGCGAGCAGAACTACGGCGGGAACGTTCGCGTCAACCTGCGCGGAATGGTCCAGGGGATGAACGAATCCTTCCACAGCTTCGCCGTCGGCCTGTCCCTGGCCGTCATCCTGCTGTTCCTGATTCTCGTCGCCCAGTTCCGGTCCTTCAAGGATCCGCTTCTGATCATGCTGGCCATTCCCATGGGATTCATCGGCGTGCTGGTGGCCCTGCCGCTGACACACACCACGCTCAACGTCATGTCGCTGATGGGTGTGCTGATGCTGGTCGGCATTGCGGCTTCCAACAGCATCCTCATCGTCGAATTCGCCCACCGGCTGGAAGAGCAGGGCCGGTCGGTGGAGGACGCCATCATCACCAGTTGCCGCGTGCGTCTCCGCCCCATTCTGATGACTTCCCTTGCCACCATCATCGGCATGGCGCCCATGGCCATGAAGATGGGGACGGGCAGCGAGCAGTACGCTCCGCTCGCCATGGCAATCATTGGCGGACTGATCGTATCGGTTCTCCTGACCGTCTACATTGTGCCCGCCGCCTACCTGCTGGTATACCGCCCAGGCGCCCAGGAGCTCGCATAAACGAACACCCGTATGTCGCCAACATCCAGAATTTCCGTTCGCACCCTTGCCCTGGCGCTTGCCGCGCTTCCGCTCGCGGCCCAGGCCCCTCAGAATCCGCCGCGGCTGACCTTGCAGCAGGCCCAGGCCATGGCGGTGAAGAATCATCCGCGAATCGCCGCCGCTCAGAACCGGGTAAACTTCGCCAATCAGCAGATCGTGATCAACCGCGCCGCTTACTATCCCACCATCACAGGCGACGTGACCGGCTCGCAAGGAAACAACCTGTCGAGGATCGGCGCGGGGGAGTTGTCGGCATCCCGCCTCTTCAATCGCTTCGGGCAAGGCGTGATCATCGGGCAAATGGTCACCGACTCGGGCCGCACGGCGAACCTGGTGGCAAGCTCCCGCCTCAATGCGCAAGCCGAGGCGCAAACATCGGAAGCCACACGCTTCGACGTTCTGCTCCGCGTCAATCGCGCCTACTACGATGTCCTGCGGGCGCAAGCCACGGTGAAAGTGGCTGAGCAGACTGTGGCCGCCCGGCAACTGCTGAGCGACCAGGTAACCGAACTGGCCCGTAACAACCTCAAGAGCCAGCTTGACGTCAGCTTCGCCGCCGTCAACGTCTCCGAGGCGAAACTTCTGCTGCTGCGCGCCCAGGACAGCGTGCACGAAGCTCTGGCCGAACTGAACCGCGCTCTCGGCTCTGACCAGGTGGTGGATTACCAGCTTGCCGAGGAGCCTCTGCCTCCCGCGCCTCCTTCCTCCGCCAGGGAATTGGTCGCCCAGTCATTCGGCAACCGGCCGGAGATCTCCAGCCTGAAGTATTCCCGCGATGCCGCCTACCGCTTCTACAACGCCGAAAAGGATCTGTCGCGCCCCTCCGTGAGCGCGGTCGCCGTGGGTGGGTTCCTGCCTTTCATCAACGCTCCCGCGGCATCGCCGGTTCCCTCCGAATACGAAGGGATTGGCGCCAACGTCAGCATCCCTCTGTTCAATGGTCATCTCTTCTCCGCCCGCCGCGAGGCGGCCTTCCAGCGAGCCAAGGAGGCCGACCAGAGGCTTCGGGATGTGCAACAGGGCATCGCCCGCGACGTTCGGGTGGCCTGGGCGGGCGCAAACGATGCGTATCAGCGAATCGATGTGACCGCGCAGTTCTTGCGCCAGGCTTCCCTCGGTCTTGATCTGGCGCAAGGCCGTTACAACATCGGCCTGGGCACAATCGTCGAGTTGACCCAGGCGCAGTTGAGCCTCACACAGGCGGAGATTGAAAACCTGAGCGCCAAGTACGACTACCAGACTCAGTATTCCATTCTCCAATACACCCTCGGGCTCCTGCGCTAAATTTGCAGAGGTGGGAGGTTGAACATGCACAGCGGCGCCGTCTTTCATGAGGTCCAGAAGTTTCCACTTCGCCGGACGGCCGTGGCCGTGATCATCCCGCCCTGTGCCATGCTGGGCCTGCTTATTTACCAGGTCGTGCTCGGACATCCCTGGGGAAAGCATCCGATGTCGAATGCCAGCGTCATCGGCTGGACCGTGTTTCTCTGGGCCCTCTATGTGCGGTTGCTTACCGTGCGCCTCGGCACGGATGTTCGAGATGGGCAACTGATCCTGGCCATGCGGGGAATGTGGCGGAGGTGGCGGTTTCCTCTTGAGGATATTTCTTCCGTGGAAACCATCAGCTTCGATCCCGTGCGTGACTTCGGCGGCTTCGGAATTCGTTCCCGCCGTGCGGCAACGTCTTACATTGCCAGCAGCAACGAAGGGGTCATGGTACGCCTGTCAAATGGTAAGACGGTCGTCGTCGGTTCGGAGCGTCCCGCCGAACTGGCTGCCGCCCTCACCGGCGAATAATATCGATTCGACAGTAAACGATAACACGCCGGCTAATTCATCTCGATTTAATTGACAATACTCGTAACGAAATCCTCCAATGGAACGTGTTTATGAGAAGAAAGCTTCAGCAGCGGCAACTCATGACCTTCCAGGAACTCGAGTCTTCTTTTCATCAGCAAATGCAGCCGAAAGGCTCTACCGAAGTGGCGGTCTTCCGGCAGTTTGTAAACGCGGCGTGGAATCTGCGGCTGCTCTCCGATCAGGAACGCCGTCTCTCCGAACTCGCCGCCAAAGAATTGGTCCCATTAAACTTGGCGAAGATTCAGAATGATCTGACGCAACTCCAGCGCCGGCTCAGCCTCGCGGAGAATGCGTTCTGCCGCTGTTTGAACCGCCTGACAAGGTTAAGAGATGACCGTCTGCGCCGTTCCGCTGCCAGAACCATTACCCCGGAGCGTCTGGCCCGGCTGCGGACACCTTTCCCTATCATGTGAGGCCGCCTCCAGCGCGCGCCGGAACCTCCATGCGGGTCCCGGCGTGTTGCGCGGAGGCTGGGGGATGCCCCAACGTCACCCCCCGGTATTTAACGCCGGCATTTAGCGAATGAGACAGTCCGCCAGGACCTGGCGGAACAGAATCAGCGAGTTTTTAATTCGACGACGAGAACTTCAAACGGCCTGCCGCTGGTATTGAGTTCTGAGTGTTTGGAAGGCCCCCCCAGGAGCGCCTGCCCCGCCGGGCCATGGGGAGTGGCGACTTTGCCGTCCGCGCCCGTGACCTTGAGTTGGTAATCGGTGAGGTAGACCGCGACGCGGGGCAGCGTATGCTCATGCATGGGAGCCTGATAGCCCGCCTCGAACTTCGCCCGTATGACGCGCACCTGGTCATTCTCCAGTTCCACCTTATAGTGCTTGGGGTCAATCCTGACCGGATCGAGCGCGGGGAACTGGACGGGCGAACCGTGGGGCTTCTTGATCTCGACCTCGATGATGCGGAACGACTTGGAGCCCAGCGTCTGGCTTGTGTGCAGTCCGCCGGCCGGGTCCCAGCGAACCGTGCCTGGAGTGACGTTGAGGTCCTTCGGACCCGTGTCCTTGAAGTTGAGGCGCATCTGACCGGCATCGAGGTAGATCATCACGCGGTTCACATCATGCTTGTGAAGTTTGCCCGGAGGCCCGGGCTTCTCCGTTACAGTGACAACGCGGACGAGATCCGTATCAAAGGGGACCGCATGGTTCGGGGCGGGCTGCATGGCCGCGAACAGGAGGAATGGGAGCAATTTCATGGTTGGAATAGTGTATCAGGATGCCGCAGCTTTTCAGAGGCGGACCACCTGCCCCGTCTCTGCCGACACATAACACGCCATCACCGCCCGCACGGTCTTCAGATAATCGCGCCCCTCCGATTCACAGGGACTTCCGGATCGCAGGCACTCGAGCAGATGCGACAGGGTGGCAAAGACGCTGTCGCCTTTGTAGCCGTTCTGAGGCGCGGCGAAGGCATGCTCGTGTTCCTCTTCGCCGTAGCGTGTCAACCACAGGCGCCCGTCGGGCGTCATGCGGATCATCCCGGAGTCGCCTTCCATCCGGAACACGCCGAATGCCGTCTCGGGTATCTTGGGGCCGCTGATCCGGTTGGCGTCGATCCATCCGTTGGCGCCGCTTGCAAACGCTACGTGCACCTGCGCGTAGTCTTCCCCCGCGATCACAGGATTGATTCGCGACGTTACGCAGTAAAGCGATTTCATCTCCCCGCCCAAATAGCGGAACGTATCGAGAAAATGAACTACAGTCTCGAAAAGCAGGAATCGCCGCATCCGGCGGAAGTAAGGCTGGACGGTGTAGGGCTCCTCTCCGCGGCCGTCTCCGGTGCGCATCTGAAATCCATAATGGAACACCCTACCCAATGCCCCGGGATCAGCGATGCGCCGCATCTCGCGATACCAGGGCTGCCATCGCCAGTTTTCATGAATCAGGAGCCGCACCCCGGCGCGTTCGCATGTCTCCGCCATCCGTTCGCATGCTTCCAACGTGGGGGCCATTGGCTTCTGGCAGAACACCGCGATGCCCCGCTGTGCCGCCATCGCCGTCAGCTCGGCATGGGTTTGCGGTCCCGTGACGATGTCGAGAAATTCCGGCTGTTCCTTGTCGAGCATCTCCGCCGCATCCGAATAGGCTCGCTCGATTCCCCACTTTGCGGCAAAGGCGCGCGCTTTGTCCGCGTCCAGGTCTGCTACGGCGGTAATGCGTGCTCCAGGGATCCGCTGCCAGGCTTCGGCCTGAAACGCGGCAAAGAAGCCGGCTCCCACCATGGCCCCCTTCCACTCGCGGCTCATGATCCCGTTACTTCCTTGAGCAGCGTGAAGAACGCCCGTTTGCGATCCGTGCTCAACCCCCAGTTGACCGGAGGACACTGGTAGCCATCCGAGTAATCGCTTGCGCCAGGGTCGAAGTATCCCCAGGACGCATATTCGCCGATTGCCGCCAGCATGTTGTTCTCCGGCTTGTCGAAATCGAAGTGGTCATCTTCATTGAAGAGTACCGGCATGGGGCGGTAGCCATCGACTCGCCGGGTTTCCCGCACCATCTCGCGGATGCGCGCCGGTTGTTTGACCCCGTTGCCGTGCAGCAGGAGAAAATCCGAAGCCCTCACGACATTCGCGGTTGGGATGGCATTGCCCCCATAGCTGGTTCCGGCGAGCAGCCGGCGCCCGCCCACGCGTATCGACTTCACCCGTTCGATCAATTCGTGGATGCGCGGAGGTTTGAGGATGTCATGGTCATACGCTTTCACGTTGGTTTCGTTTGCTACTTCGAGCAGGACATTACGATACCCTTTGCCGAGTATCCACCGCGTGAGCTCCTCCACGCCGCGGATCACGGCGGCTTCGTCCTTCACGTGTTGATCCTGGCCGAAGTAGTAGCAGCCGGCGATGGGCGCCATGCCGAGGGAGTCCGCTTGATCGAGGATCTTTTCGAGCCGCCTGAGGAACGGGGGACGGAGCGAGCCGTCCGGCTCGATCCCGCCCGTTTCCCATGGCTGCGCCTTCGAGTATCCTTCCGGACTTCCGCCCTGCAGGTTCACGGTGAAGCTCAACAATCCGTGCCTGCGCCAGACGGGCATGGCGGCGGCGAACTCCCGCGTATTCCGCTCCGGGTCCCAGCGGTGCGTGTCGGGATAGGCCCATCGCCCGCGAGTGGCCGGATTGCGGTCGTCGAAGATGCCCTGCACCATGCGCGAATTGAGCAGCAGGCCCTCGATCTTGCTGCCCCTGTAAGTGCGGCCGCGGTAGGTGGGTACGCCGTTGATGAGAAAACGGTCACCCTCGATGGACACGTCTGTCCGCCGTCGCGCGGCTGCCGCGGCGAGCGGCAGGCTGAGAAATCCTCTGCGTTTCATCCCACAGAAGATTGAATCACATTGCGAACGGCCGTATGCACGGGCACATCCGGAATACGATAACAATGTATGCACCTCGGGGGACACCCAAAACCGGCCAATGAGGGACGGCTGAAAACCGGCCAACGAAACTGAGGGCAGGACATTGACGACCGACGGGGATTACCCTCCGTCATGTGAGCAATGTCTTGAGCGA
>WBZR01002611.1_pt1 | contig 18118 bp, 19 predicted proteins | sample 5204231 | NCBI WGS metagenome assembly WBZR01 (sample SAMN12412403, study PRJNA552823) | activated sludge metagenome | isolation source: activated sludge from anammox sidestream of wastewater treatment plant... | place: USA: Virginia | collected 2017-08 | reverse complement strand
AAAGTGGCGAGCAAAGGCAGGGAACGCCATAGGGCGGAAAGGTTCCGGGGGTAATGGTTCATCAGCATGGCCCGTTTCAAATGCAATGTTTGTGTCGGTGCTTTTTCCCTTCCGGGCGGATTTTGGACACGGAACGAATTCCGCTTTGTTACGACAACTAAGATGAAATGGTTTTCGATGAATGTCAATGCTGGTATCACGAATTATCAACAATGTTCGACGAATACGGTATTTCACGGAGCATCGCCAAGGCATCGGCTGAAGCATGGCATCACGCCAACCGTGCCATGATCCACGCCGTTGGCCAGCCCGGGCCCTACCGACGGGCCCCATCCCAATGGCGCTACATTCAATCTACGGCGCGCTCAACTACCCATTGAAGGCGTGGCCGGCAGCCCCAATTATTGGCGCCGCCATGGCGAGGGCATGTCAGCGCAAAAGGCAAGGCCCTCCCCCTTACCTGCCTTACCTGCCTTACCTGCCTTACCTGCCTTACCTGCCTTACCTGCCTTACCTGCCTTACACGCCTTACACGCCTTACACGCATTACACGCATTACGCACCTCACACCCCTCACCCCATCCTACGGTCATTACCAAGGCCAGATGAGCGTGGCCGACCGGCACATCGAAACCGTCCCCGCAGACTATGGCAGGAACGCCCGAACGGTTGATCAAGGCATCGGCAATCTCGCCCCGGCCGCTGTCCGGGCACCGGCCACGGTCACCCCCTGTCGAACCGCAGCCGTTCCAAACCAAAAGCCCCCACCCTGCCCGCCTCGTCCTCGGCCAAGAGGCGGCCATTGTTGTCCACGTCCAATGGCCGCAACATCACCGGTGCCCCGTCCAGGCGGAAGGCTGCGAAGCGGCCGCGGACCCATAACCGCGCGCGATAGGCCTGTGCCACTTCATCGGCATGGGCGATCAGGCACCCCCACCAATGCTCCATGCGTGCCGCCAATTCACTGAACACCTCGCGCACCTCGTGCCGCACGCCGGTCTTCTGCAGCAGGCTGGTGGCCCGCATGTCCGGTGGCCATCCGCTGCTGTTCACATTGAGGCCGATGCCCACGATGGCCGCAGATAGCAGGGCCCCCTGCAACTCGTTCGCGATCAATATCCCGGCCACCTTGTCCCCGTCCACCAGCACGTCATTGGGCCATTTGATGCACACCTCTGGCACCGTCCGGCCCGACCTTTCGATGGCCCCGACGACCACATCATGCACCGCCAACGCGGCTGCCTTGGCCAGGCCGAACTGGTGCGCCGCCGGAAACGCCCGGGGCAACAGGATGAAGCTCACCGCCAAGTCGAGCCCGCGCTGGGTGCTCCATGTGCGTCCGCGTTGTCCTCGGCCATGGGTCTGGGCATGTGCCAACACCGCCGTGCCATGGGGCAGGTAGAGCCGCACCCGTTCACCGGCCGCATAACGGTTGGTGCTGTCCACCTCATCGAGTTCGATGACCCGATGACCGATACGTGGCTGACCTGGCATGGTGAACATGACGGCCGCTTTTCGACGGCCCGCGCTTCATGCGTACCTTTGAACGCTTAAAGCGCCCAAGATAGAACGCATGAAGAAAGCCCGAAGGCCAGACCCCGCCAAACAATTGGTGGATGCCGTGGTCCAAGGCATGCAGGAAGTGAAGGCGAAGGACATTGTGCACCTGGACATGCGCGGTGTGCCCAATGCGGTTTGCGACCACTTCATCATTTGCCACGGCGATTCAACCACCCAGGTGGAGGCCATCGCCCGAAGCGTGGAACGGTACACCCTGCAACAGGCACATGAAAAACCTTGGCACACCGAAGGGCTGGACAATGCCACCTGGGTATTGCTGGATTATGTGGACGTGGTGGTACACATCTTCCAGCGTGACCTGCGCACCTATTACGGGCTGGACCACCTGTGGGCCGACGCCATCCGCAATACTTACGACAACGTAGCCTGACCCCCAAAGCCGTGGAAACCGAAAACAGCGAAAAGCCGAAACGGAACGACCCCGGGCAACGCCCCAAGCGGACGTTCAATTTCTATTGGATCTATGGGATCATCGTAGTGACGATCCTGGCCATGGGACTGTTCAACTTCAACAGCAACGTGGTACGGATCGACATCTCGGACTATGACAAATACCTGGCCGAGGGGGACGTGCAGGGCATCGTGATGAACGGCGATGCGGTGATGGTGACCATCAAGAAGGACAGCCTGCAGAAGGAAGTGCATAAGAAACGCCTGGCGGGAGCCGGCACGGAGACGGGCATGCCGCAATACACCTTCTACATCGGCAACAACCCGCAGATGCAGCAGCAAGTGCTGGAGGAGGCACGGGCCAAGGGCGTCGATGTGCGGATCAATCCGCAGAATGAACTGGGCCGTGAGATCCTGCAATGGCTGCTCTTCTTCGGCGCCATCGCCCTGGTGTGGATGTTCATGATGCGCCGCATGGGCGGACCGGGCGGGCCGGGCGGGCAGATCTTCAACATCGGCAAGAGCCGGGCCCAAGTCTTCGAGGGCGGGAAAAGTACCGATGTCACCTTCAACGATGTGGCCGGCCTGGACGAGGCCAAGGAGGAATTGCAGGAGATCGTGGATTTCCTGAAGACCCCGAAGAAGTACACGGACCTGGGAGCCAAGATCCCCAAGGGCGCCTTGCTCGTGGGGCCGCCAGGGACGGGAAAAACGCTCCTGGCCAAGGCCATCGCAGGGGAAGCGCAGGTACCCTTTTTCTCGCTCAGCGGCTCGGATTTCGTGGAAATGTTCGTGGGCGTGGGCGCCAGCCGCGTGCGCGACCTGTTCAAGCAAGCCAAGGAGAAAGCCCCCAGCATCATCTTCATCGACGAGATCGATGCCATCGGGCGCGCCCGCGGGCGCAGCGTCAACATGGGCGCCAATGACGAACGGGAGAACACGCTGAACCAGCTGCTCACCGAAATGGACGGCTTCGGCACCAACACCGGGGTGATCATCTTGGGCGCCACCAACCGCGCCGACGTGCTGGACCGCGCCCTGCTGCGCCCGGGACGCTTTGACCGGCAGATATTCGTGGACATGCCCGACCTGAACGAGCGCATCGCCATCTTCAAGGTACACCTTAAGCCGTTGAAGTTGGACATCGCCGTGGACGTGGAGTTCCTGGCGCGGCAAACCCCGGGCTTCAGCGGGGCGGATATCGCCAATATCTGCAACGAGGCCGCCTTGATCGCCGCCCGCCGGAAAAAGAACCTGGTGGAAAAGCAGGATTTCCTGGATGCGGTGGACCGCGTGATCGGCGGCCTGGAAAAGAAGAACAAGATCATCACCGACGAGGAGAAGAAGGCCATCGCCTTCCACGAGGCCGGCCATGCCACCGTGAGCTGGCTGGTGGAGCACGCCTCCCCTCTGGTGAAAGTGACCATCGTGCCGCGCGGACGCTCCCTGGGCGCCGCCTGGTACCTGCCGGACGAAAGGCACATCACCACCACCGAACAGATGCTCGACGAAATCTGCGCCGCCATGGGCGGCAGGGCAGCCGAGGACATCATGTTCGGCAAGGTGAGCACGGGGGCACTGAGCGACCTGGAGAAGGTGACCAAGCAGGCCTACGCCATGGTGACCGTCTATGGCCTGAACGACAAGATCGGCAACATCAGCTTCTACGACAGCTCCGGCCAGAACGAGTATGCCTTCTCCAAGCCATACAGCGACCACACCGCCCAGGTGATCGATGAGGAAGTGCGCAACATTGTCGAGATGCAGTACGAACGTGCCAAGCGCATCCTCACCGAGAACAAGGACAAGCTCACCGCATTGGCCACACGGCTGCTGAAGGAAGAGGTCATCTTCAAGGAAGACCTGGAGAAGATCTTCGGGGTGCGTCCCTTCACCCGCACTGAAGGGAAGGAGGAACCGGTCAATGGGCACGTGAACGGGCAAAGCGGGGCAGCCCCGCCGACAACGGAACCCGCAACGCCCGAAGGGGGCGCCGAACCGGCAACCGCCTAGTCCGGCGGCCATGAACGAATTGGCTACCCGGGCAGCGACTGGTGCGGTCTATGTGGCCCTCACGTTGGGCGCTGCCTGGGCAGGACCTGTTACCACGGCCTTGCTGTTCCTCCCGGTCACGCTGGTGGCCGCGCGTGAGATGCAACGCCTGCTAACGCCAAAGGAACAGCCTGCGGATGCCACCGGTGCGATGCTTTTGGCCGCCTGGGTGTATGCCGCAATGGTGGCTGCCGCCCTCTTTCCGGGGCTGCCCCCGGCCTTTCCCGCCGCCGCCATTGTTGCCGGGGTACTGGGCGGGGTGGTGCTGCTGCTCTGGCGGCCGGTGGCGCCACCGCGCCAAGCGATGGGATCCTTGTTGATGACCGTGTTCCTGGTGGCCCTGCCGTTCGGCCTGATACCCTCCTTGATGACGGGCGGGCCCTGGCTTTTCATCGGCTTCATGCTGTTGTTGTGGACCAATGACACCGGCGCCTACCTCGTGGGCCGGGCCATCGGCCGCACGGGGTTGTTGCGCCGTGTCAGCCCAAAGAAGACCGTGGAAGGCCTGGTGGGCGGCATCGCGCTGGCCGTGGCCGCCGGTGCCACGCTCGCCCGGTTCCGGCCGGAACTGGGCATGGCCGGGTGGATGATCTGCGCCTTGGTGGTCTCCGTGGCCGCCACCTTGGGCGACCTGCTGGAATCGGCCCTCAAGCGCGAGGCGGGCGTGAAGGACAGCGGCCGTGTGCTGCCCGGACACGGTGGCATCCTGGACCGTTTCGACGGTTTCCTGTTGGCCATGCCTGCCATGGTGGTGGCCGTGGAGTGGATGCGCTGAACCATCGGCCGCAGGGCGTCAACCGCTTGATCACAAGGTCCGGGACAGAATACCCGGACTCCAACATGCCCGGCCAGCCGAGGACTCGCGGCCGTCCCCGTCGGCAGTCCCGGCCGTCCGGCATTTATCAGCCTACGCGAAGGGGATGCAGGGCCGCAGTGTTGAACGCCCAGCACCCTACGCGGCCGCCCCGTTATCTTTGGCCGCTGCACCCATGCGCATCCACCGCGAAGGCATACCTTCCATCCTGTTGACCGGTGGCTTGGCCTGCATCGCGATGTACATGGCTTGGCGATGGCTTCCCGGGGCCGCCGCCGCCGTGCCGATGGTGGCCATCGCTTGCCTGTTCGGCCTGGTGGTGTGGTTTTTCCGCGTGCCCGTGCGTCCACGACTGCCCCGCGATGGCCAGGTCCTTTCGCCTTGCGACGGGAAAGTGGTGGTGGTGGAGGATGTGATGGAGGATGAGTATTTCCAGGACAAGCGCAAGCAGGTTTCCATCTTCATGAGCCCGCTGAACGTGCATATCAATTACCACCCCGTGGGCGGCGTCACCACGTACCGCAAGTACCATCCGGGCAAATACCTCGTTGCCTGGCATCCCAAGAGCAGCACCGAAAATGAGCGCGCAACCGTGGTGGTGAAGGACCCCGCTTTCGGCGAGGTCCTGGTGCGCCAGATCGCCGGTGCCCTGGCCCGGCGCATCTGCACCTATCCGCAAACCGGCGATGCCGTTGAGCAGGGCACCGAGCTGGGCTTCATCAAGTTCGGCTCTAGGGTGGACCTGCTGCTTCCGCTTTCCGCTGAGGTCGCCGTGCGCATTGGCGACCGTGTGAAAGGTGCCGGCACGGTGATCGCCAACCTGAAACCGTGACCATGCGCCCGTCCATTCTCATTCCCATCCTTCTCCTCGGCGTAGCCTGCGGGCAGCAACCTGCCACCCATGGCCCCGCGCAGCAGACAGACACCACCCCGGCAGTTCCGCAGGCACCGGCAGCGGCGGCAACCGGCAATGCCCCTCCCGCACCCGGGCTGATCGAGCTGCACACACTAAGGGGTAGCAACCTGCGCTTCGACGGGGTGTACGGCCATGCCGTAGGCAACATCCAATACTTCATGCGTTTCTTCGGGCGCGGCAACGTGGCGCTGATAGCCGGGCGGCAAGAACCGACGGACCCGGTGGACCTGCGCGGCTTCCTTACCCAGGATGCACGAAGCGGGGTGAACCAGGTGCACAACGTGCCCGTTACATCACGCAACGACAGCTTGTTTTTCACCACCATGGCCCTGCGCGGGGCCATCACCTACGCCGGGGTGGCCATGGGCGACAGTGTACGCTTCCTCAAGCACAGCAAGATCACCGGCAGGAAGGAGGTGATCACCTACCGTTTCCAGCCTTATTGATCCCGGGCAACAGGATCGGGCGCAGGTCGTCCAGGTTCCGGATTCGGTAAGTCGCCTGGGGATCCGCATCCCCCATGGGCGCGAAATGCACCTGGTCCATCCCTGCATTCCGTCCCCCTGCCACATCGGCCTCCGCGTTGTCGCCGATCATCAGGCTCTCTCCCGCGCGGGCACCGGCCGACCGCAAGGCATGCCGGAAGATCCGTGCCGAGGGTTTGGAGGCCCCGGCCATTTCACTGGTCAACACCACCTCGAAAAAGTCCCGGATGCCGGAGCACCGCAACTTCAACGCCTGGGTTCCGGTGAACCCGTTGGTGATGATGTGCAGGTGGTATGCGGGCCGCAGGTCCTGAAGCAAGGCTATTGCGCCCGGCATCAGCCTGGCCCGCCGGGGCGTACGCTCCATGTACTGCTCTTCCAACCGGCGGGCAAGCCCGCCATCCTCGATCCCGAAACGCGCCAAGGTCTCCTTGAACCGTAGCGCCCGCAACACCTCCTTGGGGATGATGCCGCCATCAAGCTGCCGCCACAACGCGCCATTCACTTCCTCGTACGTCCGTATGAATTCATCAGGCTCCAAATGGTATCGGCCGTCCAGCAATTCCCTGGACAGTTCACCAAGCACTTCACGGGAGTTGGCCTGGAAATCCCACAGCGTATGGTCCAGGTCGAAAAACAGGTGCCGGTAATGTTTCATCCGGTGAACCGCCAGACCGCGCTGAGCACGAGGGACCATGCGGCCACGGCCATCAACAGCGTGGGCAATGCGCGTTTATCATGGCGGAAATACTTGGCCGCCAACAGGGCGGTGACGGGCACGGACAGGAACGGGGTGAGGACGAAAGCCAATCCCTTGAGGCCGTATGACCGCTTCACCCGCACGATCATACGGTTGGTGCGGGTGAACACCGCCTTCGCAGGCCGGCCCGCCGCCAAAGCTCGCCGCCGCCGCCGCAACGCTCGCTGGCGGAACCACTCCAGGATCTGGCGCCCGCCTCGATAAAAGATGATCGCCCCAAGCCCTCCCCCGGCAGCTGTTAAAAGCACCGTTTGCCAATAGGTATGGCCGAATTGGTAGGAAACGACCGGTGCGAAAAGGAACTTCAACATCCCCGCGGACATCACCGCCAAGGCATGCCAGGTCTCCATGATCAGGTCTTGTTGCCGTACGCCAGGTCGCCCGCATCGCCAAGCCCCGGTACGATGTAGGCCTCGGCGGTCATCTCCTCGTCCACCGCACCCAGCCAGAAGCGTGTGCCAGGCGGAAAATGCTTGCGGGCATACTCCACACCCTCGGTGCTGGCGATCACCGATACCACGTGGATGGCCTTGGGGAGGCCCATGCGCAACATGGCCTTGTACACCAGCACCATGCTGCGGCCTGTGGCGAGCATCGGGTCGCTGATGACCAAGGTGCGTCCATCAATGGAGGGGCTGCTGAGGTATTCCACCTCCACATCAAAGCCGTCCTCGCCCTTGCGGTGCTTGCGGTAGGCGCTCACAAACGCATTCTCGGCCCGGTCGAAATAGTTGAGCAAGCCTTGATGGAGCGGCAGGCCCGCACGCAGGATGGTACACAGCACAGGCTGCTCCACAGGCAGTGCGGACAGGGCGACACCCAACGGGGAGACGACCTCCTCCTCCCGGTATTCAAGGGTCTTGCTCAGTTCATAGGCGAAGACCTCGCCCATCCGCTCCAAATTGCGGCGGAACCGCAGGGGGTCCTTCTGCACCTTCACGTCGCGCAATTCGGCCAGGAAGCGGTTGGCCACGGAATGTTGTCGGTTGAGCTCCACCACCATGGGGGTCAAGGTTTGAGGTACCGGATCACCGGCGGAAGACGGTTCATCAAAGCTCGGAAATAAGGCACGGGCCGCGCCCCGAAGCCGGCATAGAACCGGGCCAGTTGCGGGTCGTTTCCGCCAGCAAGGTCCAAAATGGAACCGGATGCGGCAAATTCCGTGATCACATCGTCGATCAAGGCATGCATGGCGCCGAGCCCGCGCCCCTGTGCGTTGCTGATGCCCTTGAGGAAGACCACCTCGCGCGGCCCGCGCACGAACCACCCTGCGGCCAGGGGGCCCTGCGCCCCGATGACCATGCGCCCGAAGCCGGTCCCTTGCCCTTCCGTGGCCTTCATGATCCGCCCCATGGTGGCCTTCCGCCCGGCGTCCAGGTGCCAGCGTGCCAGCTGCCCCGATCCCTCGATGAACGCCAACACGACCCCGGCATCCACCTGGCGTTCCACCCTCGACCCCGAATTTTCCAGCTTGCGCAGGTTGCGGCGGTGGTTGGTGGAATAGCCGGAACGGATCGCGGCGGCGGTACCGCCCAGGTCCAGGACATGGTTCATGCGTATTTCCTGGTGGATCCCAAGCAGGGGTCCCGGGGTATCGCCCAGCAGGCAGATGTCCGCATAACGGTAGAGCTTCGGCAAGGCTTGCAGGAAGCGGCGGGCTTCCGCCGGTGCCGGCGATGGCGAATACGGCCCCAGATGCTGCACCATGATGGGCTGGAAGAGGTAGGCGATGCCGTATTTGCGCCGCCAGGTGAGGGGCATTTGGCTCCCCGTGGAATCATCCACCAAGGCATTCCATCCCGGTGCCGCGGCATCCAACGCGGCAGCGGTGCCATACCAGGCGGCATTTGCCGATGCGGCCAGCCGCCGGTCCCAGGCCGCCCGATCGATCTGGTGATGAAGCAGGTGCACGATCATGGCCTCGCATGGTCCAATACGTCGTCCGCCACCGCGCCCCACCCCTGTTCATCGCCGTATCCGCTGAGGAAACGCTCGTGCCATACCGAAATGAAGGTGCCCTGTACTGCGCGGACCGTGTCCGCCAGGCGGCAAGCCTCGGCCACTGCCTCGCGGGGCGTGCATTTCATCCGGTAGGCCATGGCGCTGTCCATTACGGCAAAAGGATGGATCATCAACGGCAAGGCCGCGTCGGCCACAATATCGAAGAAGGGGTAGGCGGTACAGGTGCCGGCGCGGAAACCGGTGCGGTCGGCAAAGCCCATGCTGTGATCCTCCCGGATGCCCCATCGCACCAGCCCGCGCATGGTCTCAGGAAGGCGGAAGCGCAGGAAGTGTTGCCGCGAAATGGTTACCGCCATCCCGGCGACGGACTCCAGCCGTGCCTTCTCCCGCCGTATCCGCTCCGGCTCCTCCATCGTGGCATAGCCGGGATGCAGGCCTATCCGCGCCCGCTCCGCCACACCCTTCACCACCGCCCGCATGTACGGTCCATCAATGGGTATCGCATGGTCGTGAGCGCCCCTGTCCGTGGCCATGAAGTTGACGATCGCCCGGGCTCCCGTGTCTTCAGCCAGGCCCAGGAGCCGCTGGTGTATGGCGTAGGGATCGGGACGCTTGCCGGCCAACACGGCCAGACGGTCCCACACCCTTGCCGGCCTCCCCTTGAACAGGTCGCGCGCGGCACTGCCGGCCGAACGCCACCACTCGCGTCCCCGGTACATGGCCCCGTTGTCCACGTCGAGGGTGGCCGTATGCGCATAGGTGCGGTGCAACGGCGGCAGGCGTGGGTCCCTTTCGCGCCAGGCCCCGGCCAGCTGCAGCAGCCATTCATCCACCACGGGCCTATGGGCGTAACCGTGGCGCACGCCGTGCAATGCGGCCGATACCGGGCGCCCATGGGCATCATGCGCCACCGGGCCATATTCCTCCATGCGGGAAAGGAGGAAGAAGCTTGCGGAGAAAATATCGAAGGGCAGGTCGCCGCCATCGATGGGGAACAAGGTGGGAACGCCGTGGAATGGCCGTACTTCCGGGTCTTCCGCAAGATGGCCTTGGCCTTCAAGCAGGCCCGTGGGCCGTACTTGGAAAGCGCCTTCCATGGGAGCGTGCCCATAGATCAGTTTGGGGCCGTCCATGCGGCCCAATTCCTCGCGGCTGGCCACTTCGTGGGCCTCCCATCCCGCCATGCGGCCAAGCAGGTGGCTGATGATGTATTGCGGGCGCGGACCGGGCCGCTCGATGTGGAAGTGTACGTCGGCCATGGGGCTCTTGCGCAAGGTAGCGCGGGCGGTGCTCAGAACGTGCGCAGCAAAGCGGCACAAATGGCCTGGGCGGCCTGGCCGTCGCCGAAGATGGGCGGGCACCGGGGAACCCCGTCCCGCAGAAAGCTCATGGCCGCACTGGCGATGCGGCCCTGGTCGGCATCGGCAAGCACGGCCTGCCCGCGCTCCACCAGCTCCACCCATTCGGTCTCCGGGCGCAGCACCACCACCGGCTTGCCGAAGAAATAGGCCTCCTTTTGCACCCCGCCGCTATCGGTCACGACCAGCTTGGCCGCCCGTTCCAGGGCGATCATGTCCAGGAAACCCACCGGGGGCAACAGGTGCAGGCCGGCATTCCGCGCAACCGCATCGCGCAATGGCGGTTCCAGAAGCTGTTCCATCATCTTTCCGGTGCGTGGATGCACGGGAAGCACCACGGGCAGGCCATGATCGCGCCAAAGCCCGAGCAACGCGGAGAAAATGGCATTGATGCGGACGGGGTCGTCCGTGTTGTGGTCGCGATGCACCGTGGCCAGGATGAAGCCTTCAGGCGCCAGGCCCTGGTCCTGCAGCACCGTGGACCGCGCGGTGGCCAGCTCGGCAAAGCGCATGCTGTTGTCATACATCACGTCGCCGCTTTCCACGACGTGGGGCCGGTCGGCCGTGGGGGCCCGGGTGGTGTCCATGTTGAAACCCTCGCGCCGCAGGTTGGCCACGGCGGTGGCCGTGGGGCAGAACAGCCACGTGCTGCAATGGTCGCACACGATGCGGTTGATCTCCTCGGGCATGGCCTTGTTGAACGACCGCAGGCCGGCCTCCACGTGGGCCACGGGGACGTGGAGCTTCGCTGCCGCCACCGCACCGGCGAGCGTGCTGTTGGTATCGCCATAGAGCAGGACAACGTCATGCTCGTCGGCCTGAAGCACGCGCTCGACCCCCTCGATCATGCGCGCGGTCTGTACCCCATGGCTGGCGCTGCCTACGCCCAAGGTGATATCGGCGCGGGGAATGCCCAGTTCGTCAAAGAAGACCTGGGACATGTTGGCGTCATAGTGCTGGCCGGTATGCAGCAAGGTCTCACGGATGCGGTCCTGGAAACCGGTGCGGATGGCGTGGCTGATGGCCGCCGCCTTGATGATCTGGGGGCGCGCCCCGATGATGGTAAGGATGCGCAACGGCTGCCCCATTCAGTGCATTTGGCCTTGGTCGGCGAAGCTGTAGTAGCCCTCGGCCGTGATGATCAGGTGGTCCTGCACCAGGATATCAAGCATGCGGCCACCTTCCACAAGCTTGCGGGTCAGCCGGATATCCTCCTCGCTGGGCCGCAGCTGCCCGCTGGGGTGGTTGTGCGCCACCACGATGCAGGATGCCCCCGCGTCCAAGGCCACCCGGAAAATGAGCTTCGGGTCGGCCACGGTGCCATGGATGCCGCCACTGCTCACCTTTCGCCGATCGATCAGGCGCAGGCCACGGTCAAGGAGCAGCATCCAGAACTCCTCATGGGGCAGGTCCGCTATCTGGGAGCGCAGTTCATCATAGGCCGATCGGCTGGTGTGGATGGGCACGCGTTCGGGGCTGGTGCGCTCGCGTCGCCTATGGCCCAGTTCCAGGGCGGCCACCACCGCCAGCGCCTTGGCCATGCCCATGCCCTTGCGGCGCATCAGCTCGGCCGGCGTGCGCGCTGCCAGCCGGTTCAGGTCATTCCCCGCATCTACCAAAAGGGCCTTGGCCAGGTCCAGCGCTGTTTGATCCTTGAACCCGGAGCGGAGCAGGATCGCCACCAGCTCGGCATCGGAAAGGGCTTTGGCACCTTGCGCCAACAGGCGCTCCCGCGGCCGGTCCTCCTTGCTCCAATCCCGGATGGTCAACCGCCGGCCGGATGGTTCCTGAATCCCGTCGTCCATGCCTGCCCAAAGATGCCACCAATTCAGCGGATGGTGTGCAGCCCGGGCCCATGAAAATGAAACAGGCCCCTGCCGGGGCCCGTCCACTACCGGTTCTACCAGGCTCACTTCAACCCGCCCACATGCTTCTGCAGGCTGCGCTTGAGGTTGGAGGCCTTGTTCTTGTGGATGATGTTGCGCTGGGCCAGCTTGTCCACCATGCTGGTCACCTTGGGCAGCATTTCCTCCGCCTTTTTCTTGTCGGTGGTGGCACGGATGTCGCGCACCGCATTCCGCGCGGTCTTGTGCTGGTACCTGTTGCGCTCGTTGCGCGTTTCGGTCTGGCGGATCCGCTTGATGGAGGACTTGTGGTTGGCCATGTTCCTTTCTGCAATAGGGGCGGCAAATATAGGCGATCGCCGATGATCTGCAATGAATATGGAAAAGGGCCGGTTTCCCCGGCCCTCCGATCCATGAGTCCTTGTACTTACGGCCGTTCAATAGGCCATCTCGTCCTTGCCCAACATGTTGGCCACCGTTTTCCATATGATCTTCAGGTCGAGGCCGAAGGACCAATTCTCAAGGTACCACACATCAAGCTCCACCCGCTTTTCCATGAGTTCCGGCGTGTTGGTCTCCCCCCGGAAGCCGTTCACCTGGGCCCAGCCGGTGATGCCGGGCCGCACGAAATGGCGCACCATGTACTTGTCGATGATGTCGCGGAACTGGTCATTGAGCTTCAAGGGGTGCGGACGCGGACCCACCACGCTCATCTGCCCCAGGAGCACATTGAAGAATTGCGGCAATTCGTCCAGGTTCGATTTCCGCAGTAATGCTCCGATGCGGGTGACCCGAGGGTCGTTCCTTGTCGCCTGCTTGCTGTCCGCCATGTCGTTCAACTGCATGCTGCGGAACTTATAGACGTTGAACTTCTTCTTCCGCTCGCCCAACCGAGTTTGCTTGAAGAATACCGGGCCCTTGGAGGACAACTTCACCAGGATTGCCAGGATGGGGAACAGCCAAGTGAAGACCAAGGTGATCACCAGGAAGGAGAACACGAGGTCGAAGCTGCGCTTGAGCAGCCTGTTACCGCGCTTCTCCAAGGGCTCCTTGCGGATCCGGCTCACCGGTACCGCCCCGTGGAAGGTGAGGTCGCTGGTCTTCACCACGGGGATGAAACTGTCCGGGCTGGGGATCACGCGGAAGCGGATCGTGTTGCGCTCGCAAAACTCCATCAGGTCGGTGATCTCCTCCCGGTAGCTGGCCGGCAGGGCACAGTATAGGATGTCGATCCGGTTCTGCACGGCGAAGGCCTTCGCCGCCTCGATCCCGCCCAATTGATGCTCCCCAAGCACCCCCCCGACCGGATGATCGTGGAAGACCCCGCGGAACCGGTATCCCCTCACCGTTTGGTCCTTGCAATACTGGAAGATCTCCTCAACGGCAGGACCCTCTCCCACGATGATGAGATCCTTCACCGAGGTGAGCGGTTCAAAGGTCATTACCCGGCTCAGCCCGTGTTGCACTTGATGAAGCTGTTCCCGGCTGGAGCGCAGCAATGTGGCCAATTCCTGATTCACACCATGCGAGGCGTGTCCGGCCGGGTGACGCGCCGCAGTACCCTTTCGCCAATTGGTTCCCGTAACGATCTTCTCCATGTGGTGCTGCCGAGCGATGACTCAATGAGGGAACCAAAGGTAAACTTTAGTCGAAGGGTATGTCAAGTTCGTCGAAAAAACACTGTCGCTCATGCCTTCCGTCCAGCAATGCGATGCAAGCTCCGTCGGGTCGCGTGCCGTGCGTACATCCAAAGGAATGCCGAATTGGTGACCAAGTAACGTTTCCAAAGTCGGCCTGGTTCCAACCACAATCGGTAAAGCCATTCCAAGGAGGCGTTCCGCATCCAGGTTGGTGCCCTGGAATCCACCCCGGCATAGAGCAGGAAAGCCCCTCCAACGCCGATCATCACCGCCGGAATGCGGCCCCTCATGGCAGCCATCCACCGCTCTTGCCGCGGGCACCCCAAGCTGACCAGGACCACTTGGGCCCCACTGTCCACGATCCGTTGCACCTCCGCCTCCTGTTCCGCAGAGGACAAGGGGCGGAACGGCGGGGACCAGGTGCCCGCGATGCGCAACCGCGGGTATTCCTGGCCGGCCCGCCGGACAATGGCTTCCAGCACTTCTTCCTTCCCTCCATGGAGGAAAACGGCCAAGCCTTCGCGTTCGGCAGCGGCCATCACCGCAGGCATGAGGTCGTTGCCTGCCACGCGGCCCTGGTCCAACCCATGGAATCTGTTCAGGCTCCGCAGGATGGGCATGCCGTCCGCAGTGGCCAGGTCCGCCCCGTTGACCACTGCGGCGAAAACAGGGTCCTTCCTGGCCTCCATGCACATGTGCACGTTCACGCAGCATACGTATGCCGACCTTCCCGCACGGGCCAGCCCGGTTATGGCCTCCACATGCTCCCCGAAGGTGCCCAAGGAAATCCCCAGGCCGAAAACCCCTGCCTTCGGCAATGCCGCCATCACTTGCCCGTGACGGGTTTTTGGCGTGTATCGATCAAGGTGGGCTTCATCACGGCCGCGCTCTCACGGTCGTACCAATCCACCGTGGCCCGGGCACCGTCTTCCAAGGCCCAAGGGGCTTTGCCCAAGGCGGCCTCGGTCTTGTCCATGGGCGTGATATAGTCCGTGGTCATGCTGCGGAAGCGGCCGCTGGTGATGGGGAACGGCAGTCGCAGCGCCTTTAGCGCGTCGCCTGCCAAGGCCAGGCCGCGCACTGCCCAAGTGGGGATGTACCGGACCGGCTTGCCCACCAAGGCCTTTGAGATGGCCCCCACCCACACGCGCAGGTCCAGTGGCGGGTCGCCCACATAGAACACCCTTTCGTGGACAACGGAGGGGGGCTTGCCGAGGATCTCCCAGACCTGCCACACCACGTTGCCCACATAACCGTAGGAACGGATCACCCTCCCCTTGCCGGGGTGGAAATAAAGGCCCTTGCGCATCACCTTGAACATCACGTCGCGGTAACGCAGGCTCCACGGCCCCCAGATGGTGGTGGGGCGGATAATGGTCCATGTGAACGGCAGGCCGGCGGCGCGGGTGGCCAGTTCGCAGCGCCGCTTGGTCTCACCGTACAGCGTGAAGGGCTTGAAATCCAGTTCATCCTTGGGCTGGTAGCCCGCCTCGCAAACGAATTGCGTGCTGGTGACGATGAGGCGCTCGATCCCCGATGCCTCCTTCAGCGCCGCCAACAGCAGCTCCGTACCCTCATGGTTTTGGCGGTAGGCATCCAGGTCATCCTGTACGTCCGTGTCCGTGCGGGCCGCCAGATGCACCACGTGGGTGGGCCGGAATTCCGCCAGGTGGCGGGCCGTGGCGCCCGCATCCATGATGTCCCATTCGCGCCACCATGGCCGGTGGGCCGGTTTCAAGGGCGGGTTCCAATCCAGGTTCAGTACCTGCACGCCCTTGTCCAGGGCCTGTTGCACCAGATTGGTGCCAATGAAGCCGGATCCCCCGGTGACAAGCAACCTCATGTGCTCAATGCGGACGGGCGGCTTCCGCCAGTGCTGCCGCCATGTTTTCGCGAAACCGTTCCAACGTGAATTCGCTTGCAAAGATGCGGCGGCCTTCCTCTCCCATCCGCTCACGCAGGGATGGATCTCCCGCCAGTTCGAGCAATCGGGAAGCCAAGGCATCCGGATCCCCCACCGGTACCAGGAAACCGTTCACCCCGTCCCTCACCACCGACGGGATGCCCCGCCAGGCCGTCGCCACCACGGGCTTGGCAAACTGCATGGCTTCCAGCAGCACCAGGCCGAAACTCTCCGCTTCGAAGTGGCTCGGGAAGCAAAAGATGTCGCATCCCGCAAAACGGGAGAATTTCTCCTTGTCCTGCTTCACCCCGAGGAAGTTGACGCGATCGGAAAGGCCTTTTTCCTCCAAGAAGCGGATGCACTGCAGCCTGAACGCCTCGTCGCCCCATCGGCCCATGAGTTCCAAACGGACCTGCACACCCCGGCCGGCAACTTGGGCGAACGCCTCCAATAACACGCGGACACCCTTGGAAGGGATGAGGACGCCGGTGAACAGGATCACCACGGGTTCTCCTTGACGGGAAGTCGTTTCCGGCACCGTCCCGCGCATATCGGGAATGCCGTTGGGAACCACGATGCTCTTTATCGCGCCAAGCAGCGCGCCATCATCCGGGTTCTGCGGGGCGGTGCGGATCGCCAACGCAGGGCGGCGGTATGCGAGATCGAAAAAAGGGCGGAACACGGCCGGCAGCCGTTGGCGGAACCCTGAAACGCCCCCGGCATGGAAGTGGAACACCGTCCTGCGGAACCAGGGACGCACGGAGCAGAGGAATAGGATGTCCCGCAGGACCGGCACCATGTTGGGGCCGCTGGGCGGGTAATACAACACCGGCGTACGATACCGGACCCGGGCGTACCACACTTGGAGGATGGTCCGGAACAGGATGATGACCTTGCGCCAGGCAAACTTCCCCACGCTGTCCATATCGTCGGAATAGCGCAGGCGGACATGGAACAACCGCACCTGCCCGGGCTGCGCTCCCAGCAGGGCCTGTATCATGATCGCCTGCCCGCCGTAAGGGGGTGGCGTTTGGCCTACGACCAGGATGCGGGGGACCATCAGGGGCGTGGTGCTGCCATCAGAGCATTCCGGGCTTCTGCACGGGACGGGGTTTTACCAGTAGCAACCGTCCTCCACGATGTTCGCCTTGGGCGGGGTCTCATTCTCCGAAGGGCGCACCCAGTGCTCGTTGATCATGGGGTGTCCCTCCCAGCGCTTCCCGATGATGCCGAACCAAAACTGGGTGGCCCCGCCCAAGTGAACGGCTTTCTTGCCCTGCCGTTTCACGTGTGCCGCCAATGGGAAACCGTACGCACCACAGCCGATGACCGCCACATCATAATCCGTGCTGTCGATCTGCCCTTTCATGTGCTCCAACGCTTCAAACCAGTCCCGGAATTCCGACTTGTTGTTGGCGATGGTCTGCACCGCCCGCACCGTCTTCAGATCAAAGTCCGGCAACACGCGCCGATCCTTGAACAGCAAGGCACGCCGCTCATACTGCCGACGGATCGTGTCCACGAAAGGATGGACCACCAGGACCTTCTTGCCCTCCAGCACCGTGGTCCACGGATCGGCGTGCACATGGGCCTCCAGGTCGGTGAGCGGGACCTTGACGGCGTTCTTCAGATAATCCTTGATGAAATATTCCTGCCTGAGCCAAGTGCCCAGGATATCGACCAGGGGCATGTCGGCAAGCATGAGCTCGCCAAATCGCGAGAGGTTCTCCACGGTGGCGGGAAAGAAGCCCGACGCGATGGGCATGTCATCGAACGTGATCTGCTCCCAACCATACGAATGGAAACGGCCGGTGATGAAGCCGACGTGGTTCCGCAGTGAGGGTTTGCGGCCCACCTTGTAGTTCATGTAGTTGAGCAGGGCCCGTAATTCCGTGTAGCCCAGCCGTGCGATCATCACCGGCCGCGGGGATCCCAGGGCATCGCGGATCAAATCCGAGGCCTCTTGGCCCACTACTGTGGCCTGGTCGTAGTAATTCCCGAAGCGGGAACTTCCGGGCAACAGGTTGGACCAGACCTTTCTCGCAAAGTGAAGGGTTTGCAACGTCTTGGGGCCTGGCACTATCCGCCGTGTTTCATCCATGTCCGTGGAACTTCATCGGCAAAGGTAGGCCCGTCGGGACGGCCCGGCCGACACTTCCCCTGCTTTACGCGGTTCAACGGGAAGTCGGTCAAAAAGATCGCTCATCGGGCAGGATCGGACTTCCGTCGAATAACTGCAACAAAAAGCCGACCCCCCTGGTTTACAGGCCCGAACCAGCAACAACGACCATGAGACTTTTCGCTCCCATGCGCCAGCTTACCCTTCTTGCCGCCCTGCTTGTGGGGGCCGGCGTTTCCCATGCGACGGACTACTACGTGTCGCCCAACGGGAATGACTCGGACAACGGGACCT
>WBZR01002610.1_pt1 | contig 18122 bp, 10 predicted proteins | sample 5204231 | NCBI WGS metagenome assembly WBZR01 (sample SAMN12412403, study PRJNA552823) | activated sludge metagenome | isolation source: activated sludge from anammox sidestream of wastewater treatment plant... | place: USA: Virginia | collected 2017-08 | reverse complement strand
GCATGTGAATCCTTTTGCGCGATTGATCATGCGCGCGAGGGTGTCCCGCAATTGTTCATTGTCCTCAACGATCGAAACCGTGATGGCCATGGCGTGTCAGGGTTTGGTGAGCGGCGCCGTCAGTCGCACGATGGTCCCGCGCCCGGGGGCCGGCACCATTTCAAATGTGCCGCCCACATCTTCCATGCGTTTGCGCATGTTGCGCAACCCATTTCTCCCGGTTTTCGTGGCGGCCCCCGCCGGGCCGCGCCCGTTGTCCTCCACTTCAAAAACGAATTGCCGGTCCCCCAGCCGCAGATGGATTCTGGCCTCCGTGGCGCGCGCGTGCTTGACGACGTTGTTCACCGATTCCTTGAAGGCCAGGAATACATTGTGCCGCAGATCCGGCGGAATGCCGAGCGCCGGCAGCGCCGGGGGCACATCCAGACGATACCGGAGATTGGCCAGGGCGAGATATTCCTGCGCATATTTGCAGGCGTAATTGACCAGCCCCTCCAGCGTGTCATTGGAAGGATTGGCCGCCCAAACAATCTCATCCAGTGCATCCGAGGTCTGCCGGGCGGTCTTGCAAATCTGTTCGGCATGCGCCGCGACCTCCGCCGGCAGGTGCCGGTCCTCGCCCACCATTTCACCCAGCAAGCTGACCTGCGTCAGATTGGCGCCCAGTTGATCGTGCAAGTCGCGCGCGATGCGGGCGCGCTCCTTTTCCAGCGCTTCCTGCTGGCGCAAGGACGCGAGCTGGCGTTGCAACCGCTGGGTGGAAATGAAATACACGAGGCCCCCAATGCCCCCGATCAAGCACACCACTCCGCCCGCCTGAAACCACCACGTTTTCCAAAAGGGCGGAATGACCACCAGGCGCAAGGACGCCGGAATGGGACTCCAGAACCCGTCCTCATTGCAGGCGCGCACCTGAAAATGGTAATGTCCCGGCGGCAGCCGGGTGAGCCGGACTTCCCGCAGCCCGCGCGAATCCATCCAACGGGCGTCCCCATCGTCCAGGCGATATTGAAAGCGGGCCTGCTCCGGCGCCGTGAGATTCAGACTGGTGAAACGAATTTCCACCACTTCCTTGCGGGCCGGCACGACGACCGCGCGCGGCCAGGCGGTTTGCAAGGCATTGGTCGCCTGGGATTTTCCATCCACCAGGACGGCTTCAATCACCACGGGCGGGGGATTGGTATTGGGTTGCAACGCCGCCGGTTGCAGGCTGACCAGGCCCTTGGCCGTGGGAAACCACATCCGTCCGGAAGGGCCGCGCCAAACGGACGGTTGCGAGCCCGAGGAGCATTCCTTGGTCGGCAATCCGTCCGCCTTGCCGAAGGTGCGCAGGGACAAAATGTTGGTCCGGCCGTCGGCGTAGGCATTCAAGGCGGACCGGGCCACGCGCATCAACCCTTCGTTTGAGCCGATCCAAAGGAAACCCAACTCGTCCTCGGCCAGATAGGAAATGCTGTTGCCCGCCAGACCATCCTGCTTGTCAAAGCGTTTCCAGCTGCCCGTTTGGAATCGCGCCAGCCCCCCGCCCGAAGTGCCAATCCAAACCGCCCCGGCCGCATCGGTGTGGAGCGCGGTAATATAGTCGCTGGGCAGTCCGGTGTCCGTCGCGCGATAACTGGTAAAGTGTCCGTCCTGCAACCGGTTCAAACCCCCGCCATCGGTGCCCACCCATAAATCGCCATTGACGCCTTCGGCAATGGCGCGCACCGAATTCGTCGTCAAGCCATCCCCGGTCGTGTACAGCTTCCACGTCGCGCCGTTCCAAAACGCCAGTCCCTCCTGTGTGCCGACCCAGATGTTGGTGGCCCGATCCTGAAACAGGGCGGAAACCTGCGGTCGCACCCCTTCAGTGCCGGGCGCCAGACGGAACCTCCCGTCCACGAATTGATAGATGCCGCCCGCCACAATGCCGCCCAGCCAGACGGTATCCCGCGCATCCACGAGCAGCGCCCGCACGTTTACCCCGGGCAAATCCGCCGTGGCGTCGTACTTGCGCATGGTGTCATGAAGCCAGTAGTTCAATTCACCGCCATTGAACGCGATCCATAATCCGCCCTGACTGTCGGTGGAAACGGATTGCACACTTTTGCCACCCGTTTCCGGCTGCAGCTGAAACCGCGCCGGGCGCAGCCGGTTGGCCCCGCCGCCGTCAGTGCCGACCCACAGGTTGCCTTCGCGATCCACGCACAAGGACAATACGGTTTCGTGATTCAAGCCCTGGGAGCTGCCGATGCGCGTCACCGCGCCCCGCGGGTCCAACCGATACACGCCGTCACCCAGCGTTCCGATGATCAGGTTGCCCTGTGCATCTTCGCAGGCCGATGTGACCGGTGAGGCGGTGAGGAGAGGTTTCCAGGGATAAGGCCCAAGCGTTTGGGTGATCCCATTCGTCGTGTGCAGATAAATGTGCTGATTGGCGAATTGCCAGAAACCACCGTCCTTGCGGGCGAGCAGAAAGTCCTGCCGGCCGGTCAGTGGAATGGTTTGGAGCTGCAATTCAAAGTCCGGGCGCCGCAGATCAGAAACGACCCGATACAGATTCATGTCCGTGCCCACCCAGAGCTCGCCCGCAGCGTCGGTAATGAGGGAGCGGCAACTGCTGGCGCCGGGATTGATCAACCAGGTGTTCTCGCGACGGCCGTTCCGATAGCGGGCCAGTTGCCCGTCGGCGCCAAACAACCAGACCGCGCCCGTCGCATCTTCGGTCGCCGCCATCAGGCGCTCCCGCACGCCATGGCCGAACTGCACGTTCGTGGCCACGCCGTTTTGGAGGCGCAATACGCCGGATTTTTCCGTGCCCACCCACAACCCGCCCTGGCGGTCCTCAAACAAATGTACGATCGTCTCGGCTTCGTAGAACACCTCCGGATGAATGCCGTCGAAGCGGACCAGCCCTTTCATCGTTCCCAACCAGAGGTACCCATCACGCGTCTGGGTCAGCGCAATGACCGAACTCTGCGGCAGCAATTCTGCGTCCTGGGTGTTCCACACCAGAAACGTGCCGGAGTCGGCCGCAACAACAGGACACCGGCTCCCGGCCAGCCCTCCTCCGACCAGCAGCATCCCCACCGTCCATCCTCGCAACCACTTCAGCACCAAGTCATGGTTGGAGGCCCTGCGGGCCAAGTAAAGCCGATTGATGGGCCGGCCGCCGGGAGGCGGTGATTTTTGAAAGTTTGACCTCGGGCCGGGCTAAGTTAGACTGACCGACCTTGTTCGTATGAAAATATTGGTTTGTGACCCCATCTCGCCCCGCGGCATCGCCCTGCTACAACAACGCCCCGAGTTCGAGGTGGTTGTCCTGCCCAAACGCCTGGCTGAAACCGAATTGCTTCCCGTGGTGAGCGATGTCGCCGCCATGATTGTACGCTCCGAAACCAAGGTGACCAAAAAGGTCCTGGAAGCCGCCAAAAAATTACGCGTGGTTGGTCGCGCCGGTGTCGGGGTGGACAATGTGGATGTGAAGGCGGCGACCCGTCACGGGGTTGTGGTGATGAACACGCCGGGAGGGAACACCGTGACGACGGCGGAGTTGACGTTCGCCATGCTGCTGAGCCTCGCGCGGAATGTGCCACAGGCCTATGCCTCGATGACGGCCGGAAAATGGGACCGCAAGCTGTTCCAAGGCGTGGAAGTTGCCGGCAAAACCCTCGGGGTATTGGGCATGGGCCGGATCGGCACGGAGGTGGCCAAACGGGCGCTGGCGTTCGGGATGCGCGTAATTGGTTATGACCCGTTTCTGAGTGAGGCGCGCGCCAAAGCGCTTGGAGTGGAGCTGGCCACCGAAGTGGATTTGGTTTACCGCGAAGCCGACTTCATCACCGTACACATGCCGGTGACCGACCAGACCAAAGGGATGTTGAATGCCGCGGCCTTCGCCAAAATGAAACCGGGCGTGCGGGTGGTGAATTGTGCCCGGGGTGAAATCATCGAAGCGCAGGACCTGCTGGCCGCGCTGGAATCCGGCAAGGTGGCGGCGGCGGGATTGGACGTGTATGACAAGGAGCCCTTGCCCCCGGACCACCCGTTCCGCACCCATCCGGGTTTGATCCTGACCCCGCACCTCGGCGCCAGCACGACCGAAGCGCAGGAAAAGTGCGGGTTGGAGGTGGCCGAAGTCATTACGGGCTATTTGTTGACGGGAGAAGTCCGCAATGCGGTGAATCTGCCCTACCTCGACGCCAAGACGTACGAACAGGTCAAACCGTATCTCATCCTGGGTGAAAAAATTGGCAAATTGCTTGCCCAACTGGCCCCCGCCCAGGTGGATCGCCTCTACATCACTTACGGCGGCAAGGCGCAGGAGCTGCCCAATATTGATCCCATCACCCGGGCGGTGTTGCAGGGATTTTTATCCCGGGCCGGTGTGCATGACTTGAACAACATCAACGTCCGCAGCATCGCCTCCACGCTGGGATTGACCGTCGAAGAGAAACGCTCCAATGAACCGGTTACGTTTAACGAGTGGCTGCACGTGCAGGCCTTTCACGAGAACCAAAAGGTCATCTCGGCCGGCGGCACATTTTTTGGCTCGCCGAACAACCCGCGGATCGTGCGTTTGTACAGCTCCCCGGTCGAGATTCCGATCAGCGGAGTGATGCTGTTATTAACGAACAAGGACCGCCCGGGAATTGTCGGATACCTGGGTACGCTGCTGGGTCGTCATCAGGTGAACATCGCGAGCATGAGCTTGAGCCGCGACACCGAGGGCGGCGATGCGCTAACGGTGCTGCATTTGGACAGCGAACCGACGGCGGCGGTATTGGCCGAGCTGGAAAAAGATGAAGACATTCACAGTGTACACGTCGTCAAATTATAAACGAATCATTCCTATGACCTCTGTTACCCGCAGGATTTCCTGCCTCACGCTTGGGCTGGTGCTGGCCGGCTTCGGCAGCAGTATGACCACCCGGGCCGACACCCCGACCAACAGCGTGAGCAAACTCGACAGCCTGCTCGGGGATCCGGTGATTGCCAGGGGCAAGGGAGTGGAAATCAAGCGCAGCCAGTTGGATTCGGAAATGATCCAGCTACAGGCTGCGGCCAATGCGCAGGGCCGCCCGATCCCGCCCGACAACCTCGGCATGTTTCAGCTGCAGAAGCTGAACGACCTGATCGCCGCGCAGTTGTTATTGGCGCGGGCCACCGACGCCGACAAGGCCAGGGGACGTGAGATGTTTGCCAAGGCGCTGCAACGCCTCAAAGCCGACAACAAGCTGACCGATGCGGAATTCGATGAGAAACTGGGCAGCCAGCTGCGCCTGCAGGGGCTGACGCGGGCCGAGTGGGACCGGCAACGCGTGGAGCAGGCCACCGTGGCGGCCGTCCTCCAACGCGAGCTGGAGGTCAACATCACCGATGCCGACGCCAAAAAGTATTACGAGGAAAACCCCACCCGGTTCGAACAGCCGGAGCAGGTGCGTGCCAGTCACATTTTGCTCAGCACCAAGGACCCGGTCACCGGAGAGGATTTGTCCGAGGAGCAGAAAAAAGCGAAGCGCAAACAGCTGGAGGAGGTGCGGAAGCAGGCGGTGGACGGAGCCGATTTTGCCGCCCTGGCCAGGCAGTACTCCGAAGATCCCGGCTCCAAGGATCGCGGGGGAGAATACACGTTCAAGCGCGAGGACATGGTGCCGGAATTCTCCGCCGCCGCCTTCTCCCTGCGCACAAATCAAGTCAGTGATGTGGTGACCACCGCGTACGGCTATCACATCATCAAGCTGGGTGAGAAAATCCCCGCCCGGATGCTTCCCTATGCGGAAGTGGCGGATGACCTCAAAGAAGTTTTACGCAGCCAGGCGCTGCAGAAAAAACTGGCCGACGGCAAATTCATTGAAGCGTTGCGGAAGGAAGCCCATGTGGAAATCCTGGATGAACGGTTGAAGAAAATTGAGGAATTGATGGCTTCATCGCAGCAGGAGCAGCCGGCCGCGGGCCCCAAGTAACGCCCGGGGGAAAATCGGTTTTTCACCCGGCGGCCCCAACAGGCGCATCTTTATTGGCCCAGAACCTTGGGCTGCGACTGTGACTCCAAGTCGCGGTGGAGAAAATGCGTCAGATGGCGCAGCCGGGTTTCCAAGCCGCGGGTTGCCAGGATCTTCTGGCGTTCCTCGGCCGCGGCCAAAACCATTCCCGCCATTAAATCCGTCGCCCGCTCCGGTTCGACAATGGAATCAAGATAATCCAGCATTTCCCGCGCGGACAGTGTGTGCGGCGGCTGACCGGCCTGGGCGGGCTGCGCACTGGAAACGAATGGAAACGGAAACGGAATGCCCTGCTTCACTCGTTCCTTCAGCAACAGCCGCGCGCGCGCCAGAAGCCCACCAATTTTCCGGCCGCTTCCAGTTGCGGGAGGCAGCGGTTCAATTTCGTGCACCGGGTACGGCCGCCGTTTTTTCAGCCGGCCGAGCTTCACCCGCGCCAGTCCCTGCAAAATCACGTGCGCGGTGTGATCCTTGTGCCCGACGGCAACGCGGATCAGCCCGATCCCGGCCACTTTGGCCGGGGTTTCGTTGGCTGACTCGGGATGACGCATGGCCACCACAAAGAGCCGGTTGCCGTGCAATGCATCGGCCAGCAATTGGCGATAGGGCGCTTCAAAGACGTAAAGTGGAAGCAACGCCTGCGGAAACAGGATCGCGTTGGGCAACGTCATCACAGGTACTGCGTCGGGCAACGTCATAGCTGCCTTCGACAAGCAACAACTGTTCCAACGCAGTTTCAAAATCGGGTTATTTGTTCAAGACGTTTCACCCGCTCGTCAATTTGAGCGGGCGTGGCCGTAACGGTTCGGTTCAGGCCAAAGCCTTCACAGCAAAAGGAGGCCACGACGCTTCCGTGAATCATCGCGCGCCGAATGTGGGCATCCGTTGAGCCGCGGGCCCGCGCCAGATACCCCATCAGGGCGCCCACAAACGAGTCGCCGGCCCCCGTCGGGTCCACCAGCCCGGAGACGGGATAGGCCGGACAGAGAAAAAATCCCTTCGGTCCGCTCAGAATGGAGCCGTGCGAGCCCTGTTTGATAATCACGTACTTCGGCCCGAGTCGGTGAATCTTTTTGAGCGCGTTGAAGACATTGTCCGTCTGGGTCAACTGCTGCGCTTCACTGTCATTGAGCACAAACCCATCCACCAGTTTGATCAACGCCAGCAGATCCTCCAGGGCGATGTTCAACCAGAGATCCATGGTGTCCGCAACGACGAACCTTGGCCGGCGCATCTGTCGCAGCACGTGCAGTTGCAACGCCGGCGCGATATTGGCGAGCAGCACAAACGGCGAGGACTGATAGGGGCGCGGCAGTTCCGGAGAAAACGTTTCAAACACCCCCAGTTCCGTCAGCAGCGTCCGGCGGTTGTTCATGTTTGCCTCGTACTCGCCCGACCAGTGGAACGTTTTGCCGGGTTTGACCTGCAATCCGGCCAGATCAATGCCGTGCCGCTTGAAGAGCCGGGTGTATTTCGACGGAAAATCCTCGCCCACCACACCCACCATGTTGACGGGCGAAAAAAAACTGGCCGCCACCGCGGCGTGGCTTGCCGAGCCGCCCAACAACTTCGGATTTTCCCGCCGCGGAGTTTTGATGGAATCCAAGGCCGTTGAACCCACGATCAATACGCTCATAAATCAAGATTTGCTCTAGTTGCCAACCGCGGTGACGGTAGGTGAAATCCGGCGCCCAGGCAATCTTCAAACCGGCCGGCGCGCGACGCCCGCACCAGCCGCCCGGCGCGTTTGCTCCGAAAAATTTATCTTCCCACCCGGGTGCAGGAACGAAACACTGCCGGCATGACTCTGCCAGAGGCCCGAACACGCCATGCCCAACTCGCCGCGGAGATCCGACGGCACGACCATGCGTATTACGTCGTGGGCCGGGCGGAAATCACCGATTACGAATACGACCAGCTTTTCCGGCAGTTGCAGGAGTTGGAGAAGGAATTTCCGCAACTCATCACGCCCGAGTCGCCCACCCAGCGCGTGGGCGGCGCGCCCGCCGAAGGTTTCGCCCGCGTCAAACACTTGCTGCCGATGCTCTCGCTCGAAAAAGTCGAGGCCGCCGAGCATCCCACCCGCGCCGAAGAACCCGTCCGCGACAAACGCAATCGCGCGCAGGACGAACGCACGCTCAACGCGTTGGAATCCTTCAACGCCACCATCTGCAAACAGCTGAAGCGTGACCGGGTGGAATACATCTTGGAGCCGAAGGTGGATGGCGTGTCCATCAGCGTGCATTACCGGCGCGGCAGACTCGCGCTCGGCGTCACGCGCGGCGACGGCGCGTTCGGCGACGACATCACCGCCAATCTCCGCACCGTGCGCGCGATCCCGTTGGAGTTGAATTTGAAGCATCCGCCCGAGTTGCTCGAAGTGCGCGGCGAGGCGTACATGGCGAATCAGGATTTCGACGCCTTGAACAAAAAGCTCGCCGCCGCCGGGGAAAAAACCTTGCCCAATGCGCGCAATGCCACCGCCGGCACACTGAAGTTGCTCGACCCAAAACTCGTCGCGCAACGTCCGGTCAGCGCGGTGTTTTACGCGGTCGGCGCCTGTGACGGCATCGCGTTCAATTCGCACGCGGAAATGCTGGAGACGCTGGCCCGCCTGGGTCTGCCCACGTTGAAAAAATGGTGGCGTTGCGCCAGCCTCAAGGAGGTGCTCAAGGTGTACCACGACGAGGTCGTGGCAGATTATGACGAAACCCGCGATCTGCGCCGCCAGCTCCCGTACGAAATTGACGGCATCGTGCTGAAGGTGAACCATTACGCCGACTGCGCGCGCATTCCGGGCAAGACCCGCGCGCCCGGCTATGCCATCGTGCATAAACCCGTGCCGTGGATCACGCCTGCCGAGACCGTCCTGCGCGACATCACCGTGCAGGTCGGACGCACCGGCGTACTCACGCCCGTGGCCGAACTGGAACCGGTGTTCGTGCAAGGCTCGACCATCGCGCGCGCCACATTGCACAACGAGGACGAAATCCGCCGCAAAGACATCCGCATCGGCGACACCGTGGTCATTCGCAAGGCGGGCATGGTAATTCCCGAAGTGCTGGAGGTGCTGAAATCCAAACGCCCGGCGAACGCGAAGGAATTTGATCTATTCCAATTCGTCGGCGCCAAATGCCCCGCGTGTGGCGGGCCGATTGCGCGCGAAAAAGTTTCTGATGGCGAAACTGAAGCCGTTGCGTGGCAATGCCAGAACGTCGCCGGTTGCCCGGCGCAACTCATGCGGCGCGTCGAGTATTTTGCTCAACGCAAGGCGCTGGACATCGAATCGCTCGGCGGCATCGTGGCGGAGAAACTGGTCGAGCGCGGGCTGGTGAAAGAGCCGCTGGATCTGTTCGATCTCCGGCGGGAACAGCTGGCGGACCTGAATCTCGGCACGGAGACCGAGCCGCGTGTCTTCGGCGAAAAGAACGCCACCAAGCTCTTGGCCGCGCTGGAACGCGCCAAGACGGCGCCGCTGAACCGCTGGATTCTGGCGCTGGCTATCGCCGACGTGGGCGAAGCAACCGCCAAACAATTGGCCGCCACTCACGCATCCCTGCCGGCCTTGGGCCATTCGCAGGTTCTGCGCGACATCCGGGACCTGGGCGCCAAGGAAACGGAGCGGGCGGAGATTAGTCCCCGGTCACGCCGTAATCCGCCAACGTCCGCGCGCGAGCGCGCCGCCCGTGAAAAGCGGGAAACCGAACTCAAGACCGAAATTCATGAGTTGCAGACGCGATTGGCGGCGGGCGGCTTGAAGACGCGGCTGCAGGAAGTCGGCCCGGTTGTCGCCAGCAGCGTGCTGAATTATTTCGCCTCCACGGCGGGACAGGAAGTCCTGGCGCGGCTCCGCAAACTCGGCATCCAGCCCCGAAGTGAAGCGGGGCCTTCGGCGGCGGCCGGACCGTTCACCGCCAAGACCGTGGTGTTGACAGGGACGTTACCGACGCTGACCCGCGAGCAAGCCACCGCGATGATTGAAGCCGCCGGCGGCAAAACCAGCGGCAGCGTGAGCAAGAAAACGGATTTCGTTCTGGCGGGAACGGAGGCTGGTTCCAAACTGACCAAGGCGCAGGAGTTGGGAGTTCCCGTGATTAACGAAGCTGAATTTCGCCGGTTGCTCGGGGGCAAATGAGCGCCGCCCGTCCGGCGCGTTCAGCCGCGCCACGCGCCCTACGTGGTGCGTTGCGCCGCAGCGATCTTGATGGTTTCCAGTTCCTCCCAGCGTTGGTAGAGCGCCGCCACCGTTTCCCGCGCGGCCGCCAGGTCGGCCAGCAACCGGCCGGTTTGTGGCGCGTGCGTGCGATGAAAATCCGGCGCGGCAAAAAGCCCCTCAATGCGCGCGATTTCCGCCTCCGCCGCCGCAATCTGCGCCTCCACCCCGGCCAATTCGCGCTGCTCCTTGAAGGATAATTTCCGCGGGCGCGGCGGGCCGGATGCGGCGGAGACGTTTGCCTCCGGCGGCTTGGCGGGGGGGGCCTCCGGCGGCAGCCGGCGCGCGGCGGCCGTGTCCGCCCGGCGCTTCTTCTCCAGGTAGTAATCGTAGTCGCCCACGCTGTGCTGAATCCGGCCATCGCCTTCGAACGCGAGAATATCCGTGCACACCCGGTTCAAGAAGTAACGGTCATGACTGACAACGCACACGACCCCCGGAAACGCCACCAGCGCCTCCTCCAGCACCCGCAACGTCGGCAAGTCCAGATCATTCGTCGGTTCATCCAGAATGAGAAAGTTGCCGCCCGCCTTAAGGATTTTGGCCAACAGCAGCCGGCTGCGTTCGCCGCCGCTCAACTGGCCCACGCGCGTCGTGAGACGGTCATCCGCAAACAAAAACCGCTTCAAATAACTGCGCACGGAAAGCCGCGCTTCGCCCCACAGGACGAACTCCGTCCCGTCGGAGGCCTCCGCCAGCACGGTAAGGTCATCATGCAGTTGCTGACGCGCCTGGTCCACGTAATTGAACCGGGTGAGCGGACCGGTTTTGACCGTGCCTTCGGTGGGTTGGAGCTGGCCCAGAATGATTTTCAACAGCGTGGTTTTGCCCAGCCCATTGCGGCCGCAAATGCCGACGCGCCGGCCATTCTCAAAATTGAAACTGAATCCGGAGAACAACGGTCGCCCCCCCCGTTCCACTCCCAGGTTGGTCAATTCCACGGTGCGATTGCCCAACTGCGGTGGCGGCGGAATCACCAGTTCCAGGTCGGTGTCCATGGCGGGGCCGGCCTGGGCCGCCGCCGCGTAATAACGCTCGAAGCGGTTCTTCTGCTTGGTGCGCTGGGCGCGTGGACCGGTCCGCACCCAGGCCAGTTCCTTGCGCAGAAACATCTGCCGCTTGTGTTCGACCACCGACTGGGCCTGCTCCCGTTCCGCCCGGGCGAGCAGGTAGTCCGTGTAATTGCCCGCGTGCTCCCAGAATTTGCCCTCGTCCAGCTCCACCATTCGCGTCACCACGCGGTCGAGGAAATAACGGTCGTGGGTGACGATGAGGAACGTGCCGGGAAAATTTTCGAGAAACTCCGCCATCCACGCAATGGCTTCCGGATCGAGATGGTTCGTGGGTTCGTCGAGCAGCAGAAAGTCGGGCCGGGACACGATGGCGCGGGCCAGGGCCACCCGCCGCTTCTCGCCGCCGGACAGCTGGTCCGTGGCGCGCGTCCCGGCCGGACAGTTCAAGCGGGACAGGGCGGTGTCAATGCGTTGATCCAGCGTCCATCCGTCCCGGGACTGGATGCGCTGCTCCAGTTCCGCATGGCGCCCGGAATCCGGCGGCAAGGCCTCGAACTCGGCAATCCAACGCAACACTTCCGCCGCACCCGCGCGCACATTGCCGCGCACGTCCAGCGCGGGATCGAGTTGAAAATCCTGGGGGAGGTAACTGGTGGACAACTCACGGCGGCGCGTGACCGTCCCGGCGTCCGGCGTCTGTAATCCCGCCAGCACCTTGAGGAACGTGGTCTTGCCGCAGCCGTTCCGTCCCACCAGCCCAATCCGCTGCCCCGCCGCGATGGCGAAGGTGGCGGCATCCAGCAAAACCTGCGTGCCGTGGCGCACGGTCACTTCCGTGGCCTGGAGAATGGTGGACATGGCGGTACTCAACGTCGTCCCGGCAGGTTAACCCTTTTCGTTTGCCGAACAAAGTCCAGTCTCGCCACGCGCCGCCATGCCGCCTACACTGTCCGGGTTATGAAAGCTCCAACGCGTCTCTGGTCCCTGGTGGTTCTGCTCGCCGGGGTGGTGGGCACGTCCGCCGCCGATTTGACCAAGATCACCACCGTCAGCTTGAACGGTTCGTGGCAGGTGGTGGAGGCGGGCGGCACCAACTGGCTGCCCGCCAGCGTGCCGGGCTGCATTCACACCGATCTGCTCGCCGCCCAGCGCATTCCCGATCCGTTTTTTCGCGAGAACGAAAAATTGGTCCAATGGGTGGGGGAAACCAACTGGATCTATCGCCGCACCTTTCTTGCGCCGCCAGAGTTGTTGCGGCACAAGCGGATTCTGCTGCGGTGCGACGGTTTGGACACGCTGGCCACTGTCCGCTTGAATGGCAGGGAGTTGGGCCGTACGGATAACATGTTTCGCACCTGGGAATTTGACGCCAGGGAGGCGCTGGTCCCCGGCGTTAACATCATCGAGGTGGCTTTTGATTCGCCCTTGCCGGTCATGCGCGAACGCAACGCCGAACGGCCCCTGTATGAATGGATCGGGTCTCACGAACCGTCGGGGCGCGCCTGGGTGCGCAAGGAGCCGTGCAACTTCGGTTGGGATTGGGGCCCCGTGCTGATCACCTGCGGTATCTGGCGCGACATCCAACTGGTGGCGTTTGACGAGGCGCGCTTTACCGACATATCCATCCAGCAGGACCACACCGTGAAAGAGCAGGTCTCGCTGACGGTGCAGGTCGAGGCCGAAGCGGTCAGTCAAGAGCCGCTGACGGCGATCATTGCCGTGCAGTACGGCGACAAGACACTGGATCGGACTTTCATTCCGTTGACGCAGGGCAAGGGCGCGGGCGCGCTGCTCATCAAGCAACCGCAGCTGTGGTGGCCGGTCGGCCTGGGAGGCCAGCCGTTATATGACGTGCATGTGGGCTTGATGAATCTGGACACGGACCTGTTGGATTACACCGTCAAACGGATCGGCCTGCGCACTGTGAAATTATTGCCGCCGGATCGCAACCAATCACTGCGCCTGGCGGTGAACGGCGTGACCGTTTTTGCCAAGGGCGCGAATTGGATTCCCGCGGATCCGTTTCCCAATCGCGTCACCACGGAACAATTACAGCGCTACGTCAACGATGCCGTGGCGGCGAACATGAACCTGCTGCGTTTCTGGGGTGGCGGTTATTACGAAGAGCCGGCGCTGTTCGAGGCGTGCGATGCCGCGGGCATTCTGGTCTGGTTGGATTTCAAATTCGCCTGCTCCAGTTACCCGGCCTTTGACCCCGCGTTCATGGACAACGTGCGGCAGGAAGTGCGCGATAACGTCAAGCGCCTGCGCCATCATCCGAGCATCGCCGTCTGGTGCGGCAACAATGAAATCTCGCTCATGACCAAGGCGGAGTGGTCCACCAACAGCATGGGCAAGGCGGATTACGACAAACTGTTCAGCGACCTGATCGGGGGCGAGGTCCGGCGCTTGGCGCCGCAGGCCGTTTACGTGCCCGGCAGCCCCGAGGTGGGCGACATCCATTCGTGGGGCGTCTGGCACGGAGATAAACCGTTTGAGAGTTTTCGCGAACTGAACGGGTTCATGAGCGAATTCGGCTTCCAATCCTTCCCCGAACCGTCCACGGTGGCGACCTACACCCTGCCGCAGGACCGCGCGTCATTGCTTACACCGGTGATGCAGTGGCATCAACGCTCCTCCGGCAACGGCAATCAAAAAATCCAGGACACCACGGCGCGTTACTTTCACGAACCGAAGGATTTTGAAAGCGCCTTGTGGTTGAGCCAGATTCTGCAGGGGTACGGAATCAAAATGGGCGCCGAGTTCTGGCGTCAAAACCAGCCCGCCTCCATGGGTTGCGTGTTCTGGCAATACAATGATTGCTGGCCGGTTACCAGTTGGTCCGCAGTGGATTACTACGGCAACTGGAAGGCGCTGCAATACTTCGCACGGCACTTTTACGCACCGGTGCTCGTGTCCGGTTTGGAAAATCCCACCAACAATTCCGTGGCGATTTATGCCACCAGCGATTTGCGGGAGGAAAAACCCGCTACCGTCAGTTGGGAGGTCACCACGGCTGACGGCACCTCATTGCAACGCGAAAACCGCCGGGTGACGCTCGGCGCACAAGCCAGTCAGTTGGTCACCAAACTTGACCTGCAAGCGCTGGCAAAAAAACATGGCGCTGACAATCTGATGGTCTGGTTGAAATTGGAGACACCCGGGCAACCAACCTCAGACAACCTGGTGACGCTGGCGCGGCCCAAGGAACTGCCGCTGGTGGATCCGTGGTTGCAAACAGATCTCAAGGCTTCCGGCAAACAATTCGTGGTGCGCCTGGACGCGCGTCATCCCGCGTTGTGGACGTGGCTCGAGCTGAAAGGCAGCCGTGCGCGGTATTCGGACAATTTCGTACACGTGCGCGCGGGCGCGCCGGTGGAGATCGTGGTCACACCCGATCAGCCCATGACGCCGGAACAGTTCCGGGACGCCTTGTACGTTCACAACCTGTTTGACACGTACAACAACTGAGTCGCGCGATCACCACGCGTGGCCGCTCCGGGCCGGCCACTACTCGCGCGCCGTTTGCACGGGCAGGGCGGAAAGGGGCACGCCCGGATTGGTTTCGCCAAAATACTGGGACGACCATGCGTTGCTGAACAGGACGACGGGGTTCTGGCCCATGTCGTAGGCGATCCGTGCGCCGGTCGGCAGCACCAGGGCATCCAGAGCAGTCTCGCTGATCGCGGGCGGCAACCAACGCACCACGGTCCAGGGGGCGGGCTCCACGCGCGACGCCGCACCGTACTCGCTCTCGAGCCGGTACTGCACCACCTCGAATTGCAGCGGGCCGACGGCGGCAAGCAGCGGGGTTTTCACCGGAGCATGGCGCAGCGACAACACCTGAATCACGCCCTCTTGCAGCAGCTGATCGAGGCCCTGCCGGAATTGTTTGAACTTGGCCGTGTTCGGATTGTGCAGGTAGCTGAACGCCTCCGGAGTGAAACGCGGAATCTCGTTGTAGGCAATTTTCGGATCGGTGGTCAGCGTATCGCCAATGCCGAACGCGTCATGACCGACCAGGCCAATGACGTCGCCGGGATACGCCTCGTCCACGGTCTCGCGTTCATTGCCGAAAATCTTGTGCGAGCTGGAGAGACGCACCTTCTTTTCACTGCGCGAGTGATGCACCGTCATGTCACGCTCGAATTTTCCGGAACACACGCGGATGAACGCGATGCGGTCGCGGTGCTTCGGGTCCATGTTCGCCTGAATCTTGAAGATGAAACCAGAGAACGCCGGATGATCTGGAACGATTTTGACGCCCGCCATTACGCGCGGCTGGGGCGGCGGCGAATGTTTCAAAAATCCATCCAGCAACAGTTGCACCCCGAAATTATTGCTCGCGCTGCCGAAGAACACCGGCGTCCGTTGCCCTGCCAGCACCGCGGTGTCATCCCAGACTTCACCGGCAGTTTCGAGCATCTGCAATTCCTCAGCCGTCTTGCCGAACGTCTGCTCATCGAGCTGGCCGCGCACGGCGGGATCATTGATGTCCCCCACACTCACCGGCGCGCGAAACTGTCCGCCCACGGTGCGCTCGAAGAGATGCATCTGACTCGTCTGCCGGTCGAACACGCCGCGAAAATCAAAGCCGTTGCCGATGGGCCAGTTCACCGGAAACGCGCCGATGCCGAGCACTCGCTCCAGTTCGTCCACCAGTTCGAGCGGATCGCGTGTCGGGCGGTCGCACTTGTTCATGAAGGTGAAGATGGGCACGCCGCGATGCCGGCACACCTCGAAGAGCTTCTTCGTCTGCGGCTCGATGCCCTTGCCGGCGTCAATCACCATCACCACCGAATCCACCGCCGTGAGCACGCGATAGGTGTCCTCGGAGAAGTCTTTGTGGCCGGGCGTGTCGAGCAGGTTGATGCGATAGCCGTCGTAATCGAATTGCAGCACCGTCGAGCTGATCGAGATGCCGCGCTTCTTCTCCAGTTCCATCCAGTCCGACGTGGTGGCGCGCTGGTTTTTGCGCGCGGTCACCGAGCCGGCGAGCTGCACCGCGCCGCCGTAGAGCAGGAGTTTTTCCGTCAACGTGGTTTTTCCCGCGTCTGGATGCGAGATGATGGCAAACGTGCGACGCTTTTGAATTTCTTTGGCAATGCTCACAATCGAGTCGCGGAGGGTAGCAGAGCTTGGCGGATGGACAAGTTCTCGGAAAAATGAGTGAAACGAACTTCGTGATTGTTTGTCGAATTGGCCGTTGACAGGCGTTCTTTTTTTTTGCAAATGTCACCGCAAATCAAGCTGCACCACAAGGTCTGCACAGCAGACATTTCGGACTTATGAGCGAATCGGTGGTGACAAATCGAGCCGGGTTAAGCCCAAAGGCGGAGCAGGCGAAACCGCAGGGCACGTTCTCGCGGTGGTTCATTGTGAGTGCTGGCGTGATTCTATTTACTACTGGCGCAGCAAAGGTCTTTAGTGCTTGGGCGAGTTCAACGCACCTCGGATTCACAGATCCAATCATTGGAATCAAATTCCGCACTCTCATTCTGCTGGTGGGATTGCTTGAATTCTTGTTGTCATTCGCGTGTTTTTTGAGGTCAATGAGAAGGTTTGCCTACAGGTCAGTGCTTTCGATCAGCAGTGCTTTTCTGGTTTACCGCATCGGATTATGGTGGATTGGTTGGCAGAAGCCATGCGCTTGCTGGGGTGATCTTACTGCGGCACTTCACCTGTCTCCCGAATTCTCGGATAACGTGATGCGTCTTGTTTTGGGGTACTTGGTTCTAGGATCTGTTTTGAGTTTGCGAATTCTATCTAGGGTTGACAGTTCCAGTGAACAAATTGATTCCGCTACTCATCAAAGATATCTGTCTATATGAACCTAACAAGAAAGAGCAGGTGTCTGGAAGTTAGATCAATCGTTTGTTTTCTTTTGGCTCAATTCTGGTTTTTATTTTCAGTTGCGGCGGCTGGCAAAACAGAGATCTGTGTTAAAGGCAGCTTTACTTTGAGCAATTCTAACCGCACAAACACTTTTAATACGGTTGTATTTCTTACCGACCATGCTTGGCATATTGTTTCCACCAATCGGGCAACCGGGGATTGGTCTGAAATCGGCTTTGATGGTGATTCTATTCTTTCGCTCGTTTCCGGCGACGCTTCCTCGTCCCAAAGCTCAGACCGTTTTGGCGCGTTTGGTTATGCTTACTCCGGAGAATTTCTTTCGCCTCATGCGCCCGATTCTGCCCGTATTTTTTTCCCTTGGATGCTCCATTGTCTTGACAGAAAGTTTTTCTTACACAATGAGAAAATCTCTCTTGCGCTGCCTTGGACTGCAGCGCGTTTCTCGCCGGGAGCTTATGGATACCGATGGGATATTGGATACTTGGACAACGCCAATGAAATACAAACGATTAGATTTGTCCGGGATCGAGGGCTGGATTTTGCAGATGATGAGGCAGAATTGAGGCGCGCAGGCTTGGATTATCCATTTTCCTTACCTGTCAGGACGATAATGCTTGATGCCCTCGCGACCAGGAGAGCAACACCGGACGGATTTTTATGTGGGGTCTATGAGGTTGAGCAATGGGCAGACTCGCCGCTCAAGCGAATTCCCTCCAAAGCAAGTTTGACTGTCTATGTGCCTAACCACCCTAATCTTCCGACGATCCGACTCGGAACTTATGAGTGGGCACTAAACACCATTGAAACGAACAGCGACGCAAAACCTCGGGTACTGAGCGCGCCGGTTCGAACATTTGTTGTTGACTACAGGTTTCAAGCAACAAATGCAGTGACCAAATTTAATCATGCTAAATATGTATTGAACGCTGGCGACTATTTCAAACCGGCGAATGATGCTGCTTTGCTTGCTGAGGCCGCAAATTGGCTAGAAAACGGACCACGATATGGGTTGGGCAAAAAGAGGGCTGTCGTCGTGGGTGTGATTTTAGGCGTACT
>WBZR01001724.1_pt3 | contig 18124 bp, 16 predicted proteins | sample 5204231 | NCBI WGS metagenome assembly WBZR01 (sample SAMN12412403, study PRJNA552823) | activated sludge metagenome | isolation source: activated sludge from anammox sidestream of wastewater treatment plant... | place: USA: Virginia | collected 2017-08 | reverse complement strand
CCATTTCCAGAATTTCTGGTACTTGAATTATCTTTTGTGGCGCTCGTCGAGACCGTCGAGCGCGGAAGCGATGTCCTCCGCGAGACGGCTATCGCCAATGAATTGGCGATAGCCGTGCGTGGTGATGGCGAAACCGGGCGGCACCCGAATGCCGGCATTAATGAGCTCCCCGAGCGAGGCGCACTTGCCGCCGACCAGTTCCACCGAATCCTGCCGGCATTGCTGAAGCCAACAGACGAGCGCGTTTGAGAGGGACATTACGATCCCGCTTGAATAATTCTTGACTAGGGTCGGACTACGCGGTCACTGCACGACGGTGATTTGCCCCGTCGAGCCGTTAACCCGCACCGTCATGCCAGTCTTGACGATTTGCGTCGCCATTCCGGTTCCGACCACCGCGGGCATGCCGTACTCGCGGCAGACAATCGCGGCGTGGCACATCACGCCGCCGACGTCGGTGACGCACGCCTTGATCTTGACGAAGGCGGGCGCCCAGGACGGCGACGTCGTCGGCGCGATCAGGATTTCGCCCTCCTGCAGCTGCGCGATGTCCTCCACGGTCCGGCATACCCGCGCCTTGCCCTCGACCGTGCCGGGGCTGCCGGCAAAACCGGTGAACTCGGTGATGCCGTCGAGGCTTTCAGCGGCGCGGATCTTGGCCCAGGCGTTCAACGACTCGTTCGTGATGCCCCACAGCACGATGGTGAACGGCTCCTGGATGACGTCAGGCTTCTGACCGAGCGCGGGCGCGGGCCGCCATTGGCGGAACTGGTCAAGCACGCCCTTGCGCCACTCGATCTCCTTCGGCCACACCTGGGGACCGCGCGGCTTCACGCCGGTCGCCCAGGCGGCGACGAGATCCCACAGCGCATCCTTGATCTCGCCGCGCTTGAGATACCAAATGTCTTCGACATCGCCGATGAAGTTGTGCGTCTTCATGATCGCGGCGACTTGGCGGATCTTGTTCCAGAACACCGAGTGGAACCAGTGTTCAACATAGAACAGATGGTTCTCGACATAAGGAAAAACCGTCTTTGCAGTGTTCAATAGCTGATCGAATGTCGCGCGGTCTTCCTCGGAGGCGATGAGGTCGCGGTATTCGGCGACGACGCGGTCGCGTTCTTGGCGCACCGCCTCCATCGGCCGGTCAATGGACGATCCGGAGCGGACTTTCTCCGCATACATGCGGATTGCGGCGAGAGGAATGTTAAGATTGTCATTCCAGCAACGGTCGTGATGGTACCAGCCGGTGCCGGTCGAAATGTAGAACCAGGGATAACGCGCCTTTTCAAAAGCGGCGAGCCACTCGCGGCCAGTTGCGTTGTCGCCGAGCGCGGCCTTCGCCTGCGCGAAATCGTCGAATGCGTTCAGCGTCTCATCGAGGTCAAGCTTCACAGCCAAGCGGGCCAGGTTCTTCAGCTCCTCGTCGGGCTGATACATGATGACGTCGATCCCGGAGATCATCTGGGTGACGCGTTGCGCCGGAATATCGGGGAAGATCTTCTGACAGAAATTGAGGAAGGTGACGTAGGCCGCGTAGCCGAGATTGAGAAATTCGAAGTGGTACTGCCAGCAGCGGATGCCGAGATCGATCAACTCGTCATAGGCCTTGAGCAGGCGATACCCCGAGGACTCTCCAATCGCGTCTGTGACGACGTTGCGATCCTCGATCTCCGGCAAAGGCTCGATCTTGAGGCCCTCAAGATCCCCGATGATGCCTTTAACCTTCGTCTCCCATTTGGCGACGAGGGAGTCCCAATTGCTATAATAATAGCCGGCGCGGTCGAGGAATTGCCCGACGCGCTTCTCGATTTCCTTCGGATCCGTGACCGGAACGGGCGTGATGTAGATGTAGCCGTTGACGATGCGGTGATCGACGCCGTAGACGGGCGGCACCGAAAAGATGCGGGTGTTGTACTGCGAGAGGCCGAGATACCAGGCTTCATCCCAGATGAGGTCGAAGGGGTAGATCGGCTCCGGATAGTGGAGCCCGTCGTAGAACCAGAACATGCGTTCTTCGTAGTCCCGACGCTCGGCATCATCGGTGGAGAACGTGTAGTGATAGGGATACATCCGCTCCCAGCCTTCCGTGCCGGGAATGGTTTCGAGATCGTGCGGATTCGGAAATTCGGATTTTACGACCTGCAACATGGCGCTTCCTCTGATTTATTTGCGGGTGACCGGCGGCTTTGGCCTGCTCGGCTCGTTTCTTGGAACGATTGCAGCGCATGCTAGCGCGCCACCTTTAGTCGACCTTTAGGGACCCGTATCGCGGCAATTCGAAGGAGCAAAGGCGGTTGCCCGAGCGCAAACTTTGATTGGCGAGGCTTGATTCAAATCAAAAGGCTGCTGATCCGCCCGGCGGATACTCAGGCACCGAAAGCAGGATCGATCGGGCATGCATGTGTCTCGATGACCATAGCTGCGTCTTCTTCGAAGACGTTACGCAAAAGTGGCAGGTCTGCGCGGATTCGGCGGCGGCCGCCGAGCGCTCCGGCTTTCAATCGATTCTGATTTCCGAGAAATACGACGATGAGTGGCCGGCTTCTGTCTTTGCGCAAACGTCCGTGCGCGCAGAATCCGCGAGCTCGTTCGGCATGCTCGAGGAGCCAATTTCAATCACTAACATCGTCGATAGGATCAGCCGGCGAACCGAGGCAGTTATAAAAGGCGGGTCTGCCGGGCTTATGTTGCTGATCGATATGTCCTGGCTTTTGTACAATCCATCGGCGGCCGGTTATCAGGGCGAATTCGAAGCGGCCCTGCAGGAACTCATCATGGGATCCCTGCCGTTGCGGGCGATGTGCCTCTATCATCTGCCGATGTTCCCCGAAGGCATGGCGCTCGATGCGATGCGGACGCATCCCAGGGTCCACACCGATCGGGTCGAATTCGAAAACCCCCATTTCCTTTTGCCGCAAACCTTTCTCAGCGGCGACGCCGCCGCGAAGCTGCGGGCGTGGCTCGGCAGCCTTAGGCCGCTGAAATTCGCGCGCGCGCCTTCCGGGCTTGCCGCCAAGTGTGAACCGCAGAATGCGGAGGCGTCGACGGGCGGCCACGCCCGCTCGCTCGGCGCCGCGGAAGCGACCCTCGTTCCGCAAGAGCCGAACGGGCGTGGGCAGCGCTGGAAAATCCGCTGCTTTGGACCGCTTCGCATCGAGCGCCAGGACGGCACATCGGTTCAATGGAGCCTCGCCAATGGAGCCACGCTCAAGACGAAGACGCTGTTCGCCTATTTGCTGCATAGCGGCGCAAAAGGTGCAAGCTCGGAAGAGATCGCAGACTTGCTCTGGCCACGATCGGAGTGCCTGAGCAAGAGCCTCAATCGGCTCTATCACACGGTTCATTGCCTGCGGATGGCGTTGAGCCCCGAACTGAAATGCTCGCGCGAATCCCCATACGTGCTCGGGCACGACCGCCACTATCGGCTCTGTCTACCGCAGGGCACATGGATCGATGTGCCCGTATTCGAGCAGCTGTGTCATCGCGGCGAGAAGTTGCTGAAAGCCGGCCGCATTGAGGACGCGCTCGTCTGCTATCTCTCCGCCGAGCGGCTTTATACGGGCGAGCTCTTAACCGACATCCCGGCGGAGTACACCCAGAACATCGATCGCGACTGGTGCTGGAGCCGCAGATTCTGGTACGAGGAAATCTACGTAAAGCTGCTCGCGCATATCAGCCAGATCTATCGTCGCTTGGACGATCTCGAGCGCGCCGCCGTCTATGCCGAGAAGGCGCTCGATATCGAACCGTGCTTCGAGCCCGCGCATCAGGAGCTCATGCACGTGTTTCATCTCACCGGCCGTCGGGATGCGGTCGAGCGGCAATATCGGCTATGCACGGGCGTGCTGAAACGTCAGGAGGATCGCTCCCCTTCCGAAAACACGAAAGACCTTTTCCGGCGCCTGGTGTTGTAAGCGTTCCAGCTGCGCAAGCGCGGCGGCGCGGTCACGCCGATAAAGATGATCTATAGCGGCGCCAATGCCCCGGAGTCCTCGTGGCGACCGCCAGAGCTTAGCCGACGCAGACCCGGTTATCCGGGCCGCTGGTGATACGGCACTGGCAGCGCGGCGGGCGCTCCATTGCCGAAACCGTAACCGTCGTGATGCGATCCTTCTTGACCAGAATGTCACATAGCGCAATGCTATTGCCGCCGACTCCTTCGATCTGGAGTTTGACCTGCCCAACCGGTTGCGTAAGGACGGTTGTGCCCTTCTTGATCGGCTGCAGTTTCGTCGAACCGAGATAAAGGGACGGCGGCGCACCCAAGGACGCCGCCGCCATCTTGATCTCGACATAGCCGACGCGCCCCTCGATATTGCAAGCTGCGAGCGACGAGGCGGCGAGCAGGATCAAAAAGGGGCCGATACTCGATTGCGTCATCTAAATCGCTCACACGCCCGGGGCCTTGATGCCATCGAGCAGAGTGCGCAACTTGCGTGACGCCTCGCGGATGTCCGCGGCGAGCTTGCGCATGATCTTGACGGCGTCGATCGCCCGGCTCGCCTGCAAGACTTCATCGATGAAGTCCTGGCGCGTCTGCAGCGTCTGCAGGACTTCGACGAACTCGCGGCGCGCGCTGTCAAGGTCGGCTGCGGCGCGTTCGGTCTCTCCCAGGATCCGGTTCCAAAGCTCGATGAGGTAATCTCGTTCCTCCGGCTTGAATCGGGTGTCGCGCTCAAGCGATCTCTTCTTTTCGCGCGCATGGCCGAGAATGTTCTCGCCCAAGCGGGCGAGTTCGCTGTTGTCGGACACGCGGCCGAGAAGCTGGCCTACAACCGCGCGGAGCTCCTCGATTTCCTTGCGCGCCTTCTCGACATCCTGTTCGGTTAAGCTGTCAATGGTTTTGGCGCCCTGCTCCAGCCGTTTCTGGAGGTCGGGCGCTGTGCTCTTAAATTCCTCGACCCTGCGCTTGAACTCCTCAATCGGGGCGAACGCATCGCCATTGCTCTGCGCCCGTGCTCCCGAAACGAGGATCGCGACGATGACTAACCACGACAGGGCATGACCCGTCAGCAGCATCCATGCTGGAGCGGGTAAACAGCGGCGCTGACCGATGGCCCGGAACATGGCGGACCCCGAAAGTGTGTCGCCATCAGTCTTCCTCAAACTGTGACGGAACTGCGGCCGGACCGTAGCCTCCGCGCTGGGAGGCTTGCGACATCTTGCATCATCTCAGAGCGGCCGCGGGCTCCAGGTGGGAACCGTAGGTTCCACGCACGGACGTCGAACGGAAACATCGGTAGCCAATCGCGACAGTCTAAATCGATCTCTTCACCGCTCGCGCCGTGACGACGACAGGATAGGCCGCGTCGTTCGCCTCCAGTTCGGCTTGACTGAGTTCCTCGGCCGATATTCCGTAGAGAAACGCTGTCGCCGCAAGGACGTTGCCGTGCGCCTCGACGCTCACAGAGTCTGGCGCGAATCGCTCCTCCAAGAGACGGCGCGCGGCCACGGTGGTGAGGGTCCAATACCATGTGTGGGCCCACTCTTCGTCATAGAGTTGGCTGATGCCCGGCGCCGTCAGCAATAAGACGCCTTCCGGCTTGAGCGCACGATGAAGCGTCGCAATCGCGGCGGGCACATCGTAGATGAATTGCAGAACCTGCGTCAGCACGATGCAATCGAATGCCGCTTCCGGCAGCACGTTGGGTTGCGACAGATCGCCGACGAAAGTCGCGCGCGGATTGCTCGCGTCGACGTGCAGGATATCGCTCTTGTCAACGGACGCGCCCCCAAACCGGAGCGTGTAAGCGTTGTCGCCGATCTCGAGCACGCGGCCGCGGATATCGGCTGCGTTCCCGGCGAGGAAGCGTTCAATATAGTGGCGGTCGATCGGCGTGCCGCGCTCGGCGCCCCAGGAGCGGCTGAAGGGCGATGGCCGCCTGAGATCGCCAAACCGCACTGCGCCCATCGGGAACCATTCGGGCCGCCCGAACAGACGAGCGATCTGTCGGCCGACTGCGCGAGGCAACGCGTTCTTTGCTCGCCGTCCGATCACTCGGACAAAGCGCGGCAGCTCCTTGCGGCGGGGCACGCTTATGCTCTGCAGCTGCATGTTCCTCTTCCAGCTAATAGATAAGACAAAAGAGAATGATTGAAGCAAGTAGGGCGCCGGTCAACGTCACGCAAGACATAGCTTTCGTCGGCATTATGTGGGATCAGTTCCATTCTGCGAATTACTCGGAACCATCGCGCACCTTCAGCGCTTGGATACCGTTCTGACCAGCTGTCAAGCCCTCGTAATGGATTGGTCGGTAGAGGCACAGGGGGGCTCGCTGGCCGGAGGCGCCCCGCTAGGCGACAGCGCTTTGATTTGAGAACGTCTGAATTGCAGTTGAGCGTGACCTCGCAATCCCATCTTTGGTGCAGACTGGTGTATAAGGTCCATGTTCGAGGTGACCGTTCGCAATTACTTTTCGGGAGCGACAATGAAACTGCCTTTTGCCGCCAAAGAGAGACCAACCCGAGCGGAACGAGCTGCGGGGCCAAGCTCTGACACGCCCGTAGCGATGCCGTCGCCCGCGCACACGTCAATATGGGAAAGGCCCGGCTTTCTCGTTCGCCGGCTGCATCAAATCCACGTGGCGATGTTTCTGGACGCCATGTCCGATGAGAACATCACGCCTATTCAGTATGGTCTCTTGAGCATTCTCGTGGACCGTCCGGGCCTGGATCAGCTGTCCCTCGCCGAGGAGCTCGGGATCGATCGCGCCAATGTGGCCGATATCCTTGGTCGCCTGGAGCAACGTAAGCTCTTGACGCGGCGCTCCGATCCCAATGACAAGCGGCGCAAGATCTGCCTACCTATGCCTGAGGGAATAGCATTCGTCCAAAAACACCATGAGAGCATGCGGAAGGCGCAGGAATCGCTGCTCGAGCCGCTCACCCCCAAAGAGCGCAGCACCTTCGTCGCCCTGTTGCGCCGGCTGGTCGATGAAAACAACGATTTCGGCCGCGCACCGCTCAAGCGCTTTGGGCGGGATGCGAGCTGACGCTCTCTTTCAGCTCACTAACTCAAAACCCCGGCGCACCGCTTTGAGATTGGCTTCGGCGATGGCCGGCGATTGGAATCGACTGACCGCCCTTTCGAGAGCCTCAGTTGAGATGAATTGACGATCAGCCACAATTGCGCCAATCGCCGCGAGGCTCAACGACAATTTGCCGAGCTGCTTTGCGACTTGGCTTAAACCAAGAGGTTTGACTTTGGCCTTCGTTTCGGGAATGGGCAGGCTCTCGTCAATGTATAGAGTGCAGGTTGCGGGTAATCTCGTGAGCCATTTCCGGGTCTTTTTGAGCCCTTCCTCGGAAATTACGCTAAAGCAATCCGGCTGATCGATGGCGGTATATTCGATCCGCTCTGGGGAGAGATTGATCTCCGACAGCGAGTGCCCCGTCATCACCGTTATCGGGTAGTCGTCCTTTTGCGTGGCGTCCAAACCGGAGAGGATTCCTGCCCGCGCCAGCACCGTGGCTGAGCTCTTCACTTTCTGTCCGGCGCTGCCGGCCAGAACGATTCCGACCTGTCGGTCCAAGCGGCTGGTAAACGCCTTCTCGATTACGGTCTTGCGGAGGCCGGCGACCGCCTTGCCCGCCTCGCGATAGGAGGCGCCAAATTCGGCGCGCGCGTTTTCGGCGATGATGCCGGTGCGCATTCCCGTCACTTCGACCAGCTTCGCCAGTTCGCGCTTGTTCATATCGTTCCGCGGCGTGTAATACGCGGTGCACAATTCCCAGATGTCGAGCATGGCGAAGCCGGGGTGTTGAATGCCCTGGACGATGCGGTCAGCCAGATCGGCATCATGGGTCATGCCGCGATAAACCCAATTCGCGCCGGCGGCGGCAACCGTCGCGCAAAGGTCCATCGGGCCTTCGAGGCTGCCGGCCGGGCTCGTGGCGGTGCGGCCGCCGAACGGGGTCGTGACCGAAGACTGACCGCCGGTCATGCCGTAGTTGAAGTTGTTGGCGACGAGCAGAGTGACATCGAGATTGCGGCGAGCGGCGCTCAGCAAATGCGCGCCGCCGATTCCGCAGCCCCCATCGCCCATGAGCACGACAACGGTCAGTTCTGGCCGCGCCAATTTGATCCCTGTCGCATAGGTGAGCGCGCGGCCGTGCAGACCATGGAATCCGTTCGTAACGAAATACCGGTCAGATAGACCGATGCAGCCGATATCCGTGACGATGACGACTTTTCGCGGATCGAGCGCGAGTTTGATCAGAGCGCGATTAAGCTCCTTCAAAAGCCGATCATGGCCACAGCCCGGGCAAAAAGGCAGCGGGCCGGCATCGTCCGCCATATAAGTGCGGACTATCGGAGCATTCATCGCAGGCCTCCTCGAAGGCTGATTTCCTCCGGCGATAGCAGCGTGGTATCCATGCGGTTGACACCGATGACCTGTGCGCCGGGCGGCCCCAACCGTTCGATCTCGATCCGGTATTGGCCGAGATTCATTTCCGGCACGACGACGCGGCGCATGCCGTCCATTGCGCGCCGCAGCGCGGTCTCAGGGACGGGGAATAGGGTCTGCAAGGTCAAGGATGAAATCCGGCGACCCTTGCTTCGAGCTTGGCGCACCGCCAGGTTGGCGGCCCGCGAAGTCACTCCGTAGCTGATCACCAAGGTATCCGCGCCGTCCTGAGGATCGTAGCGGTAGAGCGCGATCTCGTCGGTTGCGGATTGGATTTTGGCGGCATAGTGATCGATCATTTCCTGAATGAGCTCGGGATCCGCCGTCAGGAAGCCGCTCTTGTCATGCGTGGATGTCGTATAGCGGGTGACGTACTCCCCGCCGAAATCCGAAAGCGTGGGCACCTCGTCAACGCGATCGAAAGCGTGCGGACGATAATCGACGCCACTTGGGGGGCGCTTGCGCTCGACTAGCGGAGGCAGCTCGATCGCGTCGAGATCGACCACCTCGCTGGTCATGCTCACTTCTTTGTTGGAGAGGATAAAGACCGGGGCGCGATAGGTCTCGGCCAGATTGAACGCGCGATAGGTGAGCTCATAGGCTTCCGCAACCGTGGCCGGGCACAGCACGACGATGGGCAGTCCTCCCGAAGTCACCCAACGGGCGAACTGGATGTCTCCGTCGGCGCCCTTCGTCGCAGAACCTGTGGCCGGACCTTGGCGCTGCACATCGACGATGACGAGCGGCGTTTCCCCAATGATGGCGAGTCCAATGTTTTCGCTGTAGAGGCTGATGCCCGGACCGCTCGTCGCGGTCATGGCCTTCGATCCAGCCATGGCCGCACCGATGCAGAAGCCGATTGAGGCGATCTCGTCTTCCCCCTGAATGGCGACCCCGCCTTGGGGCGGCAGCAGGTTCAGCATCTGGGTCAGGATCGTTGAAGCCGGCGTGATCGGATAACCGGCGAAGAAGTTGCATCCGGCTTTAACGGCCGCCCGCGCAATCGCTTCGTTTCCTTCGATGAATTCCAGTCCCAAAGTGGCCCCTCCGTGCTCTTCAGTTTCGGCTTAGATGCATGCGCAATTTGCGGCGAGGAGGTTGGACGGTCCGAAGCGTTCCGCAGCACGCACCAAGGCTCACGCACTCACATTCTCCTCCTCGAGAAACCGGCGCTTGTTGGGCTTGTCCTTCCAGTCGTCAGCGTCGGCCGGTACGCTCCCTTTTTCGGTGATATTTGGCCAAATTTGCGCGTACTTGCTGTTGATCGCGAGCCAAGGTTCTGCTCCAGAATCGGTATCGGCGAGGATGGCCTCAGCAGGGCATTCGGGAACGCAAACGCCGCAATCGATGCACTCGTCGGGGTGAATGACGAGCATTTTCTCGCCAGCATAGAAGCAGTCGACTGGACAAACGCTCACGCAATCCTGATAGACACATTTGATGCAATTCTCGGTCACAACGAAGGTCATAACGGCTCCTATGCTTTATCTATCCTGAGCAAAGCGAATTTAGAATTCGCGATTTCTCGTGAGCCTTGAGGCGCGTTCAATCAGGTGAACGCGACGCGCTCTCGATGAACGCCGGTCCTGTGCGCATCAGCCCCGATTGGGCAGAATCTCGATGTCGTAGCCATGACTGATTTCGCGCCTCGTAACCGGATCGCGCAGGCTGAACATGAAGCGATCGGCAGTGCGTACGCCGCCGATGGCGGCCATCGTGCCGCCGAACAGCAGCGTTCCGTCGGCCATCTCACCCTCGTCCCGGCGATAGAGCGCCAACAACTCGGTCGGGTGCAGTAGACTAGCGGCGACGCCCTCCTGATAAAGCTGGCGTTCGCCATCGATCACGATTTCCGACCTTAGCTCAATCTGGTCCCAGTAGTCGGCCACTTCTTCAAAAGGCCAGAATTGACGAGCGATAGGCTTGTCGCAAACCTGCTTGGCCACCGATATGCCCTGCTTTTCAAGGGAACGGTCAGTGTGATCTGATCCGGCGCCGACCCACAATTGGCCAGCGTGCTTGAGCAACACCCATTCAACCTCGCCGGATGAACCATTGCCGAGCGCTTCGATCCGGTCGTCTGTCGTCAAACGCCGCGCCCCGACACGGTAGAACATCGGCGTCTTTTCCGGAGGCGGCACTCCAATTTTCGCGAGCTCTTCGATGTGATGCTGAAGGCCGGCTTGATCGCGTGCGGTCCAGCCGCCGATCACGGCTTTTGTGATTCTCACCGAAACGGGCTTTTGCCCGGATTTCCGGATGAAAATGAAATCGAAGTCGATGCCGCCGCCCATACTGTCCTCTTGTTCCCCGTCAGTGCACGTCCTGGCGCACGATTTCTTCGACACCCTTCGCAAGGGCAAGCAGGCGGCGATCATCGCCTCTCTTGCCAACAAGCATGAATCCGACGGGAGCGGCGCCATTCTCGTGACAGGGCATGGTCAGGGCCGGCCTGTCGAGGAAGTTCGCCACCGCCGTGTTGCGCAACACCTTCAGGTTGGTTCGCGTTTGCAAGTCGGGATCGGCTTCAAGCGCTTTAATCAGCGGCGGCACCATGGCGACGGTCGGCCAAACGAGAGCGTCGAACCGAGCGGTCGCGCTATCCACTTTGGCCATGACACGATTGCGCGCCTGGATCAGAGCGATATAATCAGCCGCGCTCTGCCTCTTGCCGGCTTCGAATCGCGACATGATCCACGGGTCGTAACGATCGGCCGCGTTGTCCACATAGGCGCGGTGAAAGGCCCACGCCTCGGCGCCGACGAAGCCGCCATTGCGGTTGATCTCCGGAAGCTGATCGAGAACGGGGAGGGCGATGCGCTCGATGTTTATCCGCGCCGAAGCGAGGCGCTGCAAGGTCCGCTCGTAGGCTTCGGCCACTTCAGGATCGAGTCCGTCGAGCACATAGTTTGTCACCGCCCCAAAGCGCAATCCGGCCGGCGGCGATGCCGGCTCCGCGTGCGCGTCGTTTCCGCTTAAGATAGCGTCAAGAACGGCGCAGCAATCGACCGAGCCGGCCAGGGGGCCGATGCTGTCGAGTGTCGTTGAGAGAGGAACGACCCCGCTGCGCGGAATGCGATAGCTCGTGGTCTTAAGGCCGACGATGGAGCAAAAGGCCGCCGGAATGCGGCAGGATCCGCCGGTATCGGTGCCAAGAGTCGCCGGGACCATGCCGTCGGCCACCGAAACGGCGCCGCCCGAGCTCGACCCTCCCGGAATGCGACGCGCCTGACGATCCCAGGGATTCGCAGGCGTCCCGAAATTCTTGTTCAGGCCCAATCCGGAATAAGCGAACTCGGTCATGTTGACCCGTCCAAACAGGACGAATCCATTCGCCCGCAGGCGTGCAACGGCGGGGCAGTCACGGCTGGCCGGCTCGTTGCCGTCAAACACCTTGCTGCCGGCGCGCGTGACTTCGCCACGCACGTCGAACAGGTCTTTGATGCTGATGGGAATACCGGCAAACGGGCTGCGATGCCGGCCCTGACGGCGCTCGCTGTCAATGAGGTCAGCCTGGATGCGGATCCAATCCGCATCCAGTTCGATGAATATCCGCTTACCCTCGCCGGCCGGATGCCCCGCTTTGGCGAGAGCATCTTCGACGAGCGCGCGCGCCGTGGTGGCGCCGCTCTCCAATTGCCGCATTAACTCGAGCAGATCCGGCATGTTTGCCGCCGTTCACCAGAACCAACTCAACGAGGATGCCGCCTGAATCAGAATGCCGCCGCGGCCGCCTACATCGGATCGTAATAGTGCGTCTCGAGCAGGAGACAGCCGGTCTCTGAGCGGAACGGACCGTGATAAACACCGGGCGGGCGGCAGCAATAGGTGCCTTGCCGAAACGTTTCACCCCCGGTGCCGTCAGGCTTCGAATTCACGATCAGATCGCCTTGCAGCACATACACTTCCTCCCAGTGATCGTGGACAAAGGGCTCGGTCGTGAAAGCGCCGGGCATAAATCGAAGCAGCCGGGTGTAGCCGCCCTTCTTTTTGTCAAGATCGATTTTTCCCGCCAGCACCTTCAGCTCGATGCCCGGCGGATAGCCGGGCGGCCGTTGCCATCCTGACGTGAAATCGACGTGGAAAAATTCCTTGTGCTCTTTGTTGCAAGCCATCGCCTACTCCTCCGAAATGGTTTGCAGCGCCGGGCTGCGGGTCTCGCCTTTGGCCTTTTTCTTGAGATGGGGCTTCCCGATCGAATCGGGATTGTTGCGGCGTGTTGTGAACTTGTTGGTTTCAAACACGCTCTCTGGCGGCTGGAAATAACCTTGCGCGAACTGCTCAGCAGTCGTCGGCTGCATTGACATCGCCTTGAACGGGCAGACATCGTAGCATAGTTCGCAGCCGATGCAGTTCTCGGGGTGTACCTTGACGTGTCCGTCCTCTTGGCTCAACGCCTCGTAGAAGCACATCTGAATACATACCGTGCACGTCGGGTTCTCGCATTTATCATGGTCGATCTCGACATGCGTGCGCGCCCGCATGAACTGCGTGCTGTAGTCCTTGGCGGCGGCGCGCGACGCGATGGCCCGCATTGACTCGATGTCGGGATAGCCGTGCTCGTCCATGAAGCGATCGAGACCATTGATGATGTCCGGCAGCCATTTAATGCCCTTGATCATCAAGACCGAGCCGACCTGAACGGTACGCGCCCCAGCCATGATGAATTCGACTACATCGCGATGATCGAAAATGCCGTTCGAGCCGGAAATCGGCATATCCAGTTCTTCGGTGATGCGATGCACCCAGCGCAGGCTGAGCGGTTTCGTCCAGGTGCCGCCGATCCCGGCCGGCCCCCCGATGCGCGGCATTCCGGTTTCAATGTCGATTGCAAATCCGGTGTAGCGGTTGGTGGCGGTCACCGCCATGGCGCCGGCCTCGCGCGCCCGTTGCGCCACTTCCAAGAGGCGAGATTGATCGGGGGTGAGCTTGACCATGAGCGGGATATCGACCACCTCACGAATGGCGCGCACGACCTCGGCGGCGACGTCCGGTTCCTGACCGATCATCGAGCCGCCATGGACGCCGGGCATCATGGCAGGATGAGGACAGCCAAAATTCAGCTCCACCATTGGCAATCCGCAGTCCTCGATCGTGCGGCAAATGTCGCGCCAGCCGTCAATGTCCTTCGCGCCTGCGCTGCCGATCAGGTGCGCTCCCCGATCAGCGGCATATTGCTGACATTCCTTGAGATGCGGAATCCATTCCTTGTAATGGGTCGACGAATAGCCCGAGCGCGAGTAGAACACGAAATCGCGCGGGACTTTGCCGCGAATGATGTCCCCGCGGTCGTTCATGATGCAGTATTTTGAATTCTCGGTGAGCCGCGCCATGTCCTCGATGTCGGTCAGAGTCTTGATCACGGCGCCAGCGGCTCCTGCATCGAAGCATTGCTTGAGAAGATCCGGGCTATTCGTCGGCTCAATAGAGGAGACCACCACCGGGTTCTTGAACGTGAGGCCACAGAATTCGACATCGAGTTTGGCCATCGCACTCCTCCTGCTCTGAGCGTTGCCCCAGCATGCTGCCGTTAAATTGTCAGTACACTGATCATAATGGCGAAGCGTTGTCAACGAACCGGCTCGCTGCACGTTGCAAAACGAGCCACCGGACTGACCGTTTATAGCGCGCGAGCCCGCCTGCTCGATTGATCATATCGTTAGCCGATCCGGATGCGTCACGCCAGCATCATCGGATCGAGACCACGCAGCGCCTTGCGAAGGTGTTGGTGCGACGTTTACGTACACCTTGCGATCCGGCATAATTCAACTGAAAGAAACATTTCAAGTCGGACATGACCGCGACCGCCTTACCTCCCCGACCGCAGCGCGTCATTGAGAAGCGGGCGCTGCATGACGAGATCTTGCCGATTCTGCGCCAGGAGATTGTCAGCGCCAAATGGAATCCCGGGCAGCGGCTTCCCGAATCCCTGCTGTGCGAACGTTTCGGCGTATCGCGGACCCCTTTACGCGATGCGCTCAAGGCGCTAGCTGCTGAAGGGCTCATCGCGCTTTCGCACAACACGGGTGCGATCGTCACGAGGCCCAACACCGAAGACATTCAAGACAAGCTCGCGGTGCTTGAATTGGTGGAATGCTATGCGGCGCGGGAAGCATGCGCCAAAGCGAGCGACGCCGAGTTGCGCCGAATCGCCAAGCTGCACAAGCAGATGGGCGAGGCTTTCGCGCGGCGTGATATGGACCGCAATTATCGCCTCAACAACGAAGTCCACGCCGCCATCATCAAAGCGTCGCACAATTCGACGCTCGTCGACATCCACGCTAATCTTTTCCGGCACATTGAGCGCCTGCGTTATCTATCGCTGGTGCATGAGGATGTCGGCGTCGATTCCTGGGCCGAGCACGACCGGTTTGTGTCGGCGCTTCTCAATCGAGATGCGGCGGCGGCCTATGCGAGCTTGAAATCCCACTTAAGGCGCGTGGCGCGGAAGATACTCGAAGAACTCAACGAGATTAACGCCCCTAAGCCGCCGCGGAGGGCTCCGCCGGCGAAAACTCGATCGGCCGAGTAACCCGCCTCGCTTATCATTGGAGCGCGGTTCAGATCTCCAAACCCGACGAAACGTTTCGAAAATCCGTGTCTCTCAAAAGCCGGGAGTTGAGCTGCGGCGCCGGTCTTTTCGCGGTCGCCTGAACTGGCGATGAGCAGCCGCACTTGACGTTGGGGCGCGTCGCATGGCGCGCCGGCGCATGCGCGCGCCGCCAGCACGTTGACAATCAAACTGTATACGATATACAATTAAAACGGCTGCAATTGATTGAAACTGCCCCGCCCGGCGTGAACTGCAAGGAAAGCAACCGATGGACCGTGGCCGCGTTTACCTTGAAGAAGTCAAAAGGCTCCTGACGCGTAACGATTACTCCATTGTCGGCAAGAACGTTCAAAGGGTCGATGGCCTGGAGAAGGTCACGGGACAGACGCGATACACGGCCGATCTCATTGAGCATGCCCTCGTCGTGCGGCCCGTTTGGAGCCGATGGGCGCATGCGCGCATCAAGAACATCGATACGAGTCCCGCGCTTCGCATCTCCGGCGTCGAGTGCGTGATCACCAGCGAAGACATACGCGGCGAAAATCAATGTGGCTATTACATTGACGATCAGCCGTTCCTCGCGACCGACAAGGTGCGTCACATCGGCGAAGTCGTGGCCCTGGTGGTTGCCCGCGATGAGGAATCCGCCTGGGCCGGGGCCGATGCGGTTGTAGTCGAGTACGAGCAGTTGCCCGCCGTCTTCGAACCGCAATCGGCGCTGAACGGCGACTACAAGATCCACGAACAGAAGTCGCCCGGCGACGTCAAAATCCGCAAAGGGGACGTCGAGCAGGCCTTCCTCGAATGCGATGTCATCGTGGAGGGAGTCTATCGCACCGGGCCGCAGGATCACGCCTATATCGAACCCGAAGCAGCCCTCGCCATCCCTGAGGGATTGCACGAAATCGCGGTGATCAGCACCAATCAGAATCCGTTCCGCACGCGCAATGCGGTGGCGCGCGTGCTGGGCAGACCGCAGTCGCAGGTGAAGGTCATCACGCCGTATTTGGGCGGCGGATTTGGCGGCAAGGATACTTATGGTCCGATCATCTCCACCCTGGCCGCCGTCGCCGCGCAACATACCGGACGCCCGGCCGCGATCGTCTTTACGCGGCGAGAATCGTTCGACTACCGCTACAAACGCTGCCCATTTGAGATCAAGTACAAATCGGGCGCGACTAAGGACGGCAAGATCAAGGCGATCGAAGTCGATTACACGTGCGACTGCGGCGGCTATGCGACGCATGTGTTCGGGCTTATGAAGCGCGCCGCCTATCACGGCACCGGCGTCTACGAGATTCCCAATTGTAAGATCACCGGAACGGCCGTTTACACCAACAATGTGCCTGTGGCTGCGTTCAACGGCTTCGGCAATCCGCAACTGGGTTTTGCGATCGAAACGCAAATCGATCTGTTGGCCGAAAAGCTAAATATGGACCCTGTCGAGTTCCGGTTGAACAACGCGCTCGTGCCGGGCTCGCGAACCGGAACGAGCCAGCTTCTCGATCACTCGGTCGGCATCAAGGAATTGATCGAGAAAGTTGCGGAAAAGGCCGATTGGCGCAAGAAAAAATCCATACGAAAGGCGAACGGCGGAGCCAAAGTGCGAGGCGTCGGAATTGGCTGCAGCTGGCACGGATGCGGGACCACTGGACTCAAGCACGATTGGGCGGGGGCGTCTGTTATTCTCAACCGCGACGGCAGCGTGAATTACTGCACTGGCATCGTCGAGATCGGCCAGGGCACCATCACCTCGCACGCCATGATGGTCGCCGAGACCTTAGGCATACCCTACGAATGGGTGAAGGTGGACTCCAACGACACCAGCCGAATGCCTGATAGCGGGGAAACGCATGCGCAACGCGGCACGTTCATCGGCGGCACCGCCGCCGTCGACGCCGCTCTCAAATTGCGAGAGCGCTTGAACGGGTTGGCGGGAAGACTGCTCGGCTGTCACGCCGACGACGTCGCCATCGTTGACGGCGTTGTCTATAGCCGAAGCGACACGTCCAGGACGATCCTGTTCCAGGACCTCGTCATGGGCATGTATGAAAATGGAATAAGCCCCGCCGAGTATGGATTCATCAAGGCGCGGCGCGAATATCCTGATCCAGACACGGGTCAAGGCATCGCCTATGCGGCCTACACGTTCGGGTGCACGATCGCCGAGGTTGAGGTCGACACGGAAACCGGCGAGGTGGAAGTGCTCAAGCTTTATCCCGGCGTAGCCGCCGGCAAAATCATCCAGCCGGAGGTGGTCCGTGGTCAGGTCAACGGCTGCGGCGTTCTCGGCTTGGGCTTCGGTCTTCTGGAAAATGTGACGCGGAGCGGCGGCCGAATGACGAACGATTCGTTCGCCGATTACATGATCCCGACCATCAAGGATATGCCGGAGATGGAGCCCTATATCGCGGTCGAGGACGAGTACAAGTATTCGGGTTTCGGCGCCAAGGGCGTCGGCGAAATCGCGCTGATCTCCACGCCGCTCGCGATCGCCAATGCGGTCTATGACGCGACCGGCGTCCGCTTCTATAGCCTGCCGCTGAACCCCGAAAAAGTGTTCTTTGGACTGAGGGAATGCGCATGATCATCGAAACGCGGCCGCTTCCTGCATTCAAATACGTGGCTCCGTCCTCGCTTTCGGAAGCCCTTGGATTGCTTGCCGAGCATGGCGGCGCGGCCAAGCTGTTGGCCGGCGGCACTGACCTGCTTCCCCGCATGAAAAAACGCAAAAGCGCGCCGAGCCTGATTATCGATTTGAATAGGGTGGCAGAGCTGTCGTTCATCGAGGAGAGGGCGAACGCGATTCACATTGGCGGCGGCACTGCGCTGTCAAGACTTTATGATTCGTCCCTGCTTCGCGAGCGAGCGAGCGCTTTATTCGAAGCCGTGCGGGTCATGTCGTCTCCGGGCATTCGCAATCGGGCGACGCTCGCCGGCAACCTGTGCAACGCGTCGCGCTGCGCCGACACGCCGGCTCCGCTTTTGGCGCTCGACGCCGCGGTCAAGCTGAGCGGGCGCTCGGGCGAACGCATCATCGCCATGTCCGATTTCTTCACAGGACCGGAAACCGGCGCCAAGACCGTGACGCAAGCGGACGAAGTCTTAACCGAGGTGATCGTACCCGTGCGGCGTGGGAGATCGACTTTTGTGAAATTTG
>WBZR01001300.1_pt2 | contig 18137 bp, 16 predicted proteins | sample 5204231 | NCBI WGS metagenome assembly WBZR01 (sample SAMN12412403, study PRJNA552823) | activated sludge metagenome | isolation source: activated sludge from anammox sidestream of wastewater treatment plant... | place: USA: Virginia | collected 2017-08 | reverse complement strand
GGTCGAGCTCGGGCGCCGACACCAGCCCGAAGATCGGCGAGAGCGACACGCCGGTCGCCTGCAGCAACGCGTAGCGGTCGTCCTTGGCCTTCTGGAGCGTCCGCTCGTGCGGCCGCACCTTTCCGGACTCGAAGCTCTCCACCCGGAGCGCGCCGATCACGCCGACCCGCTCGCGGGCCGAACCATCGGGAAGCGGGAACCTCTGCGCATAGAGATAGAGCGATGGCGTCGTGTCGACCGTGACCGCGCCCTCCTCGCGCCAGGCGGCGAGGGCCGCGGCGGCCCCGCCGTAGGGGTCCGGATCGCGGCAGAGGTCGAGGCGCACGACATTGTAGCCGCTCTGCGCGTACAGGCGGTCACGCTGCGCGGCGTCGATGACGTCGTAGGGTGGAGCGGTGACGGCCGCGGGGTCGCCGACGACGCCGGCGTCGTAGCGCAGCCCGGGGAACGGTCGAAAAGTGGCCACGGGATCCTTCCTTCAGGATTACGAGAGTGGCGTCGCGCCCAGGGCGCGCCGGAGCGCCTCGATCGACGTCGCGCCGCGACGGACGACCCGCGCCGCGTCGTCGGCGACGAGTAGCACGGTGGATCCGAGGCCGCCAGCAAGGCGGCCGCCGTCGACGTAGGCGACGGCGGCGCCGAAGTAGCCCCACGCCGCTCTGACGTCGAGCGCCGGCGCCGCGCCGCCGGGATTGGCGCTCGTCGCGGTGAGCGGCTCGCCGAGCGCCGCCACCAGGGCCCGCGCGATCGGATGACTCGACACGCGGACACCGATCATGCCGCTCCCGCCGGTGAGCGCCGCCGGCAGATCGGCGTGCGCGGGCATCACCAGCGTGAGCGGTCCGGGCCAGAACGCGTCGATGAGGCGGCGCGCCGGCCCCGGAACGCGCGCCACGACGCGCGCCAGCATCGCGGTGTCAGCGACGACGAGCGCGATCGGCTTCCCCGCGTCGCGGCCCTTGAGCCGCGCCACCCCGGCGACCGCCTCGGGCGCGAAGGCGCGCGCCCCGAGGCCGTAGAACGTCTCGGTCGGGTAGACGACCGCGCCGTCCCGGCGGAGCGTCGCGAGCGCCGCGTCGAGCTCGGACGCCGCCATCAATCGGTCGGCGTCGCCGGCCACTCGAAGAGCCGACGACGAAGGCGCGGCACGGCGAGCGGCACGACCACGGCCGCCAGCAGCGCCGCCGTGAGCGCCAGAGACTCGGGCGACCCCCACTCGCCGAGCGTCGACCCGAACGTGGCGAGGGCCGCCGCCCGCGCGTAGCTCGCCGGCACGATGACGGCAAGGAAGGTCGAGGTGGCGAGCGTCGAGCAGCCCGCCGTCCAGTGCGCCGCCAGCAACGGTCCGACGGGATGAAGGGTCGCGGCCCCCGTGAAGAGCGCGACCGGCGCCGCGCCGCGCGACGTCAGATGGCGCAGCCGCTCCCGCCATTCGGCCGGGACCATCGTGTCGCCGATGCGGCGCGCGAGCCCGAAGTTGGCCACGCCCGAGATGATGATCGCGGTGCCGCCGAGCATCGTGCCGAGAGGACCGCCGAAGATGAAGCCCCCCGCCGTGAGCAGCACGACCGCCGGCAAGAGGATCAGCTGCCGCAGAACGACCAGGACGAAGAACGCGGCGGGCGCGTGCCACCCGAGCGACGCGGCCCACGCGCGCACCGCGTCGACCGACGGGTGCAGGCCGAGCGCGCTCCGCAGCCACTGCCCCCCGACGACGAGCGCCGCAACGAGGAGCGCGACGCGCAGCCCGCCGCGCCGCCTCACGGCGCGGCTCCTCGAGCGCCGGAGCGCGGATCGCCCAGGATGATCGCGGTCGGAATCATCGCGCGACGCGCAATCTAGAGAATCATGCCGGTCAGGCCAAGGTCGGCGCCGGGTCGGGCTCCGCTTTGTCGGCGGGGCGGAAAGGCGATAGATCGACCCGACTCGCATGTCCGCGCCGGCTACGGACCCTTCCTCGGAAGACGGATCCACTCCGCACACCGCCAGACAGGGCCTCGTGGTGCTCGGGGTCGCCGCTCTCGGCGTGGTCTACGGCGACATCGGCACGTCGCCGCTCTACTCCATCAAGGAGTGCTTCGGCGGCGAGCACGGCCTGCACCCCTCGCCCCCGAACGTCCTCGGCATCCTGTCGCTCGTCGTCTGGTCGCTGCTGATCGTCATCGTCGTGAAGTACCTGACGTTCATCATGCGCGCCGACAACCGCGGCGAGGGCGGCATCCTGGCGCTCCTGGCGCTCCTGCGTCCCGCCGACCAGCCGCGGTCGCGCTTGATCACCCTGGGACTCTTCGGCGCCGCCCTCCTCTACGGCGACGGGGTCATCACGCCGGCGATCTCGGTGTTGAGCGCGGTCGAGGGGCTCGAGGTCGGCGCGCCGAGCCTGGAACCGTTCGTCGTGCCGATCACCGTCATCATCCTGATCGGGCTGTTCTTCGTGCAACGCCGGGGCACCGCGGGCGTCGGCGCGGTGTTCGGCCCGGCGACCCTCGTCTGGTTCGTCAGCATCGCGGCGGCGGGCGCGCCGTGGATCGCGCGCGAGCCCAGCGTGCTGTTGGCGCTCGATCCGAGCCACGCGGCGAGCTTCCTCTTCACGCACGGCTACCACGGCTTCCTCGTGCTCGGCGCGGTCGTGCTCTGCATCACGGGCGGCGAGGCGCTCTACGCGGACATGGGTCACTTCGGCCGCACGCCGATCCGCGTGGCCTGGTACACGATCGTGCTCCCCGCGTTGCTCCTCAACTACCTCGGCCAGGGCGCGCTCCTGATCCACAGCTGCGACGGGCCGGAAGGCCTGGCCGCCGCCGCGTGCCGCGCAGCCGCCGCGCGGCCCTTCTACGAACTCGTGCCGTCGATGCTCCTCTATCCGATGGTGCTGATCGCGACGATCGCAACCGTGGTCGCCTCCCAGGCGCTGATCTCGGGCGCGTTCTCGCTCACCCAGCAGGCCGTGCAGCTCGGCTTCCTCCCGCGCGTCCAGATCATCCACACCTCGGCGACCACCAAGGGCCAGATCTTCGTGCCGAGCGCGAACGGCGCGCTCGCGCTCGCCTGCATCGCGGTCGTGATGTTCGCCGGCAGCTCGTCGAAGCTGGCCGCGGCCTACGGTATCGCCGTGACCGGTACGATGGCGGTCACCTCCATCCTGTTCTACGCGGTCGCGCGCAGCCACTGGGGCTGGTCGCGCCCGCGCGCGGGAAGCATCGTCGCGCTCTTCCTCGCGGTCGATCTCGCCTTCTTCGGCGCCAACCTCGCGAAGATCTTCCACGGCGGCTGGTTCCCGATGGTGGCGGCGCTCGGGGTGTTCAGCATCATGACCACCTGGCGCATGGGCGCGCGCTGGCGCTACCGCGAGCTCTCGAAGGTGCGCATCAAGTTCGAGGATTTCTTCACCAGCTTGAAGCTGCAGCCGCCGCCGCGCGTGAAGGGCACGGCGGTGTTCATGACGCAGGACGCGGAGGGCACGCCGATGGCCCTCCTCCATCAGCTGAAGCACAACCAGGTGCTGCACGAGCAGGTCGTGCTGCTCACCATCCTCACGCTCAACGAGCCGACCGTCCCCGACGACCGGCGCGTCCAGGTGGCGCAGCTGCACGCCGGGTTCTGGCGGGTCATCGCGCGCTACGGCTTCATGGAGACGCCGAACGTCCCCGAGGTCATGAAGCTCGCCGCCTCCCAGGGGCTCGCGATCTACCGCGGCCGCACGAGCTACTTCCTCGGCCGCGAGACCTTCATCCCGACCGGCCGCTCCGACATGCCGCGCTGGCGGCGCGTGATCTTCGCGTTCCTGGCGAAGAACGCCCGCTCGCCGACCGAGTTCTTCGGCATCCCCGCCAACGAGGTCGTGGAGCTCGGCGCGCAGATCGAGATCTGATGGGCATCCCTCTCGCATTTGCCTAGCTGTCAGCGTATTCGACCTAGCATATGCACGATTAATTGACTTAGTAGCTCGCAAATGCGAGTACACGCCCCCATGCCTGAACGCCCTTCGACGTTTCGCATGGGAGAGGTGGCGGAGCTCCTCGGCGCCAGCGCGGACACCGTCCGCCGGCTCGCCGACGCCGGGAAGCTCCGCACCAAGCGCACCGCCGCGGGCCAGCGCGTCGTCGACGGCGCCGAGCTCGCCCGCTTCCTCGTGGCCAACCTCGCCGCGCCCGAGGCCGACGTCGTCGTCGCCCAGTCGGCGCGCAATCGCTTCCCCGGTATCGTCACGCGGGTCGTGAAGGACAAGGTGGCCGCCCAGGTGGAGATCCACGCCGGGCCGCACCGCGTCGTTTCGCTGATGACGCGCGAGGCGGCGGACGAACTCGGGCTCGAGCCCGGCATGCGGGCGATCGCCGCGGTCAAGGCGACCAACGTCGTCATCGAGCTTCCCGGCTCCAGGAAAAAGAGCTCGTGAGCCACGGACGTACGATCGCCGGCCTCCTGCTCGTGTGGACGTTGGGGGCGCCAGCGTCACCGGCTCCGGCCCAGATCGCGCCCCCGCCGCCGGCTGGGCTCCTGCACCGCCTGCTCGCCAGCCCCGATGGGCTCTCGCTTCGGCTCGAGCACCGGTCGCGCTTCGAGCACCTGCAGAACGATTTCCGCGCGAGCTCGGCGGGGAAGGACGAGACGGCGGCCGTCCTGCGGACGCTCCTCGCCGCCGAGCTCCACATCCAGCGGCTCTCCGTCGGCGTCGAGATCGAGGACTCGCGCGTCGACGCCGACGACCAGACGCCGCTCAACACGACCGGCGTCGACGCGCTCGAGGTTCTCCAGGCCTACCTCGGATGGCGCCAGGCGGGCGCCTTCCGCGCCGGCGACCAGCTGGCGCTCACCGCGGGCCGCATGACCATCGACCTCGGTAGCCGACGCCTGGTCGCCCGTAACGAGTTCCGCAACACCATCAACGCCTTCACGGGGCTCGACCTGCAATGGACGAGCCCAGGACGGCACGCGATCCGCGGCTTCGCGGCGATGCCCGTCGTTCGGCTTCCGACGGACCCCGCACGCCTCGACGACAACGAGATCGAGCTCGACCAGGAGAACGACCGGACGGCGCTGTGGGCAATCTTCTACGCCTCGCCCGCGCTCTACGCCGACACGCGCCTCGAAGCCTACGTGGTCGGCATCATGGAGGGAGACCGTCCGGACGCGCCGTCGTGGAACCGCCGCCTCGCGACGCCGGGCCTCCGCCTCCTCCGTCCGCCCGCGACCGGTCGCCTCGACTTCCAGCTCGAGGCGATGCTGCAGGCCGGCAAGTCGCGCGCGACGACCGCGGCGAAGGACACCCGGGATCTCGACCACCTGGCCTTCTCCATCCACGCCTCGACGGGCTACCGCTTCGACGCGCCGTGGACGCCGCGGCTCGCGCTCCAGTACGACGTCGCGAGCGGCGACTCGTCGCCGAACGACGGCGACGACAACCGCTTCGATCCCCTGTTCGGCGCCCGCCGGTTCGAGTTCGGGCCGACGAGCCTCTACGGCGCGCTGGCGCGCAGCAACTTGAACAGCCCCGGCCTCCGCGTCGAGGTCGCGCCGCGCTCCGACCTCGACGCGTTCGTGGCCTATCGCCCCGCGTGGCTCGAAGCGGACCGCGACGCCTGGACGACGGCTGGGCTCCGCGACCCCGCCGGCAACTCGGGCTCCTTTCTCGGCCATCAGATCGAGGGGCGCGTCCGCTGGCACATCCGTCCGAGCCAGATCGCGCTCGACCTCGGCTGGGCCTATCTCGCCAAGGGCGAGTTCGCCAAGGACGCGCCCGGCGCCGTCGACGCGTCCCCGCTCTACTTCTACACGCAGCTCACGGTGACCCTATGACCACGACCTCCCGCCTCCTCGCCGCGCTGCTGCTCGCCTGGACCTCCGTCGCGACCGCGTCGGGAAGGGCGCACGCCGCCGACCCGTCGCCCCGGCCGCGGACGCGCGAGGTCGTCGTCTTCGCCGCCGCCTCGCTGACCGCCTCCTTCCGCGCCGTCGCGACCGCGTTCGAGGCGGCGCACCCGGCCACCGCGGTCACGCTCAACTTCGCCGGCTCGCCGACGCTCGTCCAGCAGATCCGCGAGGGCGCGCCCGCCGACGTGTTCGCGTCCGCCGACGAGGCCAACATGCGGAAGCTCGTCGACGCGGACGCCGTCGCCGAGGCGCCGCGCATCTTCGCGCGCAACGTGCTGCAGATCGCCGTCGCCAAGGGCAATCCGCACCGCGTCGCCGGCCTCGCCGACCTCGTCCGTCCGGGGCTCGTCGTGGTGCTGTGCGGCGAAGCCGTGCCGTGCGGGGCGTACGCCCTCGAAGCCTTCCGCAAGGCCAAGCTCGCGGCGCCCCCCGGCAGCCGCGAAGCCGACGTCAAGGCGGTGGTGACGAAGGTCGCCCTCGGCGAAGCCGACGCCGGCATCGTCTACGCGACCGACGTGCGAGCCGCCGCCGACAAGGTCACGGGGGTCGACCTCGCGGACGCGCACGCCGTCGGCGCCGGGTACCCGATCGCCGTCCTCCGCGAGGCGGCGCACGCCGAGGCAGCGCGGGCTTTCATGGCGTTCGTGCTATCCCGTCCCGGGACGACGATCCTGGGAGAGCACGGATTCCTTCCCCCCTGACATCGCATCATCGCGAGCGTCCGCCGCTCGCCGTCGCACTCCTCGCGGCGGTGGGCACGGCGTTCTTCACGCTGCCGTTCGTCGGGCTCCTCTGGCGCGCGCCGCTCGCCACCTTCTGGAGCGAGCTCACCGCCCCGCCCGTACTCGCCGCACTCCGCCTGTCGCTCATGTGCTCCCTCGGGGCGACCGCGCTCGCCGTCGCCTTCGGCCTGCCGCTCGCCTGGGTCCAGGCGCGCGCGACCTTCCCCGGCCAGCGGCTCCTGCGCGCCGTGACCACCCTGCCGATCGTGCTCCCGCCGGTCGTCGCGGGCGTCGCGTTGCTGGTGGTGTTCGGTCGGCGCGGCATGTTGGGCGCGTGGCTCGACGCCTGGTTCGGCATCCGGCTGCCATTCACCGTCGCCGGCGCGACCCTCGCCGAGACCTTCGTCGCGATGCCATTCTTCGTGCTGACGATGGAGGGCGCGCTCCGTTCGACCGACCATCGGCTCGAGGAGGTCGCCCGGACGCTCGGGGCGTCACGCTGGACGGTCTTCCGCCGCGTCACGCTGCCGCTCGTCCAGCCATCGCTGCAGGCCGGCGCCGTCCTGGCGTGGGCGCGCGCGCTCGGCGAGTTCGGCGCGACCATCACGTTCGCCGGGAACGTCGAGGGCCGCACGCAGACGTTGCCGCTGGCGGTGTACCTCGCGCTCGAGACCCAGCCCGAAGCGGCCTTCGTCCTGAGCCTGGTGCTGCTGGCGGTGTCGCTCGCTGTCCTCGTGGGCCTCCGGCGCCGCTGGCTCGGAGGCCTCACGTGAGCCTCGACGCCGCGATCGTCGTGCGCCGCGACCGCTTCACGCTCGACGTCGATCTCCGGATCGCGAGCGGGGAGGTCGTCGCGGTGCTCGGCCCGAGCGGCGCCGGCAAGACGACTCTGCTCCGCGCGATCGCGGGGCTCGTCAGGCTCGACGCGGGACGCGTCGCGATCGACGGCGTCGTCTACGAGGACACCGCGACCGGCGCGTGGGTCCCGCCCGAGCGCCGCTGTCTCGGGGTCGTCTTCCAGGACGCCCTCCTCTTCCCGCACCTGAGCGTGCTCGACAACATCGCGGCGGGGCTCCGCTTCACGGGGAGCGCGCGCATGGTGGCGCGGAAGCGGGCACATGAGTGGCTGGCGCGCCTCGACCTCGAATCGCTGGCCGAGGCCCGACCGGCGGCGCTCTCGGGCGGCCAGGCGCAGCGCGTCGCCCTGGCACGGGCGCTCGCCACGAAGCCGCGCCTCCTCCTGCTCGACGAGCCGCTCTCGGCGCTCGACGTCGCGACCCGCGCCGAGGTCCGGCGCGAGCTGCGCCGCCAGCTCGCGTCCTTCGGCGGCATCCGGATGCTCGTGACTCACGATCCGATCGACGCGCTCGCGCTCGCCGACCGCCTGGTGGTGGTGGAGAACGGCCGCGTCGTCCAGGCGGGCGCGTCGCTCGAGGTCACGGCGCGTCCGCGCTCGCGCTACGTCGCCGATTTCGTCGGCGTGAACTGGCTCAGCGGACGGGCGCACGGCGACGCGGTCGCGCTCGTCGCCGGCCCGACGCTGACGGTGTCGGATACCGAGCAAGGCGATGTGTTCGCCGTCATCCACCCGCGCGCCGTCGCGCTCCATCGCGCCAGGCCCGAAGGCAGTCCGCGGAACGTCTTCTCGGGCTCGGTGGTCGCGGTCGACGACGAGGGAACGCGCGTCCGCGTTCACTTGGCGGTGCCGTTTCCGCTCGTTGCCGAGGTCACGCGGGCCGCCGCCGCCGAGCTCGAGCTCGACCGCGGCGGCGCGCTCTGGGTCACCATCAAGGCGACCGAGATCACGACCTACACCGCGTGAGCCGGCCGGCATCGGGAAAGCACGTGCGTTGGAGCTATTGACATAACTAGTTGTCTAGTTATCTAGTGTCGCCATGGACTTCGCCGCCACCGCACGTCAGCTCGCCGCGCTCGGTCACGAGCATCGACTCCAGCTCTTCTACCTGCTGGTCCGTGCCGGTCACGACGGCATGACCGTCGGCGAGATCCACCAGGGGATGCGGCGACCGACGTCGACCGTCACCTTCCACCTGCGCGAGCTCGTCGCCGCCGGACTGGTGAGCCAGGAACGAGAAGGACGGTCGGTACGATGCCGGGCGCAGTTCGCGGTCCTCGGCGCCGTGCTCGATGACGTCCGTACCGCATGCTGCAGCGACGCGCCGGCTCGCCGCGGGAAGGCGCGGCGCTGACGTGCGCGTCGCATCCTCGACCGGGGTCGTTTGGCGCCGCCTCGCCTGGGGCGTCCTCCTGACGCTGCTGGCGCTGACACTCGGCCTGACCGCCAACACCCTGCGCCGGCGGAGTCGACAGCCCGCCGCGGCGGCGCTGCCGTCGTGGAACATCGACATGCCGGCCGCGGCGGAGCGACTCGCCGGTGCCGTGCGGATCGCGACGATCTCACACGATCGCTCGCCGGCGCCCGCCGCGACGTTCCACGAGCTCCATGCCCATCTGGAGCGCCAGTACCCGAAGGCGCATCAGGTCCTGAAGCGCGAGGTCGTGAACGGAGCCAGCCTCCTCTACACGTGGGCCGGCGCCGATGCGCGCGCACGCCCCGTCTTGCTGATGGCCCACCAGGACGTCGTGCCCGTCGCGCCAGGCACGGAGGCGACCTGGACTCATCCGCCCTTCGCCGGGGTGGTGGCCGACGGCCACATCTGGGGTCGCGGGGCATCGGACGACAAAGGCAGCCTCATGGCGATCATGGAGGCTGTGGAGCGGCTCGCCCAGAGCGGTTTCGCGCCCGGACGCACCATCTACCTCGCCTTCGGACACGACGAGGAGACGGGCACGGCCGGCGGCCAGCAGGGCGCCAAAGAGATCGCCGCCCTGCTGAAAGCGCGCGGAGTGCGTCTGGCCTTCGTCCTGGACGAGGGCCTGCTCGTGTCCCACGGCGGCATGAAAGGGCTCGAGGCTTCGATCGCCCTGATCGGCGTGGCGGAGAAAGGGTATCTCACGCTCGGCCTCTCCACCCAGGCCGAGCCCGGACACTCGTCGATGCCGCCGGACCGGACCGCGATCGGTGCGCTGGCGACGGCGCTCGGCCGACTCGAGCAGCACCCGATGCCGTCCCGCTCGAACTCGGTCGTACGTGAGATGCTCGAAACGCTCGCCGCGGAGTCGAGCGGCGCGAACCGCATCTTCCTTGCGAACCTCTGGCTCTTCGAGCCGTTCGTGCGTCGGCAGATGGAGGCGAGCGCCGGAGCGCGCGCGATGCTGCGCACCGCGACGGCGCTGACGGTCGTGCGAGCGGGCGAGAAAGAGAGCGCGCTCCCCGGCTACGCCGCGGCGCAGGCGAACTTCCGCCTCCTCCCGGGCGACGGGTCGCGCGACGTCATCGAGCACGCCCGGCGCGCCATCGCGGACGAGTCGGTCGCGATCGCCCCCGTCGGGCTCTCGTGGGAAGCGTCTCCGGTGTCGCGGACGGACGGCGCCGCGTTCGCGACCATCCGCCAGGCGATCCGCGACGTCTTCCCCGACGCGGTCGTCGCGCCTGGTCTGATGGTGGGATTCACGGATGCACACCATTTCGTCGACGTGGCCGACGACGTCTATCGCTTCACCCCGGTGCGCGCCCGCCCAGGGGATCTGGCGCGCTTTCACGGCACCAACGAGCGCGTCTCGCTGGCGAACTATGCGGAGATGATCCGCTTCTACCACCGACTCCTCACCCTGACGGCAACGGATCCGAGCCTGCCGACGCTCCGGTGACGGGCGCAGAACGACGTTCCCGACGGCGTCGAAGATGCCTCCGCGACCCGCTCGATCGCGGACGGCGGCTCCGCGCGTCCGTCAGGGCACCGCGCCGAACTCCACGCCGCGCGGGGCCTGTCCGAGCAGCAGGTGATCGACCCGGCATGCGTGCTGGCCGACCATGCAGCTCGCGATGGCGTCCACGGATCCGCTCCCGCCGGGGCATTCCGCAGCCCGCAACCCGAAGCCGATGCCGGCCGAGTCGATCAGGTCCGCGAGCCCGAGCGTCGCGCACGCCTTTGCGACCGCGCCGCGCGCCTTCATCGCCGCGGCGTCGACCTTGTCGGCGAGCTTGCTACAGTTCGCGTCGGCCTTGGAGCGACATCCGCCCTCGTTGCCTTTCAGCTGAACGCATGCGGACACGCCGTCCACGCATTTCTGCTCGGCCTTGAGCCGCGCGGCCGCGTAGGCCGCTCCGCTCTTGACCAAGGTCTTCTGACACTTCAGCACTGCCTTGACGTCGGTGCCCGCGCCACCCGCGCCGCCCGATGGGAGACACGGGGCTTCGACGTCGGGATCGTGGCCGGCGAGCGCCAGCAACTGGCGGGCGCGCGGGATCTCGGCGCCGACGAGCGCTTCGGCGTTGCATGCATGGCGCTTCGCGATGCAGGCCGCGATCGCGGCCGCGTCGGCGAGCGAGACCACGTCGAATTCCGCGCAACCCGCTTCCTCGGCGGCGAACCCGAGCGCGGCGACGAGCCGGAGAGCACCGCTCGCAAGGGGCGGGTCGCCGCAGTGCTTCGCGACGTCCGCCGTGAGCTTCGCGACCGCGGTCTGCCGCACGGCTTCGGCCTTGGTGCACGCCGCGCCGGCCTTGCCGAGACAGCCGGCATCGCCGCCCGTCTGCGCGCAGGTGAACGCCTTCAGGAGACAACCGCCGAGGGCGCCCACGCGTCCGAGCGCGAACTTGGCGGCGACCTTGCCGAGCGCCTTCTGGCACTTGAACGCGGCCGTTCCGGGGTCGCCGGCGAGGCCGGCGCCGCCGCCGTTCGCCGGCGCGACGCAGTTGGCATCGTCGCGGTCGATCGCGCCGTCGAAATCGTTGTCGAGGCAGTCGGCGCACAGGCCCGCTTCCGGCGCCGGCGTACGCGAGGCGGTCGGCGTCGGCGTGCGGGTCGACGTCCGCGTCGGCGTCGGTGTCGCCCCGGGCCCTCCGGTCGCGGTCGCGGTCGCGACCGGTACCGGCGCGCTCATCAGGTAGCGCGTGACCGCGAACGAGCACTGTCCAATAGCGCAGACCCTCCCGGCGGCCACGAGCTTGCCGTCGGACTGGAGCGCCAGGGCGTTCAACTCGGCGATCGTGTCGCTTCCGAAGCCCGTGAGGACGATGCCCGGCACGACGTCGCCGAAGCTGAGATCGACCCCGCCGTCAACGGTGTAGCGAATCAGGAAGAACGCCGACGGACCGATGCCGGGGCCGAGGTCTTCGGATCCCGCGACCGTGCCGCCGACGATGACGTTGCCGTGCGGGTCGATGACGACCGCGCTCGCGGTGAACGCGAGCTCCCCGTTCGGATCGCCGAACACCTGGAAGCCGCTCTCCTGAAGACCGAAGGTCTGGTCGAGCGCGCCGTCGGTCGTGAAGCGCGCGGCGACGAGCGCGAGCGGCGACAACGGGCACGACCCGGAGCCCGTTCCGCCGATCACGATGTACCTGCCGCTCGGCTGGCGGGCGATTCCGGTCGCGGCGGTGCAGGTATTGCGCACCGCGAGCGTCACGCCGTTCGTCCCGAATCCGGAGTCGAGCGCGCCGCCGGAGGTGAAACGCGCGATCCCGAATCCGTCTTGCGTTCCGTCGCCGTTCACGGGAACGACGAGCGTGCCGTCCGTATTGCGGACGAGGCCGCGACAGCTCCCGAGACTGGTCACGATCACGCCGGTCGGCGTCGGTCCCGGACCGAACGTCGTGTCGAGCGCCAGGTTGCTGGCGAAGCGTGCGAGGGCGCATTTCTCACCGGCGACGCCGCCTTCGCCGGCGAGCACCGTCGTCTGATCCGGCAGGAACGCGAGACCGAAGGCGCGAAACGTGCTGGCGGACGACGCCGCACCCTGGTCGAAGCCGTCGCCGTCGGCGGCGAAACGCGCGACCACGAATTTGTTCGCGCCGGCGGCGCCGAGGAGCGTGTGGTCCCCGAGCTCGAGCAGCGCCCGCACCGAGCCCGCGGGCGCCGAGAACAAGGCGGCGCCGAGCACCCCGCCGTCGCCGAACCCGTCGTCGAGCGTGCCGTCCTCGTCGTACCGGACGAGGATCGAGTTGGCGTTGTTGGTGCCGCCGACCACGATCCTGCCGTTGGCCTGGACGAGCAGCGCGTCGGCGGCGTCCTGTCCGGGTACGAGCGTCGTGACCTTGCCGGTGTGATCTGGCCCGAAGCTCGTATCGAGCGTTCCCGACGTCGCCCGAACGGGCCGCGCCGTCGTCAGCAGGAGGAGTAGGCAGAGCACCACGCGCACGTTCGCCGCCTCCGTCCCTGCACTACGGCGCGCCCGGGCGCGGGGTCAACGGGAAAGTGCGGGCGGCGCCGAAGTTCTCGGGATGCTCGGCGCACGCGGCTCCCGGCCGCGACGCGCGATCCATCCACGATCGACGGCGGCACGGATCCCTCGACGCATCCTTCAGATCCGCGGTCGGGCTCCGCGCCGTGCGCTCACGGCGGCGTCCGCTTCCCGCGCCTTCCCGGCGATCGTCCTGGCCGCAGACGGGCGCTTGGCGGCGATCGACTCCTGGAGGCGGCGGTCCTTCTCGGCCACGCCCTCGGCAAGGCCGACCTTGTAGCCCTCGAGCTCGACCGCAAGGTCAGGATCGGAGAGCGCGAGGATCTGGACTGCGAGGATCGCCGCGTTGTCGGCGCCGGCCTTGCCGATCGCGAGCGTGCCGACCGGAATGCCGGCGGGCATCTGCACCGTCGCGAGGAGCGCGTCGAGCCCACCGAGCCCAGAGGCGTCGAGGGGCACGCCGAGGACGGGTAGCGTCGTCTGCGCCGACACCGCGCCCGCGAGGTGCGCGGCGGCGCCGGCGCCGCAGATGAAGACGGCGAGACCCCGCTTCTTGGCATCGCGAGCGAATTGCGCAGTTTCCTCGGGCGAGCGGTGCGCCGAGAGGACGTGCGCCTCGTGCGCCACCCCGAAGCTCGCGAGCCGATCCGACGCCGCCGACATGACGCCCCAATCGCTGTCGCTCCCCATGAGGATCGCGACCCGCGGCGCCGCCGGCGCCTGCTTCGCCTTCCCGTTCGTCGTCTTCTTCATCTCGCCTCTCCGACGCGCGCGAGCGCGCGATGACCGATGTCCTTCCGATAGTGCATGCCACGAAAGCCGACGCCCGCGACGACCTCGTAGGCGTTGGCGATCGCGTTCGCGAAGTCGGCGCCGAGCGCGCACGCGGTGAGCACGCGCCCGCCGCTCGTGACCACCTCGCCGCCGATCCGGGCGGTGCCGGCATGGAAGAGCGCCCGTTCGATCGACGCCGGCTGCCCGACCGCTCCAGCGATCGGATCTCCCTTCGCCGGATCGCCTGGGTAGCCCTCCGCCGCCAGCACGACCCCGGCCGCGGGCCGCGGATCCCACTCCGGCCGGCAGCCCGCGAGCCGGCCCGCGATCGTGGCCTCGACGAGGTCGACGAGGTCCGAGCGCAGCCGCATCATCAGCACCTGGCACTCGGGGTCGCCGAAGCGGACGTTGAACTCGAGCACCTTCGCCCGCCCGTTCGCGATCATGAGACCCGCGTAGAGCACGCCGCGGTAGACGATCCCGGCGGCGGCGAGGCCGGCGACGACCGGGCGCACGATCGTCTCCATCACCTCGGCCTCGAGCGCGGGCGTCAGCACCGGCGCCGGCGAGTACGCGCCCATGCCGCCGGTGTTGGGACCCGTGTCGCCGTCGCCGACCCGCTTGTGATCCTGCGACGACGCGAGCGGCAAGACCGTCGCGCCGTCGGTGAGCGCCATGAACGACAGCTCCTCGCCAGGCAGGAACTCCTCGATGACGACCTGCGCGCCGGCGGCGCCGAAGACGCGCCGGACCATGATCTCCTCGAGGCCGGCGCGTGCGCTCGCGAGGTCGTCGCAGACCAGCACGCCCTTTCCGGCCGCAAGGCCGTCGGCCTTGAGCACGACCGGCGCGCCGATCGTCTCCAGGTACCGCACCGCGTCCGCATGCTCGCGAAACGTCCGGTGCGCGGCGGTCGGCACGCCGAGGCGCGCCAGGAGCGCCTTCATGAACGCCTTGCTGCCCTCGAGCTCTGCGGCGCGGCGATTCGGCCCGAAGATGCGCCGACCCTTCGCCTCGAAGGCATCGACGATGCCGGCGGTAAGCGGCAGCTCCGGGCCGACGATCGTGAGGTCGACCGCGCGCGCTTCGGCGAGCGCGAGGAGCCCCGCCACGTCGTCGGCGGCGACAGCGCAGGTCTCCGCCAGCTCGGCGGTGCCGGCGTTCCCGGGCGCGCAGAGGAGCTCCGGCTGCCGCGCGCTCTGCGCGAGCTTCCAGAGGAGCGCGTGCTCGCGACCGCCGCCGCCGATCACCAGGATCCGCATGGCCTAGTGTCGGAAGTGGCGCTGCCCGGTCAGGATCATCGTCATGCCGTGCTCGTTCGCGGCGGCGATCACCTCGCCGTCGCGGACGCTGCCGCCCGGCTGGATGACGGCGCCGACGCCCGCCGCCGCGAGGACGTCGAGCCCGTCCCGAAAGGGAAAGAACGCGTCCGACGCGGCGACCGTATTCGCCGTCGCCAGCCTGGCCTGTCCGGCGCGCATGATCGCGAGCCGCGCCGAGTCGACCCGGCTCATCTGGCCGGCGCCGACGCCGATCACCTGGTCGCGGCTCGTGACGACGATCGCGTTCGATTTGACGTGCTTGCAGACGCGCCAGGCGAAATCGAGCGCGGCGAGATCGTCGGCCGACGGCGCGCGCGTCGTCACGACCTCGCACTTGGTGACGTCGACCTCGGCGAGATCGCGGTCCTGGGCGAGGAAGCCGCCGACGACGCGCTTCACGTCGCGGCTGCGCCCCGCCGCCCCGCGCCAGGCCTCACGGGCGGCGTCGAACAGATCGACCTCCTCGTCCATGTCGAGCGAGAGCACGCGGACGTTGGCGAGCTTCTTCGACGACCGGAACACCTCCATCGCCGCCGGCGCGACGCGCGGCGCGATCACCACTTCGAGGAAGAGGTCCTGCATCGCCTCGGCGGTGGCGCGGTCGAGCACGCGGTTCACGGCGACGATGCCGCCGAAAATCGAGACGGGATCGGACGCCCGCGCCTTGCTGAAGGCGTCGACCAGCTCGGCCGCGACGGCGACGCCGCAGGGGTTCATGTGCTTGATGGCGACCGCCGCCGGCACCCGGAACTCCTTCACCAGCTCGAGCGCCGCGTTGGCGTCCACGAGATTGTTGAACGAGAGCTCCTTGCCGTGGATCTGGCGCGCGCTCGTGACGGACGGCTCGGCGAGCGGCGCCGCGTCGCGATAGAACGCCGCCCGCTGGTGCGGGTTCTCGCCGTAGCGGAGGTCCTGCACCTTGACGCCGACGAGGCGCGCACTCGGCCCGAACGGCTCGTCGCCCGCCGCCGTCGCGAGATAGTCGGCAATCGCGGCGTCGTAGCGCGCCGTCAACGCGAACGCCTTCTGCGCGAGCCGGCGATTGGTCGCCGCCGATACCTCGCCGGCGCGCGCGATCTCGGCCATGACCTCCTCGTAGTCGTCCGGATCGGTGAGCACCGTCACGTCGGCGTGGTTCTTCGCCGCCGACCGCACCATCGACGGCCCGCCGATGTCGATGTGCTCGATCGCCTCGGCGAGCGTGGTCTGGGGCCGCGCGATCACCTGCTCGAACGGGTAGAGGTTCACCACCACCAGATCGATCGGACCGATGCCGTGGTGCGCCATCTGCTCGCGATGGCTCGCCTCGCCGCGGATGCCGAGGATGCCGCCGTGGATCTTCGGGTGCAGTGTCTTCACGCGGCCGTCGAGGATCTCGGGCTGGCCGGTGTAGTCGCCGACCGCGGTGACCGCGATGCCCCAGCCGGCGAGCGCCTTCGCGGTGCCCCCGGTCGAGAGGATCTCGGCGCCAGCCGCCGCGAGCGCGCGGGCCAGGCCCTCCAATCCGGTCTTGTCGCTGACGCTCACGAGCGCGCGCGCGATGCGTGCCATGCGAACCTCCTCCTATTGCTCGGCCCCGACCCGCGGGACACGGGCGCCGACGCGGGTCACGAGCTCGTACGGGATCGTGTCGATCGCCGCCGCGACCTCCTCGACCGGCACGTCGCGGCCCCACAGCTCGACCTCGTCGCCGATGGCGACGCCCGGCACGTCGGTCACGTCGATCATGATCTGATCCATACACACCCGGCCGGCGATCGGGACCCGGCCGCCGCGCAGGCTCACCTGCGCGCGGCCCGAGAGCGCGCGCGGGTAGCCGTCGGCATACCCGACCGGGAGCGTCGCGATGACGCTCGGGCGCGGCGCGACGAACGTGGAGCCGTACCCGACGGCGTCGCCGGCCGCGATCTGGCGGAGCGCGATCACGCGCGTGACGAACCGCATCACGGGTCTCAGACGCACGCGGTCGCGGAGCTCCGGCGAGGGATGGATGCCGTAGAGCGCGATCCCGGGACGCACGAGGTCGAAGTGGGCCGCCGGCGCGACCAGCGTCGCCGCGCTGTTCGCCGCGTGCACGAACCGCGGCCTGAGGCGGGCCGCCTCGAGCGCGCGCACCAGCTCCGTGAAGCGCGCCAGCTGGCGGCGGGTCTCGGGGCCGTCGACGCTTTCCGCGTTGCAGAAGTGCGTCAGCAGGCCCTCGACGGTGATGCCGTCGATCTCCGCGAGTCCGGCGAGCAGCGCCGTCGCGTCGGCGGGCGCGATGCCGAGCCGGCTCATGCCGGTGTCGACCTTCACGTGGAGCGAGACCACGCGGCCCGCGGCGCGGGCCGCCGCCGCGAGCGCGCGCGGCGTCTCGGCCTCCCAGACGACCGGCGCCAGGCGCGACTCGACGACGGTCGTATGGTCCGCCGGATACACGCCCCCGAGCACGACGATCGTCCCCTGCACGCCGGCGGCGCGCAGATCGCGCCCTTCCGCAGCGGTCGCGACCGCGAAGCGCTCCGCGCCCGCGTCGCGTAAGAGGCGACCGACGAGGGTCAGCCCGTGCCCGTACGCGTCGGACTTCACCACCGGCAGCACTCCGGCCGCCCCCGCAAGGCGCCCGAGCTCGGCGAAGTTGTCGACGAGCGCACGCCCGTCGATCTCGGCGACGGTCGGCCTCGCCTGCAGCTCGGGTCCCATCTGGAGTGTCGTCGCGAGTCGGAAAACGAAGAGCGGATCTCGTAGCCCAGGGTCGGCGCGTTGTAAAGGATTCCTCCTCGCGGCGCCGGATTTTGCGCGCGGCGCGCCGGCGTGGCACGCTCGGACCACGATGTCGTCATCGTTACCCCTCATCGTCAACGGCGAGCCGTACGAGCTGCCGCAGCCCGCGACGATCGGCGCACTCCTCGCGCGCCTCGGCATCGCCGCCGCGCGCGTCGCCGTCGAGGTGAACGAGGACGTCGTCACGCGCGGCACCTACGACGCGCACCGTCTCGCCGCCGGCGATCGGATCGAGATCGTCCACTTCGTCGGCGGCGGCTGAACCCTACAAGGAGCATTCCGTGCACGATCCGTTCGTTCTCGCGGGCAGGAGCTACACGTCGCGCCTCATCGTCGGCACCGGGAAGTACCGGGACTTCGAGGAGACCCGCCAGGCCGTGGAGATCTCGGGCGCCGAGATCGTCACGGTCGCGGTGCG
>WBZR01002608.1_pt1 | contig 18139 bp, 17 predicted proteins | sample 5204231 | NCBI WGS metagenome assembly WBZR01 (sample SAMN12412403, study PRJNA552823) | activated sludge metagenome | isolation source: activated sludge from anammox sidestream of wastewater treatment plant... | place: USA: Virginia | collected 2017-08 | reverse complement strand
ATTGATGTAGCGAAAACACTAAACTATTCTGTCGTGAATAAGTTTGCAAATATGCTTACAAAATACCGCTACGGAATTTTGAATCACTGTGATTATAAAATTCATACCAGTAAACTCGAAGGGGTTAATAATAAGATCAAAGTTATCAAAAGAAAAGCTTATGGATTTCATGACGAACGGTACTTTTCATTAAAAATTATACAAGCTTTTGCAAACTAATTGGGAGAAGAACCTCAAATTGTGAAAGAACGAAGTCTTGTCTTAAAAACCGCCTTTGAAAATCACCCTGAACGTTCAAAGAAATTCCCCCTAAACCACCAAGTGCGCCTGTGGCTGCTTGGATTAATAAACCAAAAACGGAATTTACTCTGTGATTAGAGTCTAAATTATTTTTCAAAGTGTCTAATTTCCATTGACATATTCCGCGATTCGCCTCCTCCCTACCAGCTAAGCATTTGCGATAAACAGCAGAAATGCATTTACTCCCAATTGGTAAAAAGCATCCTCTATGCAACAGAGAGATTCGCATAAATTTATTTTAATTTATGTCGATATATGAGTATTGCTATTGACAAACATATACTAAGACAGCACATAAAATACCCGCGCATTGCACTCATGGTTGTTAATTTCAGATCCGTATTCTCCACGAAATAGCGTATTATTCAGGAAACAGAACTGCTATGTTGAAAAGTGAATCATGAATTTATTCAACACAGAACATAACCCGGCAACGAGTAATCTGTCTGAGCGATGTCATGAATTGCATGTCATAATGCGCATACTGGCTGAGTTAACCACACCTGATAAGGTTGTTTTAAAAATTCTTCAAACTATCTGTGAAAATCTGGAATTAGCGCTTGGTGAATACTGGATAGTTGATAATAAGAACAACGTGTTACGCAATGAGGAAGTCTGGTATAAACCATCAGTAAATATTCCTGAATATAAAAAAATAACCAGTCAAATTGTTTTTTCACCGGGTGTTGGATTGCCAGGAATTGTTTATACTGCTAAAAAACCTGTCTGGATCCAGGATATCGTCCATAACACTCATTTCTATCATACAAAAGTCGCTACGCAAGAGGGCTTTCAAGGAGCTTTGGGTATCCCTGCAATACATGAAGATAATGTAATGGGCGTCTTCGTATTTCTAAGCTATACATCACAACCATTTAACAACGACATCCTCATGCTGTTAGCTTCCATTGGTCGCTTTATTGGACTATTCATCACGAGAAGACAAGCGGAAAATGTTTTACATCAGAAGTATAAAGACTTAGAACTGAAAATCAAAAGGCGTACCTCAGCACTCATACAGGCCAACAGGAGATTGCAGTTAAAGATCGCTGAGCACAAGCAGACTGAGAATGCTCTCAAGCGGAGAATCGACTTCGAAAAAACTGTTGCCAGTATATCCACAAAATTCCTTATTACTTCTGACTTTAACAAGGCAGTCTTCAAAGCGCTGACTGATGCTGGTCAGTTGAGCAATGCCAGCAGAACCTACCTCTTTCAGTTTTATGATAACGGTAGTATTATGGATAATACCCATGAATGGTGCAATGAAGGGGTTATTCCTGAAATTTATCATCGTCATAACATACCCGCTGCCATGCGTCCCTGGCTGATGGAGAACTTGCACGCAGGTAATATAATCCATATTGCCGATGTTTCTCAAATGCCTCAGGAAGCTGCCGCTGAAAAAGAAGAATTTGAGAAAGAGGGCATTAAAGCATTCTTGATTTTACCAATATATGCGGAAAATGAACTGGTAGGATTTATCGGATTTGATAATGTCGTTACAACTGGTCCGTGGCGCGAAGAAGACATCGCACGGTTGCGCATTATGGCAGAGATCACAGGAAATGCAATTTCGCACAAGAAGGCTGAGGCGCTCATAACCCATATGGCTTACCACGACCCCCTTACGAATTTACCAAACCGGAATTTATTTCAAGACCGTCTCCAAGTAGCCATAGTCCATGCAAAGCGTATGGGAACCATTATGGCCCTCATGGCTATTGATCTGGATAATTTTAAAACTATTAATGACTCATTAGGACATTACACAGGAGATTTACTGCTTTTAGCCGTTGTCGAACAACTAAAAAAATGCGTGCGTGAAAGTGATACGATTGCCCGCACCGGAGGAGATGAATTCCTCATTATACTTCCGGAAATTACTTATCCATTAAATGCGGCGATTGTCGCAAATAAAATCCTTGACGCCCTATCAAAGCCCTTCTTTCTGGAAAGTCACGAGATCTACACCACGGTCAGTATTGGTATAAGTCTTTATCCACTCGATACCAACGACATAAGCTCGCTTATCAAAAATGCGGATGTTGCAATGTATTTATCAAAAGAACAAGGCAAAAACACCTATCGATTTTACAATTCTGATATGAATACTCATGTCTAACGTTGCTCGCGCCGTTCCCTTTCAATTTGTTTCAATATGCGGTCCTCTTCAACAGCATCTTCCGTTTTCCCCAGTTTATCGTAAATAGTGAACAAGAGGTTATGCGCCTTTTCTGATTTTGGATTCAACTGAACAACTTTTTTAAACTTTGCAATAGCTGCCTCAATCATCTCTTTTTTATAGTAACAAACTCCCAAAAGATAATGGGCATCTTCCATTTCAGGATTAATTTCTATTGCCTTTTGACACGCAGCTATCGCTTCATCATGTCTTTCAATCAAACTGTAGGCAACCGCCAAGTAAAGGTATGCATCTGCCTCTTTTTTATCTTTTCGTGCTGCGAACAGCTCGATTGCCTTTTGATATTCCACCAATGCTTTTGCAACATCCTCTTTGGCTACATATGCGAAGGCGATGTTATAATGCGCTTTCGGTTCATTTGGACTTACCTCAATTGCATTTTTTAGTGCCGTAACTGATTCGTCAATCATACCCTTTGCATAATATGCAATTCCCAAGTGATAATGGGCATCATAAAGATTTGGATTCAATTCCAGAGCTTTTTTGAATTCTCCAATTGCCTCCGTGTATTTTCCCTTGTTATAAAGCACAATCCCTTCATTGTTATGATGGCTTGCCTTATTACCACACCCGGCTACAACACAAAACGTCAGGCATAATACCCATGTTATAGATTGTATATTTCTGTACTGCATAAACATCAAAATATCCTTTATCAAGTAAGACAAACCTTGCTTTCCTAAACCTAAAACAGCGTAATTCTCTCTTTATCTAGAGACAAAGCGTATATTTCTTATAAAACCCGATATTTTTATACACCAGATTTACTGCAAGAAAATTTGGGGCCTCATTTCCCGGATTTGGTTTTAGCTCAACAACATCGAAACCAACGACTTTCTTGTTTTTATAGACTTTACGCAGAAAATCAATCGTTCTATACCAACTTAGACCACCTGGCACAGGAGTACCGGTGGCTGGCATGATAGACGTATCAAAACCATCAACATCCAAGGTAATATATACATGATCCTCTAACGTCTCTAAAGCCTGGTCGTGCCAGTCATCATTATCATGAATGTCTTTTGCATAGAATACGGAGATGGCATCTTTTCTTTTCCGGGCAAACGATAACTCTTCCTTGGATACTACTCTGACACCAAAACTGGTTACTTTACATTTCAAATCATCAACTACTCGTCGTGACACGCTTGCATGACTAAACTGGGTGCCGCCAAATTGGTCCATCAGGTCAAGATGTGCATCCAATTGAAGCACAGACAATTTTCGGTATTTTTCTTTATAAGCCCTAATTATTCCCTGTGATATTGAATGTTCCCCGCCCAAAGTCACCAAAAATTTATTATCCTTTACAATACCTTTACTAACACGATACAGAGTATCAACGACTTTTTTCACATCCGTGTGTATTTCTTCTATATTGAGCGTCCCAATGGTAAAAATTCCTATCGGATAAATTTCTTCCAGCTCTTCATCATATGGCTCAATATTAACAGAGGCATTCAGAATTGCGTTGGGACCTAATTTTGTTCCTGATTGATAGGTAGCGGTTCCATCAAACGGGACACCCAGGATCACAACCCTGGAACTTTCATATGCTTCATCATCGTCCTGATAATCAGAAGGAAATGCACCAAATTGTAATGAGTTTAACGTATGTTCTTTTATGAATCTCAACATTCATTATCTCCGGTATTCAGAAATCCTCTATATTACAAACAAAAAAGGCATCTCAAATAAGATGCCTTTTTTGTTTTTTGACTTTTAGAATAAAGAGCCATTATGAATTTTGCGTCTCACGTCTCTTTTTCCATAAAGCAGCACCAAACATAAGTACCGCTACGATACCAACAATACTTCCAACGATACCGGCAACATTCTTTCTTCCCTTTGCTGCCATAAACTCATCAACTTTCTTTCCCCTCTTCAACGCTATCGCCTGACTTTCCAGGATATTAATCTTCTGATATACTTTTGCGGCACCATACCACCAGGCAATATCCTGCTGCCCATGAGCAACACCTTTATAGGCATGCGCCTTGTCACCAAACCACATATCGGCATAGGTAATTTCGATCTCTGAAGGATTATTCCTTCCTGTTGCAAACAAACCATGCAATCCGAGAATTGGACCAATAACAGGAACCTTGCCCGCCTTGGTCTTAAATGCGTTATATACCGCATCCCCTAATAGTCCAGGGCCAAGCGCATCAGCTAATATATCACCGAGCGGGAAGATATCCCTTTGTCTTATAGGTACTTCAAAGGCATCATTTGCTACAATATCGTCCAAAATGGCCTGCGCCCGATCCTGTAATCTCCACATTTCAAACATGAAATCATTCAAGTTTTCACGATATAGTCTGGCAAACCTGGGACTGTGACACTTGCTACAAACGGATACCCATTGTTCCGACCTCCTTTTATTTTCAGGAGAATAGATATCAAGACTGTAATTTAAAGGTGGTAAATTTATGCCGTGAGGATAATCCTTTAATGAAGATTTGTAATCTATTCCCTTAGGCGGCACCGTTCCCATTCTCCAGACACCTTTTGTAACAGGGTTATGAGCAAACTTCCCATTTCCTTGATCCATGTGACAGAACTGACAGGTTGGCGTTCTGTAGTCCTTGCCGGGTACAATTTCTGCCAATGGTTTTTCCCAATCCCAGTGTTCTCCTTCTAAATGATAAATGTATCCCATTTTGGATTCACCATAGGTCTCTGCATCCGGGTGATCAAAACCCATGTGACAACTCATGCAGGCCTCAGGTCTTCTTCCTTCTGAGGCTGCAAACTTATGCCTTGTGTGGCAAATATTACAACGATCTGTGGCATGACAAAGATCGCACCCAAACTGAGCGGCTGGATATCCCCTGCGGAACATTTCTGGATACCAAGGTGGTATTACATTTGCCGCTAAGCCTTCAATATGATTTGGACGACCGCGTTCTGCCTCGCTCATAAATTCAGTTGTTTGCTGAGGATGACACTCACCACAGGTTGCGGGGGTTGGCATATGCAGTTCTTTATGATCCTTGCCATGGCAATCACTACAGGTAACTTCTTTAAGCTCCCGACCGATTAACTTTTCAATTTGCTGAGTTTTCTCAGCAAAACGGGGATTTTTTTTAGGATTTGCGTGGGTAGAATCTCTCCAATCATGAACAAACCCCGGTGTTACTTCTTCATGGCATTTCACACAATCAGATGGTTTATATTTTTCAAGCAACTGATCATAATACGTCCCATCGGGTTTGACGTAGTGGCGGACAGGGAACCAATACATTTGTAACGGAACTGGCTTGTAGAGATTTTGCCAAGGCCCAGCACCCTTTTCCAGCCCGACATTGTTGGTAAACCAATCCTTCAAGGTATCATTGGGATACAAGATGTCATAATAGCTGGTAGCCTTCTTTTGCATTTCTTTTAACTCAGTTTCAGACTGTGCTTGTAGTTTGCCAGCCTGCAAACTCCACATTAAAGGGGCTGCGAATAAAATCGCGCCCAATTTCAACAACTTCATAATTAAGCCTCCTCCCCTCAAAACCAGCGTTTTTAGAAACTATAAATTTTGCAGATAACAACAATCAACTTCAGTGCATCTTTGGTAATGGCACGGCAGCTTCGTCGTTTTTAGAAAAGCCTGTCTTATATGGCGTTGTGTGTTGCGGGAAAAACCACTCATCTGAACCGCCTCTTTCCTGAAAAAACTTCAGACGCATCTCATGATTCCGAGTATGGTGACAAGGCCCACACACATTGTAAGGTGTTCCAAACGTTCCGACTTTTGCTATTTTTTGCCCTTCAGGCGCCTTGCCGATCTCCATAAAATAGCTAAACACCTCTCCGGCCCCATGACATGCCTCACAGGTAACTCCCTCTTCAGAATATTTCCCTGTTGCCTCGTCATATCCTGTCGTGTGGCACTTCAGGCAGGTCTTTCGGTATTCCTCGTTACCGGCAATATAATCAGGGGCATTCTTTACATGTTCAAACGTCTTGAACTTTATCCTTTGCCATCTTTCAACATGAGGAGAGGTCAAACCTTTATGACATTTGAGACATTTTTGACTTCCAACATACACCGCTTTATCGCCGGTAATGCTATACTTCTTAAAGTCTCCCATTTCCAACCGTAGGCTTGGATCACTTTCTTCAGGTGTCAGCGTCGCCAATTCACTCCAAAAACCGAACATCGTTTCAGCCGATGTTATCCTCAGTTCCATTTGTCTCTTATGATAATGCATTCCCTCATGTGCAACTTCTTCACTCAGTGCCCTTCCAATACCACCATGGCAGACGGTACACCCGTAAATATCAAACGGAAAATCCTTTACGTTTGGATGTGCGGCCTTTAATTTATCCTCATCTATGTGACAAGTCATACATCGGTCAACTTTATCTCCATTTTGCTGTTTACTCCAGCTGTAATCTCCCTTCAGAAGTATCTGCTTAATCTCGTATTTCGGTCTCTTCAGGGATGCCAGACGCTTGCCTAACAGCTCTTTTTCCTTTGCAACAGTCGCCGCCGAAAACTCCTTTTCAACTTTTACCGTTTGCTCTTCATAATACTTCTTCTGATGTTCAATCCATCCAGGCTTAAACTCATCTTTAAGCCACATCGAAGTAGCGATGAAAAACAAGGCGCTCAAAACAAAAAAAATCAATCTTTGTAAGCTCATATTTCACCTATTTTTGGAAATACTTAAAATGTAGCCATTATACGACAATTCATATGTTAATCCAAGGCGTAGCGATAATATACTTTACATTAAACGCCAGACGAAACACCATTTTAATTACCGTCCCAATCATCGTCAGGAGTAACCCCATCGTAAGTGAATATCGAATAACGCCCAACTTCATGAAAAAATCTTTTTTTACTAATGCTGGAAGCACTAATCCCGCAAAATAAAAACCGCCCAAAAGAACAACTCCTAAAGGCAAAGGCAAATCATGCATTGGCGGAGGGGTAGGAAAATCGTGCGTCCACGGTTCCCACGGCCAAAAAAAAGCCCAAAATGGCCCCCTCAGAGCCGTACCAATGTAGATCAGGACATACCAAAAAATGTACCCGAAAACAAACGTGGTTACGGCAAATTTTCTTTCCTTAAAAGTATAATAACCATTTCCCTTCGGGTTATTATCCAAATACGGAATGAGAATCAGTCCTACAATGATAATGCTTGGCAGTATAACACCAGCATACCATGGATCAAAATAAACCAATGCCTCTTGCAGACCCAAAAAATACCATGGTGCCTTAGCCGGATTTTCTGCCTGTCCAGGATTTGACAACTCCCTGAGAGGCGCGTCTACAAAGTACGAATAGAATAGCAGCCCAACCGTAACAAAAATAGCCGCTAAAAATTCTTTAGCAACCAGGGTGGGCCATGTAAACACCTTATCGTCCTTAACTTCAACCATTCCTTTCTTTTCCTGCCTAACTTCCATGGAACCACTCCTCAGAAATATCTCTCTAAATTATGCTAAATCACCACTTCTTATAAAGGACCGGAAATCCCACCGTCTTTGCGCACTCTCCAGAAATGCACCATCATAAGCGCTGATGCCATCAACGGTATTGCAATACAGTGCCATACATAAGCCCTGAGCAATGCCGGAGCATCAATTGACGTTCCACCTAATAGGGCGAAGCGAACGTCATTATCCGCTCTCATCCCCAGAATATACGAAAACGGTCCTTCATGGCCTAAAAAAGGCGTTGCACGCGCCATATTGGTGCCTACGGTAATAGCCCAATAGCCTAACTGATCCCAAGGCAACAAGTAGCCGGTAAAACTTAATAAAAATGTGAGAACCAGCAAAATGACACCCACCACCCAATTGAACTGCCTTGGCGGTTTATACGAACCGGTTAAAAATACCCGAAACATATGAATGCTTACGGTAATAACCATTGCGTGAGCGCCCCATCGGTGAGAATTTCTCAAAAACCTTCCAAACGGCACTACATACATTAAATCAACGATATCTGCATATGCCCTGTTCACATCGGGGACGTAATAAAACATTAAAAGAATACCTGTTATTGTTTCAAACAGGAATATAAAAAATGTTATCCCCCCCATACACCAGGTAAACCGTATCTTCGTACCATGCTCCCTCACTTTTGCAGGGTGCAAATGCAACCATACGTTGCTTATGATTTGAAGAGCTCTGTTCCTTGGGGTATCTGTGTAGCCATGGCGAAATACAGATCTCCAAATTTCATTGTCTGTAATTTTTTTTATCAAATCAGGAATTAGCTTCATGTAAACATCCCTTTCTCCACCATTTTTTGTGTACTCTTTCCTCCCCCCATAATAAGAATTATCCTCCTATTCCTCCGTTTCTTCCATTGTTTTGTTTATTTCCTCATTCGGCTTCCAAAGCACACGCTTTAAGGTTATTACGCTCACCGGACAATCTTTACAATTCCCACACCGAATACACACATCGGTGTATTTTATTACTATTCCATCCTTACTGACAAACGGACGATAGTCTTTGCCTTCGTTGCTCACATCCACTTGCTTTAGGGCACCTACAGGACACACCATGCTGCAACGACCACAAAGAATACATTCATTAGTCTCCACATTGATGCTGAGGTCACACTTCAAACAACGCAAAGCTTCTATCTTAGCCTGAGATTCGGTAAGACCGAGTTCTACCAAATCAAAAGTTCCCTCTCGTTTTTCTACGGGCAACAATCCCATTTGCTGACGAGGCACAGCATCATAATTTCCCTCACGCTCATCGAACTCATTCTCTAAAAGAGTCACCCAGACCTTTTCCTTGGGCTTTTGAATTTCTTCCCCTCTGATATATTTATCGATAGATTTCGCTGCAGTATGCCCTTGCGCAATACATTCGATAATCGTGCTTGGGCCAAGCGTTACGTCACCTCCGGCAAAAACACCTGCTTTATTGGTCACGAGATTTTCATCTACCGCAATCGTGCCCCATTTGGTGACATTTAAACCATAATCATCGCCAAGGAACTTCAGATCGGCTTCCTGACTAATTGCGGTAATAATGCAATCCGTCTCAATGGTAAATTCTGAATTAGGAACAGGCTCAGGCCGTCTCCTTCCGCTGCTGTCAGGTTTACCGAGTTGCATTTTAACACACTCCAGAGCCTTTACTTTCCCTTGTTCAGTTACAATCCTGATAGGCGCTGACAAAAAATGGAATTGAATGCCCTCATGTTCTGCCTCTTCAATTTCCCAAGGCAAAGCGGGCATTTCTCCTCTCGTTCTTCGATACACGATAAATGCGTCCTGACAGAGACGCTTGGCCGTCCTCACTGCATCAATAGCAGAATTACCACCACCTATGACCGCAACTTTTTTCCCCGGGCTCCTTACATCACCGTCATTCACATTTTTCAGGAATTCCAGGCAATCCATGACACCCTGCGTACCTTCCTCACCTGGAATTTCAAGCCTTTTCCCTTTTTGCGCACCAACCGCAATAAATACTGCTTTGTAGCCTTCCTTGAATAAATCATGAATCGATTTTCCCGGACTTCCAATAGAAGCGTTTGTTTTTATCTCAACACCGCGAGCAACGATCTGGCTCACGTCAAACATAATCTGCTCACGCGGCAACCGATACGATGGAATCGCCCACATCATCATGCCACCAACCTGAGACTCCTTTTCAAAAACGGTCACCGAATAACCCATTCCGGCAAGGTCATTCGCGGCCGTTAAACCAGCGGGACCTGCCCCAATCACCGCGATCTTTTCGTCTCTCTTGGCTACCGTTGGTGGTGGAATTTTTATTTTATTTTTAAAAATATGGTCGGTGACGAATCGTTTTAATGCATCTATTGCTACCGGCCTATCAAAATCACCACGCTTACATTTTGATTCACAGGGGTGCGGACAAACATATCCACATACGGCGGGAAAAGGATTGGTCTCTCTCATTAATTTGTATGATTCTGCGTATTTGCCCTGGCTAATTAAACGGATATAGCCTGGAACATCCATATGGGCTGGGCATCGATGCTGACAACGAATATTTTGTTGTAACCAATCCAGATCAAGAAGTGCTTTTATTCCTTTTTTTGGCAAAGTCGTTTGACTCATAAAACACTGACTTTCTAAAAAATATTCTTTTTATAAACTGTCACATGATTATACAACTAACTCCGTTTCAAGTGGCACAATTTTGCTCGTATCAACAACCAGCCTACCACTGTCATCCAAAATAATTTCAAAGTGGTTGAGAGGTCTGGGCGCAGGGCCGGCAAAGTTCACCCCGTTTCGATAGTACTTGCTACCATGGCATGGACACTCAAAGATATTTTTTTCCTTGGAAAATTCTACCGCACACCCCAAATGCTGACATACCACTGATATAGCCTTGAAACTATTTCCGTCACGCACAACAAATATTTTTCTGGACTTGAGGGTTGTTACTGAATTTTCTGAAAAGGCTTTTGGGTCCCCGACAGAAAATCGCGGTGAAGGCTCAAAAAGCACCTTGGGGTAAAAAAAACCTTTATACCCCATAATCTGCGATAAATACGCCCCAATGGAAGCAAAAAACAAACCCCATCCAGCCAATGTCAGAAGGTTTCTTCGAGAAAAAGTAAACCAAATTCCCCCTTCCTTCTCAGATGAAAAACCTTTTTTTTCTTCTTTTCTTTCCATAACGCTCTCCTCCGGTAAAAAACCGCAATTTTTTTTAATTATTCAAGGTCTTTTGTGCATAATTACTCTCAGTTTATGAAAGGCGAATATTATATTTATCGATAGGAAAAGTCAAGAATAATTTTCTGTAAAAAGGCATCTCCTTCAAATTTTATGACTTTTTTATCAATAAACGATATCCGCCCTCCAAATTCTCTACTTTTACAATTTTATGCCCTTCTTCTTTAATACTCCTTGGGACGCTTCTGATGGGTTCACCATCGTCTAAAATCACCTCCAAAACCTGACCAGAATCCATCATTTCCAGCTTTAACTTTGTTTTTACAAAGTTTATAGGACAAAGCACCCCTCTGAGATCAATTTTGTCGTCAGGTGCCATCTTTTCTTCCTCTGTCATTTTAGAACCTTCCATGTTGACTTATTTGCAAATTGCAAGTTCACGAAATCAAAGCCCTTCAGAATATCGTCTTTATTTTAATAATACCTACCATCACCGCTTAGCACAAATTTATTTCTTCTTCCTGAAACTGTTTTTTCTCTTCATCAAACACCCACGATCTGATCTCGAGAGTCTCTCCGTTTTCCACTGCGGCGATCAGGTAAGAATAACCGCACCAAGCATGCTCTGTATCAAAAGCTGACGGGACTGGCGGGTGATCAGGATGAGAATGATATATACCAATGATCTGAAGGCCTTTTCGAGCTGCCTCTTTATCGGCTTTCACGAACGCACTGCCATCAATTTCGTATCTATCATGACTTCTTTCCGTATTCGTATTTCGGATGGGACGAACTTCAACCACCTTTTTTTCTGAGGTATTTGTGCCAATTAATAACCCGCAACACTCCACAGGATAACTTTTTTTTGCTTCATTCCCGACTTCACGGAGATTATTCTTGTCAATACACAGCATGCCTTCAATCCCTCAACCGATGCAATCTCTCTTTTCTTTACTCACCAGCCCAAAAACTCGTACTCAAATAACGATCCCCTCTGTCGGGAAAGACCGTAACCACGGTGCCGGTCTCAATTTCATTAGCAATTTTTATGGATGCCACGAGCGCCGCTCCGGAAGAGTATCCCACAAACAATCCTTCTTCCGCAGCAAGCCTTTTTACTGACATATACGCGTCTTCTGTTTCTATGGCGATCTTCCTGTCAGGAAAATGCTCGTCATAAATGCCGGGGATAACTGATGTGGCCATATGCTTCATACCTTCCAATCCGTGCATGGGAGTAGCGGGCTCAACTGCAACCACCTGAATATCAGGATTGTATTCCTTCAACCGCCGGCCGGTCCCCATAAGCGTACCGCTCGTTCCCAGACACGCAACAAAATGTGTCACGCCACCTCCCGTTTGTTCCCAGACCTCTACCCCCGTCGTTTCAAAATGCGCTTTCCAATTGGCATCGTTATTATACTGGTCGGCGTAAAAATACCTTGAAGGATCTGCAGTCACAATCCTTTTCGCTTCAGACATGGCGCCATCAGACCCCAGCAGCGGGTCAGTGAATATCATCGTAGCCCCAAGTGCACGCACGATTCTCTTTCTTTCTTCACTAACATTCAACGGCATCACTAACGTTACCCGGTATCCCTTTTTTGCGCCAATGAGGGCATAAGCAATACCCGTGTTCCCGGAAGTAGAGTCTATGATGACGGTATCCCTGGTTAACCTGCCCGTTTTTTCACCCTCTTCAACAATTCGTAATGCAGCCCGATCCTTTACCGACCCGCCCGGGTTTAACCATTCTGCCTTGACATAGATTTCCACATCATTGTTTCTTAACCCCTGCACAACCCTGCTAAGTTTTAAAAGAGGCGTATTCCCGATCTTATCCAGGATCGAAGTAACGCCGGCCTTCTTCGGCTGGTATCTCATATCCGTTTTCTCTGTCATACGAATTGTCACAACACAACCTCATCTTCCGTCAGATAAACAACTGTGTTTCAGCGCCAGCCGCTATCTCCAAAAGGGTTGTCAATCCCAGAATATCATCTACTTTTGTTTTGACAACCACCTCTTCCAATTCCATCAGTTTCACCGCGCCAGTACAAGCATACACTTTTAAATTTCCCATGGCCCTTACGTCATGCAGTAATTCTTTGAGTGAAATGGGATTTAGCGCCTGCATTTTTTTCAACAATTTTTCACCCTCTGCACCGCATTCACCAACGAGTCTTGCAGGATCAAACTCTTCGTTCACGAATCTTTTTAATGCCCAGAAAAAGAGGAAAATGTAGGTCTCTTTTCCCATCGATGCCGCCGTAATAGCCAACGTAATAATCTGATACAATTTATCATACGTTCCGCTATGTGCAAAGATAACAAATTTTTTTCTGTTTTTCATGATTATCAATATCAGTTTTTAGGTCAGTTTTTTAGAAATGCACCAACGACGTCTTTCTTAAACTTTTCTAAACCAACGCGGTCTATGCAGGAACCCATTCTCTCTTTCGGCTTGCCGTTCTCCTTGTACCATTTTACGGTAGCGTCAACAAAATCGTTAACCTTATTATCCGGCAGAAAATTTAACACCGAATCGGCCTCGCGCGGATGTCTTCCGTGTTTCCCCCCCGTACGCACCAGCCAGCCCTTTTTCTTGTCCTTCCAGGCGTCTGTTGGACACGCACGGATACAATCGCCGCAATACACGCACTTAGATTCGTCAAATACCGGTCTGCCCTCCTTATCAGAGATAATCGCGCCTTCCTGACACGCCTTAGCGCATAGGGTACAGCCGTTACACAAATCCTTGCTCCATACCGGGTAAACCACTCCCTGAAAGCCCAAGTCCATTTCCCGCGTCCTCGTACAATCAATCGGGCAACCAGAAAATCCAATCTTAAATTTATGGGGACATGGGATGCCAAAAAACTTTTCGTCGACCTCCAATGCCTTTGATTGCGTATCCATAATCCCATTGGGATTATATTCACAGCCCCCGCATGCCGTAGGGACTCGTACCCTTGGACCGCAGGAAGCAACCTTTTGTCCCACCGCAGCCAACTCTTTTACCACAGCATCAAAATCATCAATATGCACACCAACGATTTCCACCGATTGCCTGAAGCTTAAATGACAAAATCCCATCCGACTGTATTTTTTAGCAATCTCTGCAATCTGCGCCAACTTTTCCGGGGTAATCCTTCCTCCCGGCACTTTCAACCTAACCGTAAACAGGTCTTTCTGATTCTGTTTTATGAAACCGCCTGACTTTAATTCATTCAGGTCTACTCTTTGCTTTGCACTCTTTTCAGCCATTTAAACTCCCAGTCTTATGACACGAATCGTCATGTCGAATAATCGTTAAATAAATGCCACCCATACCACACGTTGGGTAATGTAAACTAAATAGTTTTAATCTTAACACGCTAAAAAAAATCTTGCAAGCAAAAAGAAGTCTATAGATTTTGTCGACTTATTTATCACCGGGAATTTTTTCAGAGACGATCTCCAATATCTTCCTTTTCGCCTCCGATACACCCTTCCGCTTTATTATTTCAAGGATATCAAACCCTGCAATACGCTGTAAGATATCACGTCTTATTGCTTCATCTTTTATTTCCAAAAGCATTTTTTGTCGCACCTCTGACAAAAGGTGCGTAAATTCACCGTACTCTGCACCGAATTGTCCTTCAAGGTATTCTCTGATATTCCTGGCCAACGCCGGACTTGCCCCACCCGTTGAGATACTGATGCACAGATCGCCCCGCTGAATAGATGCCGGCACAATAAAGGAACACAAATCCGGTTTATCGACAACATTCACTAAAATCCCGCGCTCCATTGCATCGCTATAAACCTTTTTATTCACCGCGCCATCGTCCGTAGAGGCAACCACAAGAGCGGCACCTTTCAGGATATCCGTAGTGTATTTCTGCTGAATCCGTTCCACACCCGTTTCTCTTTCCAGTTCCGGACAAAAGTCAGGCGACACTACGGTAACTTTTGCGCCCGCCTCTTTCAGGCTGCACACCTTGCGCCACGCAACATTGCCACCACCCACCACCACACATTTTTTGTCCTGAATGTTCAGGAATATCGGATAATATTTTGCCATCGTATGGTTCACTCAGGAATAATTTCACCCTTAATTAAATCGTCATATGTTTCCCGCTCTCTGATAATGCGGTATTGATCCCCATCCACCAGCACTTCACAGGGGCGCGGACGGGAATTGTACTGAGAACTCATCGAAAAGCCATACGCACCGGCGCTGAATATTGCCAGCAAATCCCCCTCTCCAACTTTGGGTAATGCCCTTTTGCTTGCAAAGACATCGCTGCTTTCGCATACCGGGCCCACGATATCCACCAATTCTGTCCCCTTTTTTACCGCTGCTTTTTCAGGCTCTTCCACCTTCGGCATAGGAATGCCCGTAGTTACCGGCCATATCCGGTGAAAGGCATCATACAAAGCTGGCCGTAACAAGTCGTTCATAGCGGCATCGCAGATAATAAACTTCTTCCCATGCACAGTCTCTTTCGTATACGTCACCCTGGTAATTAAAATCCCCGAATTTCCGGTGATAAACCGGCCGGGTTCCATAAGAAGATTACATTGCATCTCTTTCACGAGCGGAAGAATCTTCGATGCGTAATCCCTTGGCCGTATGACTTCTTCTCCGGTATACGAGATACAATAGCCGCCCCCTATGTTCATATACTCAATGTCCAGTCCCGCATCTCTGCATTTTTCAATGAGTTTTATGATCTTCCGGAGGGCGTTCACATACGGGTCAACGGTATAAATAGGCGAGCCTAAATGCACGTGTAAACCGCACAGTTCAATACCCGGATATCTTGATGACTGTTTGATAAGCCCTTCAGCCTCGGTAAAATCAATGCCGAATTTATTCTCCTTTTTCCCCGTCGTCGTCTTTGCATGGGTTTTTGCATCAATGTCCGGATTGATTCGCAAGGCCACTTTCGCCACCTTACCCACATCCCTTGCCAGGCGGTCAATATGCTCAAGTTCCGCCAGGGACTCAACATTAAACATGAAGATATCGTTCGCAAGGGCATCTCGTATCTCCCCGTCAGTTTTCCCCACCCCTGCAAAAACAATTTTCGAAGGGTCGCCACCGGCCTTGATTGTCCTGAATAACTCACCTCCGGAAACCACGTCAAAACCCGATCCCGCCTCTGCCAGTATTTTACAAAGAGAAAGGTTAGAATTAGATTTAACCGAAAAACAGATCAGGCTATCGACATCCCCGAAGGCTGCCTTGAGTTCATGGTAGCGCGCTAAAATCGCATTTTTACTGTAGATATAGGCAGGAGTGCCCACCTCTGAAATAATATCCTCTATCTTTACCTTCTCACAAAAGAGCGTCTTGTCACGATATTCAAAAGCATCCATAGACTATTTACCCGATTTATCCTTTACTCAGTTTCTTTTCCCAATACGCAATACGTTTTTTCACAAAACCCGGCGACGTAGAGCCGTAACTTTTATAATTCTTAATACAATTTTCTACCCCCAGCACGGCAAAAACATCCTTTTCTATGACGGAAGAAAATGCCTGAAAACTCTCCAATCGCAAATCCATCAGCCGGCACTGCGTCCGAATACATTCCCGCACAATCTTCCCCACAATCTCATGGGCCATACGAAAAGGCACGCCTTTTTTAACCAGATACTCTGCCAGCGCAGTAGCGTCAATAAATCCTTTCTCACATGCCAGCATCATCCGTTCGCCATGGAAATTGGTATTTGCCACAAGTTCAGCAAGGACAGACAAGGTCGACCGGACGGTATCCGCAGCGTCAAATATCGCCATCTTGTCTTCCTGCATGTCCCGATTGTAGCTTAACGGCAATCCTTTGAGCAACGTAAGCAGCGACGTCAAATGGCCGAACACGCGACCGCACTTACCCCGGATCAGCTCAAGCACATCAGGATTCTTCTTTTGAGGCATGATACTGGAACCCGTACAATAGGCATCGCTGATTTCGATAAACTTCATTTCGTCGTTGCACCAGATAATCCATTCCTCAGCAAGGCGGGAGAGATGCATGGCAATCATGGAGAGACAAAACGCATACTCAACACAAAAGTCCCTATCGCTCACGGCATCCATACTGTTTTCACAAACCCCATCAAATCCGAGCAATTTTGCCGTAAACACGGGATCCGTCGGGAGTGTCGTGCCTGCAAGGGCACACGCACCCAGCGGTGACCTGTTCAGCCGGACGTAGCAATCCTGAAGCCGCTCTTTATCCCGCTCAAACATCTCCACGTAAGCGAGTAAATAATGTGACAACAATACCGGCTGTGCATGTTGCAGGTGGGTAAAACCGGGCATAATCAACCCAAAAAACGCCTTCCCCTTTTTCACGAATTCCCTTTGCAACGTTTTTAGGAGGCCTGTCACTTCATGCGCCTGATTGCGCGTCCAGAGCCGCAGATCAAGGGCGACCTGATCGTTCCGGCTCCTGGCGGTATGGAGCTTTTTACCGGCGTCACCAACCCGTGCAATCAATGCCGACTCAATATTCATATGTACGTCTTCAAGGGACTCTTTGAACGCAAACGTCCCGGCTTCTATTTCCGCAAGAATTTTCTTCAGACCCTTGACGATCACATCCTTTTCTCTCTCGGTAATAAGCTTGCACCGGGCAAGCATGTTTGCATGGGCTATACTACCCTCGATATCATATTGATACAGCCGCCAGTCGAAGGAAACGGATTCCGTAAAGGTTTCCACTGATGCCGCCGTCTGTTTAGTAAATCGCCCTCCCCAGGGCTTTTTTTGTTTCATAGTTATCTGCTGTCCTCTGATATTGACACATCTAAAAATAAGTGAAGTACTATAGCTGAATATAGAGAGTGAGTCAATAGAATTCAACGATTCAACAGGGTAACGTCAAAGTCAGGGTAACGTCAAAGTCATGATGATCAAAAAAAGAGAGAGTGGCAAGGCAAGGGAAAGAAGGGGTTTGAAGAGGGAAAAACGAGCAAAGACACGAAAAGATGACAAAAAAAGGCATAAAAG
>WBZR01002607.1_pt1 | contig 18141 bp, 21 predicted proteins | sample 5204231 | NCBI WGS metagenome assembly WBZR01 (sample SAMN12412403, study PRJNA552823) | activated sludge metagenome | isolation source: activated sludge from anammox sidestream of wastewater treatment plant... | place: USA: Virginia | collected 2017-08 | reverse complement strand
CCATAGCGCACTCATAAGACATTTGCGGTCTATCCAAAAAACACAGGATAGAGTGCGTGCATACTTCAACAATGAAACAACGAGGTATGCTGCTGCATGTTAATACTATTATGAGACGGTTAATATTTAGAGGAATATACTATGGATGGTGCGCTGGAAGTGACCCTCACGCCGCCGGGCGACAATGGTGGTAAAGTTTCTCTTTCAAGCGTTTCATCGTTCTTGGGTGGCATACCGCACGCAGTGGTATCACTAAATCCGGCGTCAGCGCCGGTGACATTTGGTCTTGTGGCGAGCGAAGCCGACATCCGGAATATCGCTCCCAACTTGCAAGAGACTGTGCCGCCAACGGGAGCAGGTCATCAGCGTCTGAAAGCCGATGCGATCGAAGATATCTTCATTGTCTGTCATTATTCTGTGAGCTATAAGTAGTATGAACGCCGGTTGCAAGAGGGAGTGTGTTGGAGTCTTTAGTATGCCCACGGTAGCGGACATAGTATTTAATGCTAAGGAATTTCAATATAAATTGTAGCGCGGGGGTTTATCCCCCGCTGTTGGCAGACCATAAGGGACTTCGTCGTGAGCTCAGTCGAACGATCGGCGCTACAATAAAAGTCGCCGAAGGCATAATTGAAAATTATGGTGGGCGCAAAAGGAAAGTTGTCATTGCAAGGACGTTAATCCGAAGCAATCGTTCGACTGAGCTCACGACGAAGTCTCAAGGGTGGGATTGCTTCGCGGAGTTTACACTGAACAAAGCGAATGTGCTCGCAATGACTATTACATGTCAATTTATTTGAGACGTTCACTATAAGTTATTAAAGCATGCAATTTCAAGAAAGGAGAGTATTATGCATAAGGGGAAAATGCAGGGAATGTTATTAAGGGGCTGCACGTCGATCGCGATATACTTATTATGGGCACTATTTTTGTCTCCTGTCTGTCCGTCTGTTTCGATAGCCCAATTCAATGAGGAATCTTCTTTTTCATTGTCGATAGAGAGGCCTCAGGGGATTACGTGGGAGGGGAAAAAGCTGTGGATTGTGGACGAAAAAACGAAACACCTCTACAGTTTAGACCCCACTACAGGCAGCGTCACCCGCTCCATACCTACCAACCTGAAACAACCAAAAGGAGCGGCTTTTGACGGCAAGAAACTGTGGGTTGGAGATGAAGAGACAAAAACCATCAACGCGATCGACCCTGAAACCGGACAAACCGTCAGAACGCTGAAAATGGAATTGCCCGGCGAAAAAGCGTCATTCGAGGGGATTACCTGAGACGGGAAATACCTGTGGGTGGCCTATGCAGCCGGGTTCTCCAGCTCCTTCAGTCAGATAGATACGGAAAGCGGCACGGTCGTAAGGAGCGTTTTTGCCGATTGCGATCCCCGCGGTCTCGCTTCGGACGGAGAGTATATATACAGCATTTGTTACAACGGCCCAAAGTTTCCGGCAAAAATCGACAAACGAAAAATTCTTGACAAAGAACAGGAGATGCTTCGTTCCCGGGCATTCATCAAAGATCTTGCCGTGAATGACCCGTCCGGACTTGCGTATGACGGCAATTTTCTCTGGTACGTCGATAGAGCCTCGAAGAAAACTTTCAAGTTTTCACCGAAGGATGTGAAGAAATAATTTAGCAATTAAAACGCAAAAGGAGGCACAGCAATGCATACCAGAATAAAAAATCTGGCTTTGAGCGTCATATTTTATTATCCGTAGTTACTTCCGGGTGCGCCGAGAAATATGCCGTGCTCATCAGCACGAATGACGTAAACAACGATGATTCTGCAATCCATTCCGAATGGTGGTATGACCTGGTTTTACAGTACAAGATGCTGAAAGAAAACGGATTTAAGGACGACAAAATATACGTGCTGTACGGCTCCGGGATGAATTTTAACACGATACATAACGATTACAATTCTACCGTCCAGTTCGGCCATCCGATCACGACCATGGCCGTGAACAAGGCCAACGTACAGTCAGTGTTCAACACCCTGAAAGGCAAGGTCACAAGTAAGGATTATCTTTACGTGTGGTGGATGGGACACGGAGGAAATGGGCCGGGGGTGTGCGATCTCTCTATGCTCATCAGCAATACGGGCGAGCACGTCTCGGACACGGAGTTTGCCGGCTATATCAACAGCGTCACACACTACAAGAAGCGCACCGTTGCTGTGATGACCTGTCACTCTGGGGAGGATGCTGGATAATATGAACGCTGCCGGTAACAAGACTGTGACCCTCACGTCTTCGACATGCGCCGAAAGCTCCTACGATTCACCCGCATCCTGCGACGTTTTGCACGCAGAATTCAACTATACGGAGCCGGGTGCATTACGGTTGAAGAATCCGTGCGGCACCGCAATCGGGTCGGATTATGACAATAACGGCTACGTGTCGTTATCGGAAGCGCACCAATACGACACAGCCACCATGACGCAATCGACTCCGCAAATGGGCGACCCGGACAACCTGGCGGCAAATACTTATATTAAGAAGTAGGAGCCGTAAATAGAAAATAGGGGAAAGACCATTAAAAGGAAATTGAAAAGGGGTCACACATGAGAAGGCTTTTGTGATTCATAAACCTATGAATATGGATACAATCACAGCATGTGTGAGTTACAAACGGTTCGGGTTTACATCGCAAACCGTTCGGCTGAGCGCGTTCGTCAGAGACCCCGGCGTGAGCACGGTCGGACGCCCACGATGAAGTCTGAACCCGCGGGAATAAAAAAGAGAAGGGTTAGTCAACGTCACAGGTTGTAATAATCTACAGACAATTCGTACTAGTTTAGGGGACAGGTAGCGATAGGTAAAGCAAAAGCAATAAACAAGGTAAACGATGATTGAATAAAATCCATAGAATAGCAGTTTGTCAGAAATCCTGTTTAGAAGTGGTCACTTTGTCGACTGGGAGGTTCTCAATGGAGATATTTACAAGATTTGATAGTTCGAGTTTTTCACTCGCATCAAGGATTTCTATCCCTACAATGTGTCCCTTTTCATCAAGGTCTACCGTAACACCTTCTTCGATATCCATCGAATCTGCGATCTTGGCTTCTCTAAGCCTTATGTATAAGGCATCAACCTCTTTGCTATATTCTATTTTCATAGTATTATCTCCGAAAGGGTCTTTTTCTCATGGTAATGGTAATAATGAGGATATAGTCAGGTTCCTCTTTAAAGGTAACCCTCAGAAATCTGCCGCCTATACATTTCAATGTGTTTGTTCTTTCTTTTACACTCGGCTCTGTGAACTCCGGCTCTTTTATCGTTATCTCAGCCTCTTTCTCTATTATTTCCCGCTCTTTCATTCTCCTTCTGGCATGGCGGTCAAATTTTATGGGTTTCATAACAATAAGTTAACATTTTTTATTGAACAAATCAATCTCGAGAGCGTTGAAAACAGCAGAGTATCAAATATGCTAACTTAAAAACAATTATAAACAAGAGAAATTTTATGGTAATGAATATCTGGATAAAAAAGTATATGTTACGGCCGGTGGCGCATTGCAGGAGCGGGTGTTTGTGAAGATCATAGTCCACTGCAAAGGCACACAGGACGCAGAGAGAATAATGGAATGCAAAAACGATTACATTCTTTACCTGGCAAGAATCTTTGCGAACTTTGTATCTCTGTGGTGACATCAGGTTTTTTGATATGTGCTCAGAATGGAAAGGATAATTTATCTGTCATTTATTACCGCATCGATCTCTTTTACCGTAACAGAGACAAAGTTGTTTAAGTCATTATGGGAATGGGTGAAGGGGAGAAATGCCTTGCTGGGAGAACTCATTACCTGCGGATATTGCTTTGGCCACTGGGTTGCATTTGTACTGGTAGCGGTCTATCGGCCAAGACTCTTTGTGTCGTGGTGGTTACTGGACTATTTTCTCACGGCTATAGTCATTGCCTGGTTTGCCGCTTTTCAATGGGCTTTGTTGTGTTGGGTGATGGAAAAGATAGGGAAATAAGGAATTTTATTTTAAGGGGGATTTGGCATCGGTTTTCGACGCATTATGGTATTACTCGGTAAAAACTTCTTTTTTTAGCAAGATTTTTACCTCCCCTTGCTCCCCTCCTTGCGAAGGAGAAATCGGAACAGTCATAATTCTATACCTCCCCTTCATCCCCTCCTTGCGAAGGAGGGGATGAAGGGGAGGTTAATTTGGTTGCGGCTGTGCTGCGTTAGGGAATAGCTTCGACATCAAGCCCGGAGATATCACCCTCTAAAAACTTCTTATAGGCAAGTCCTGCTACCATAGCGGCGTTGTCTGTACAGAGTTTGGCGGGTGGACAATATACAGGTATAGAGAGATCCTTCGATTTGTCTTTCAACCGCTGCCTGAGCCTCGAATTCGCCGCCACGCCTCCACCCGTTTGCACCGCACGGGCATTGTATATCCTTGAGGCCAAAACGGTTTTGTCCACCAGTACATCAACCACCGCCTCCTGGAAGCTTGCGGCAATATCCGCCACCTCGTGATCGGATGGCGGCTTTCTGTGCGTCTTGAAATCTTGTCCGCGATAATGATATAATACCGCCGTCTTCAGTCCGCTAAAACTGAAATCCAGTGAGTCCTTCTCCAGATAACTCCTGGGAAATGGTACGGCATGCTGATTCCCACCCCGCGCTCGTTTGTCAATGACAGGCCCGCCCGGATAGCCGAGACCCAGTATCTTTGATACTTTATCAAAGGCCTCACCGGCGGCATCATCAATGGTCCAGCCCAACGGTATATGTTTCGTCTCACTTTCTGACAGGAAAAGTATGGTATGTCCTCCCGATACGACAAGGCTGATGGCGGGATACTGTATGTCCCCGTATTCAAGATTATTCGCATAGATGTGGGCATGGAGATGATTGATGGCTATTAAGGGCACGTCCAGCGCCATGCATAACGTCTTGGCAGCCGTTACGCCAATAAGCAGGGCGCCAATCAGACCGGGTGTGTTCACAACGGCAATTGCATCAATTTCGGCAAGTGATAGTTTCGCATCGGACAGGGCGTTGTTAATAATGCCGATGATGGATTCTAAATGCGCACGACAGGCAATTTCGGGGACCACACCCCCAAAGTGGCGGTGTAACGTATCCTGCGACAGAATAACATTCGATACAATTTCTCTGCCGTCTTTTACAACGGCAGCCGAGGTCTCGTCGCATGATGTTTCGATGCCCAGGATTAGCATACCATAAAAAAGGCAGGAGATATTCCTGCCTTAAATAGTTTAATTAAATTGTGCATGCTATAGTAAACGAATTAAATAAGTTGGCATTGAGTACTTGGCATTCCGAGCGAAGCGAGGAATCTTAAGATTTCTCAGTCGCGTTGCTCCTTCGAAATGACAACTTTCTTTTTTCATAGACTATATTATGTAAGTTTTAAGTACACTCAATAAACGGAGAAAGTCACAAATTACAAAGAAATTTTACGCTTCAATTACCAAATCAACTATCTCCCTTTACCTGAGGATATGCCGTATTTTTGACCTTCATATAGCATTCAACCCAAAAACTTTCCTAGTCAAAAATTGTTGGTTTTTCAATGAGTGCGCGTAGTTTTTGCATATATCTCTATGCCTTTCAGGACGTCCACTGCCCTCTCAAGCTGGATGTCTTCATAAGGGATGGATTTCACCTTTTCTTCAATTGTTTTTTTGTGATCCGGCTCCTTCTCCTTGACTTCGATTTTGCTGTCAATATTTGTCATAGCGAGATGTTCATGTAATGCCTTTAGTTCGGCAAAAGTGAGCGAGACCTTGATGTCGGGCTCAATTCCTTTTTCATGGATGCAAACTCCTGATGGGGTATAATACCGTGCAGTCGTTAATTTTAATGCGGCTCTTCCGTCTCCTACCGGTATCAAGCTTTGCACAGAACCCTTCCCAAACGTCCTGACTCCTAATAACAGTCCTCGTTTGTGATCCTTGAGTGCGCCCGCAACAATTTCCGAGGCGCTGGCGCTTCCGTTATTCACCAAAACCACCATTGGAAAATTGGGATATGTTCCTTTCTTGTGGGCTTGATATACGTAGTTCTGCGTCTTATCTCTCCCCCGCGTAGAAACAATGACGCCCCTTTCAAGGAATTTGTCGGCCATATCGACGGCGGCATTTAATAATCCACCAGGGTTAAATCTCAGGTCCAGTATCAAACTCTTCATGCCCTTTTCCAATAAATCCTGAACTGCGGCATCCATGTCTTTGACGGTATTTTCCTGGAAATTCGAAACAGCAAGGTATCCAATCTTATACCCATCATCAACCATCCGGGCACCCCTGATGCTATTTACATAAATTTTTGCACGCTCAATGGTAATATCCGTCGGGACTGTATCGCCTTCATGAACAACGGTAAGGGTAATCTTTGTCCCTAATTTCCCCCGGAGCTTTTTTACGGCTTCACGGATACTCATGTTTTCGGTAGAATCACCATCGATTTTGACAATCCGATCCCCAACCAATATCCCGGCTTTAAACGCAGGAGAATCGAGCAGGGGGGTAATTACGATCAGCAAGCCATCCTTTACAATTACCTCAATTCCCAGCCCCTCAAATTCCCCCTCCGTTTCTATTTTAAGGTCTTCCAATTCTTCAGGACCAAAATACTGACTATAAGGATCAAGGCCGGAAAGCATGCCACGATATGCATTCGTGAGGATGGTGTTTAGTGTTATTTCGTCGACATATTTATCTTCTATCTCTTTTACGATTTTGATGAACTCTTCAAATTCCTTATAAACACCTTCCTTGGTCTGTTTGCCGCCCTCTTCAACTTCAACCTGAGGTCTTTCAAGAGGAATATCCTGCCCAAATAAAACTACCCTGGTTGATATAAGGACTATAAGTAATAGAGAGATACTCCACTTCTTTTTCATTTTTTCTTGCGCTCTATGGCTCGTTTTGCCGCTAAAACAATATCCTCCGGCAGAAGATGGTATTCCCTGAAGAGGATGTCGGGTTCGCCCGATTGGCCGAACCGGTTGTCAATGCCAATCATCTCGATGGGTACAGGACAAGTCCGCGCCAGCGCTGATGCAACGGCGCTGCCCAGACCGCCGTCCAGTACATGCTGTTCGGCAGTTACCACGGCCTTCGTTCGGTGTGCAATCTTCAGCAGTGTTTCCTGATCCAATGGTTTCACGGTGTGCATATTAATTACCGTTGCCTTAATTCCCTCCTTTAACAGGATATCTGTGGCGATAAGTGAGTTAACCACCAATGCCCCGCAGGCAACAATTGCTACGTCATCTCCCAATCTGAGGATGTTTGCCCTGCCAATGGTGAAGGGGTCTTCCTTTTTTGTAATTACCGGTACAGCCGCCCGTCCCAATCGGATATAGAGCGGGCCTTTGTAATCTACCGCTGCCAGTATGGACTTTCTCGTTTCGATTGCATCACATGGTTCAATAACAGTCATGGTTGGAATTGTCTTCATCAGGGAGATGTCTTCTACACACTGGTGCGATGCCCCGTCAGGCCCAACGGAGACGCCGCTATGAGTGGCAACTATCTTCACATTTAATCCGCTGTAACAAATTGTATTTCTGATCTGTTCCCACGCACGGCCTGTGGCGAAGATGCTAAAGCTGCTTACAAAAGGGATTTTCCCGCACGTCGCCAGTCCTGCGGCCGTATTTATCATATTTGCCTCGGCGACTCCCATATTGAAGAATCTGTCGGGATATTTTTTGCCGAATTTAGCGGTAGTTGTGGACTTTGAAAGGTCGGCATCCAGCACCACGATGTCCTTGTTTTTCTCGCCCAGTTCTAATAATGTTTCGCCGTAAGCCTGGCGCGTGGCAATCATTTCAGCCATTTTTCCACTCTGCGCTCTTTGTGTCTCTGTGGTTAATTGTTTTCATATTATTTTAATTCGGCCAAAGCCCGTTCAGACTCTTCTTTCGTTGGCGCCTTTCCATGCCAATCGACCTGATTTTCCATGAAGGATACACCCTTCCCTTTCACTGTTTTTGCCACAATGACAGTAGGCCGTCCCTTTACCCTCTCCGCCTCATCATAGGCGGCCAGGATAGACCCGTAATTATGTCCGTCAATTTCAATCACATGCCAGCCAAAACCCCGCCATTTGTCCGGGATCGGGTGTGATGACATGATCTCGTGAATAAATCCGTCGATCTGGAGTCCATTTTGATCAAGGATGGCGCAAAGGTTGTCCGTTTTATAATGACTTGCCGCCATTGCGGCTTCCCACACCTGCCCCTCCTCAATCTCTCCGTCGCCAAGCATGACGTAAGTCCGGTAGTCTTTTTTATCCAGTTTTGCAGCCCGGGCAATTCCCAAACCTACAGATAATCCCTGCCCCAACGACCCGCCGGAAATTTCGATTCCCGGCGTTGTTTTCATACTAGGATGGCCCTGAAGCATACTCCCGAATTGTCTCAGGGTGTCAAGCTTGGCTCTATCGAAATACCCCGTTTCCGCAAGGATTGCATACAGTGCCGGACATGCATGACCTTTGGACAGGATAAATCTATCCCTGTCAGGCCACGCAGGTAGTTGCGGGTTATGCCTCAATTTATTATAAAAAAGCGCAACCAGCAAATCTACGGTTGATAGTGAACTGCCTGGATGTCCGGAACCAGCCTTCGTCAGCATCCGTATAATGTGCCTGCGAATAACCTTTGCACGTTCTTCTAAAGATTTCGTATCCGGGCATTGCGAATTTTTCATAATTTAAATATCAGGTAAAGACAAAAAATTCTCTGGCCACATCATGAATAAAATAACTTTTACAAGACGGATCATAACGTAAGTTTCAAGTAGTCGGGGTAATGGACAAATAGCAGAAGGCGGGAAATTATACGGTGTTGGACATTTATTTTCTGTTTGATTTGAAGTTAAAAACACCGAATAACTTAAACATAAGGACTCCGGCAGGTCAATAAGTGGTGGGCAGAGCCGGGATCGAACCGGCGACACCAGGATTTTCAGTCCTGTGCTCTACCAACTGAGCTATCTGCCCAATTTTGACACAAACATCTTAAATAGTATAAAAATGGAATATTGGTAAGTCAAGGTTTTTTATTGCCGCTGATTTTTATCACCATATTCTGACAATTCGTAGAATGTCGTCCGGCAAAGATTTTATTGGTAATAGGGTGCGGCAGATGCGAACGATCAGTCTTTACCAGAGAAGGTATTAGGTTGATATGCCCTTCCAGTCCCACCCCTCTATTTTTTTATAGAGGCTATGATCCGTCAGATCATAGCGGAGGGGGGTAATGGAGATATAGCCTTCATTGACAGCGCTGATATCGGTTCCTTCCTCATGGTGAATGTACTTATTCGTGCCTATCATCCAGTAGTAGGTCTTTCCGGCCGGATCTATCCGCTTTTCAAAGGCTTCTTTAAAATCATGGGCAAACTGTCGTGTTATCCTGATCCCTTTAATCTGATCGGGGGGGAGCGAAGGGATATTTACATTGAGCAATGAACCTGCGATGAGCTTATGCTTTAAGATAGATTCTATAACACCTCTTGCGACCTTTGCCGCACTTTGCACATCGGCATATTTATCAGAAATTTCAAATGAAATGGCAATGGAGGGAAAGCCCATAATTGCCGCTTCAACCGCGGCAGCCACCGTGCCCGAATATAAAATATGAATACCCACATTGGAACCCATATTGATCCCCGATATCACTACGTCAGGTCTATTTTTCATAACCTCGTAAACAGCCAGCTTTACGCAATCGGCAGGTGAGCCATTCACGCCGTAACCGATAAACTCATTATGCAAATGCACTTCTCTGATGCGCAAAGGGTGGCTGAAGGTAATGGAGTGCCCCACGCCGCTCTGTTCAACATCGGGCGCGACTACGTTAATGTGTCCCAGGTCCTGAATGTTGTGTTTTAAGGCAGCAATCCCTGGGGCATAGATGCCGTCATCGTTTGTGAGCAAAATCTGCATACTATTTACCTCGCGTCATCATAAAAACATTTAACAGTCTGTATATTTACACCAGCCCAATAGGTCAGAATCACGACCTTATTAATCAAAACTGCGTATTACATCGTTCCAGACAAATCTCCTTGCAGAAGAAATCACTGGCATTCTTAAGAGTATCACCTTTCCCTGCCCCATCAATCTTTTGTAAAGATCATAATCTCCCATAATGGGTATCTCTGTGTGTCCGTTGAGTACTTGAAAACGCTTCTCCGCACAAAAATGCCCTGGTCACCAAAATGGAAGAGCCTGAAATTGAATCTTGTTATAAACGAAACTTCTTTAAGTATAAAGTTATCTGCATCAAATACAATATTAAAGGGGCCTCCCGCTACCGTAATTATCCTTTGGCCTTTTCTGTAGTTTGCGGAAGGCGTTGTCCCGCAAAATTGTATCGGCGTGTAAGAATAATAAAATGGCGCCCGTGCATGCCTGTGCGTATGGCTATAGCTCCGGGCATTCATTGGCTTTTACTGCCACGAAACCACAAGTCACAAAGAAATACCGCAATGGTTAGTAATTTTAGCCATTTTATGTGCAGAATCAACAAGAAAGAGAAGGGTTATTTTCCATTTTGTTTGCTTGTGTAAGTGGTGTATAATCCATTAAATTTCAAAGTAAATCCATCAAAAAGAGGGAATTAAAATTTACCAAGCAAGATTAGATATCGGATTTGCAATATCTTTCAAAAAATTTTTATGGACATTTTGATGTCTGTTACATAGTGAGCCACGAGAGGTAGGAATGCCTGTAATATCGATGTTCTTTGGGATTACTATCAGGATGTTTTACAATGATCATAATCCACCACATTTTCATGTCGAATATCAAGGAAGGAAGGCATTGTATGATTTTCAGGGAAATATTATAAAAGGTGGTGTTCAATCGAAGACGGCTACAAAGTTGATTAGAGAATGGATTGATTTACATGAAGAGGAATTATTTGAAGATTGGGAATTGGCTAAACTAGGTAAGGAGTTAAAGAAAATTGACCCCTTGGAGTAAGAATTATGTGGGAACTAAATGATATTATTAGTATTGAATATAAAAGGGATTATATTTACGAAATTGTGTTTGATGATGGTCTTTCTGGTTCTGTCGACTTTTCGAAATGGCTGGATAAAGGCCCTGTATTTAAAAGGCTTAAAGATATAAAATTGTTTAAAAAAGCCTACCTTGAAGGGGGAACAATTGTGTGGCCAAACGGAGCCGATATTGCTCCCGAAACAGTCTATGACGAAATTAAAAGTACTGCAGCAAGTCCTTCAATCAAACGGCATGAGTTGAAGAAGAAAACAATTACAAGGAAAATTGAAAAGCGACAGAAATCGTACTAAATTTATTAAAAATGTCGAAGTGAGTTATCGTAATGACCGATACGACCTGACATTCAATGTTTCGATAAAGGTCTTTAACATGTCTGCATCGATCAATGATGTGTTAAACTCAATTTTGAACACAGGTGAACGCGGGTTGATTGGATAGGAAAGGTTTGCAGGACCACGAAGTCCCGTACCTCAGTCGCTTGTATGCTTCGAAATTTGACTCACGATGCAGATATTTACTTATAAAAATTACTGATTATACGGAGATTATACATGAAAAAATGCATTGCCGCCCTGGCTGGAGACGGGATCGGGCCGGAAATAATGAAGGAAGGGCTAAAGGTGTTGGATGCCGTTGCGAAGAAATTTAACCATACCTTTGAATATAAAGAGGCATTGGTAGGGGGGTGCGCGTACGATACATACGGACATCCATTACCTGACGAAACAAGGAAAATTTGCGACAGCGTCGATGCTATCTATTTTGGCGCAGTTGGCGGTCCAAAATGGGAATCCCTGCCTGCAGAACTTACTCCGGAACGCGGAGCATTATTACCCTTGAGGGCTATTTACGGCCTATTTGCGAATCTCCGTCCTGCTGTGATCTTTGGTCCTCTGGCAGATGCGGCATCTCTGAAATCAGAACGGCTGAAGGGGGGGCTGGATATCCTCATCGTTCGTGAATTGACAGGAGGGGCCTATTTCGGCAAGAATAAGGTCAAGTCACTTACCCTGAAGGAAGGAGTCGTCCAGGGGGATTATGCCGTGGACTATATGATCTATTCCGTACCGGAGATCCAGAGGATTGCAAAGGTTGCGTGTGAGGCTGCTATGAAACGTCATAAGAAGTTGACCTCTGTCGATAAGGCAAACGTCCTGGAAAGCTCAAAATTATGGCGAAAGGTGGTTGTCGATTACGTTCAAAGGAATTATCCCCAAATACAACTTAACCACATGTACGTGGACAATGCAGCCATGCAACTAGCGACAAACCCGAAACAATTTGATGTGATTGTTACCGAAAACATGTTCGGAGATATCTTGTCAGACCTTGCTTCGGCCATCACCGGTTCCATCGGTATGCTTCCCAGCGCCAGCCTCTCTGAGACGGGTTTTGGACTCTTTGAGCCTATCCACGGCTCAGCGCCGGATATTGCCGGGCAGGGCAAGGCAAATCCCTTGGCCCAGATATTGTCAGGGGCCATGATGCTGAAATACGCCTTTGGCCTGAGTAAAGAATCAGATGCCATTGAACAGTCTATTATGGCAGTATTGGAAGATGGGTATCGGACGGGTGACATCGCTTCCGCTGGTACACCGAAGGATAAGATACTTTCGACGTCGGGGATGGGGGATAAGGTAGCGGAGTATTTACACAAGCTTAAATTCTAGCCAAGAGATGCCTATTACAGGAAACAGTGATATTTTATCAATACCGTGAGTATGTGTAACGTAGAGCTAACCGGCCGTGCAACTCTACGTATTTTGCAAAACACTCGTATTCTGCCTTCGAGACTCGCCCCATGGTTGCCAAGTCTTTCGGTTTGTTTGACTGGACATCACAGCTGAATGCCCAAACTGCAACATAAAGATTTGGAACCAGCTCTCGTGCGCTCTCGAAGTCGTACATGAAACGCTGGGCACCGCTGTGCCCGGTCTTGTCAATAATGGTGTTTTCAAATTGCTTCACTCTGCCGCTCAAACCTCCCTTCGAGTTCGTCATGACAAAATACACGATATCGGCGCGTTGCCCGAACGGGTCACTCGCCAAGCGCTTGCGCGAGATTGCAAGCGCGTACACGCCCGTGCTGGACAAATTATCGAGAGACTCACATTCTTTCCAACCCACTCCGTTTAATGACCCTTTTGGACCAACTTGTTGCCCTGAAAGAACACGTTGCCCGCTACGGGCTCCTTCCGTTTCCACAGACAGGTTATCTGTTTTCAAGCTTATTGCACTACTATTTTTCATAATTTTCTCCTTTACGCCCTTCACTAAACTATATGGGCTAAAGTGTCCAACTATTTTGACACAGAGGGCATTCGGGTAATATAAACTTTACTTTTTACAAAAGACAGAAAAAGTGTCGGGCAAATATTGCGGAAATACGAGGAAATTGATAAAATATATCCAATTAACAAATTTATCGTATAAAATATTTGTAACACTTGAGCTTTTTGAAATGTTGTGACGACGTAAGATAGATCCTGCGTGCTAATTTAACACTGGCAGGGTTTCAGAACCCTGTCAGAGTTGTAAAATAGCTAAGAAATTATGGGTTTTCGAAAAGCTAAAGTGTTGTGAATTTTTTAGTAGAGATATACGTGTCGATTTGTACCGTGCCACAAGGCAAGTCTCTTATCCAAAAGTTAGATAATCACATGTCAAAAGAAAAAATCCTTGTGGTAGACGACGAGCATGACCTCGTAAAATTAATCCGCTATCATCTTGAAAAAGAGGGTTATAAAGCGCTATCTGCCTATAATGGCGATGATGCACTGTTCCTGACCAGAAAAGAAAGGCCCGATCTTATCGTATTAGACCTCATGTTGCCGGGGGTTGATGGTCTGGAGGTATGCAGAAGATTAAAGGCAGACCACGAACTCGCTCATACCGCCATTATCATGCTAACCGCAAAAGGCGAGGAAGCCGATATAACCATGGGTTTAAAGCTGGGTGCAGACGATTATATAACAAAGCCCTTTAGCCCAAAAGAACTCATGGCGCGCGTACACGCAGTCCTCAGACGAACTCAAAGTACTGCAACAACCAAAGATTATCTTGAAATAGATGGCCTTACAATTGATTTACATAAACATGAGGTAACCCTAAAGAATGAACCTATCCCATTAACACTTACAGAATTTAAGCTGCTTCACCAGCTTGCCGGTAAGCCTGGACGGGTATTTACCCGGGATCAATTACTCGATGCGGTTTCGGGAACTGAAACCTGTGTCATTGACCGGACGATTGATGTACACGTTGCATCCCTCAGGAAAAAATTAAAGGCCTTTGCAAACCGTATCATTACGATACGGGGAATTGGTTATAAATTTAAGGAATAAGAGGATGTTTAAAAACAGATTATTTTGGAAAATTTTTGCAAACTATGTCTGCCTATTATGTCTGTCTCTGGCTTTAACAGGATATTTTGTGAGCAGGACCATAAGGGGATATTACCTGAATTCATTAACAGGAACCCCGGAATCAGAAACTAAAACCATTGTTTTATACATACTACTTACCCTTGTGATAGCATTGATTTTCGGTTTTATCCTCCTGAGAGTAAACACGTCGCCACTGTTAAATATTACCCAAATAGCGCAGAATTTTGCGAGGGGCAATTTTGCGCGAAAGGCAGAGATTGCTTCTTCTGATGAGATGGGAGACCTGGCAAACGCAATTAATACTATGGGTACCGAACTCCAATCGAGGATGCAAACGATCCTGGACGATAAAAACAAACTTGACGCCATTATGGCTCACATGAATGATGCAATCATTACCACGGATCTTAAGGAAAGAATTATCCTCATGAACAGCGCAGCAAAGACCATGTTTGGTCTATCAAAGGTTACCCTGAACAAAGACTATCTATGGGAAAAGATAAGAAACGAAAAGCTCTGCAATCAGGTCAGAGAAATAATCCGGTCCTCTGCCAGGTCCGGGGATAAAACTCAGATAGCCAAAACATCCGAAATTGAAATTCCTTCGCCGGAAAAGAAATTATTACTAACACACCTCTCCCCTATCCAGATAGACAAAAATACTCACGGAGTCCTCCTGGTATTTCATGATATTACCGAATTGCGGAAACTTGAAAACGCACGCAAGGAATTTGTTGCCAATGTGTCTCATGAACTGAGAACCCCCTTAGCTTCTATTAAGGGATATGTGGAAACACTGCTCGAAAATAATGCACTCAGGGATGAAGATAGACAGGAGTTTCTCGGCATTATCATGAAACACTCGCAGAGACTCGATAACCTTATCAAAGATATTTTAGAATTATCCAGACTGGATTCCCATGATTTAAAGATAGAACTTCACAGTGTGGACATACGCCCATGCATAGAAACTATTTTTTTGCAGTATAAGGAACACTGTGCAAGTAAAAACCAAACCCTTGATCTGGACATGCCTGATCCCATACCAACGATAGAAACAAACGAGTATCTCTTGCGACAGTTACTGATCAACGTGATCGATAACGCTATAAAATATACGCCAAAAGGCGGCCGTATAGGTTTGAAGGTTGGTGGGTTCAATGATTCGATTCGGTTTGAAATATCAGATACCGGTATCGGCATTCCGCCAGAGCATATTCCGCGTATCTTTGAGAGGTTTTATCGCATTGACCCTGCCCGTTCTCGTGAAATGGGAGGAACGGGGCTGGGACTCTCCATTGTCAAACACATCACACTGCTTCATCACGGATCTGTTAAAGTAGAAAGCACTGTTAATGTAGGAAGCAAATTCATAATCGTCATACCTCAGCAACAACCAAGGTATACAGCATAGAATAGTGTGATATTACTAAAATTCATTTAAAATTTTTAGAATAGCTGATATACTGTTTGTTCGTTGATTCAACTCTCAAATGTCAGTAGTACACCAATCTCCGGGATTTTTATTTTGAAATCTTTTTGACTTACCACTATGGAATTTATACGCCATACTCTTCAAGACTTGCTCTATATCAACGAAGAGGTATTTTGGCTCAAAGAGTGTTTAATCGCATTCAAAGCCTTGCTCATTTTCCTCTTCGTTTGGTGGGCCATGAGTTGGAATTCAAGGAATATTATCCTCTTGTGCCTGTCTACCCTTATTGGCGTCTCCTGTATATTTTTAGGTGACACCGGCTATTTGAGCGACAACGACGTGCTCAAGCTCATCGCTCCCGTATCTTTTTTTCTTCTCATACACAGCAAAGATCAGAAAAATAATACGATACAATTGCTTCTATTTCTTATCCCTTACTTCATTACCTCGTATGAATTTTACCGACATTTTTTAGCAATAATAGAATCCGTAGTTTCGCACTCATTAGTTATTCTGTGTATCGCCCTTGTTAAAGAGAACAGGTATCTTTCTCTGGTTGTTAGCGTCACAATTGGTGTACTTATTAATTATATTGGTTATCATTCATCTCCTGGCACAAATGATATCTTAATGAATCCTGCACTCATTACCCTCGTTGTAAAAGGGCTTGAATTTTTCACGAAAAATAGCAAATATACGGATTTCTTAAAGTCGTTCTGGGCAACGCTCTTGTGTTTTGCCTTTATTGGCAGCTGGATCTTTCACTATGTAAAACTGTTTTGGCCGATTTACCCTAACAAATAGCGAGGCAAGGCCTCAGGCAAATAGCACATTTGGAACCACATATCTCTCAGAGTACACACATTTTGAATCAGGCATTAGATTGTGTCAGTAAGGGGATAATGATACAGGACATGAACCGGCGGGTGGTGTTTTTTAACCGTGCCTGTGAAGAGATAACGAAATGGTCCAGGAAGGATATTATCGGGAAGGATTGCGGTGACATCTTTATGTGTCATACTTCCACGGGCATGTGTCTGACAGAAAAGTTTTGCCCCGGCATGGAGGTTTTTCACGGTGCAGTAGCTAAAGGTTTACGGGAACTCCTGATTAGACGGGGTGATGGGAGTGAGTCCTGGGTGAAAATGAGTGTCTCACCGATAAATGACAATGAAGGAAATACAACCCATATAGTATCGGTTATCGAAGATGTCAGTGACGTAAAAAAGTTTTCCGACGAAGTCACCAGATCAAAAACCTTATCTACATTAGGGGCATTTGCTGCAGAACTGTCACACGAGATTAAAAACCCATTAAACGCCATGAACATCCAGATGACGGTTCTTGGACGGGAAATACAGGATATACAAAAACTCAGTGGTAAGGCAAAGAATGAATTGCTTGAAATTGTTTCGATTGTTCAGAAGGAACTCAATCGCCTCAGTGGATTTGTTGAAGAGTGCCTGCATTTTTCAAAGACGGGAGAACTCAATAAAAATAACATTGATATAAGCGATATCCTCAATGAAATTGTCTCTCTGCTCCTGCCGCAGGCGCAGTTACAGGGCATTCAAATAGAATTGGAGACAGCAGGTGAATTACACAAAGTACTCGTGGACAGAGACAAGATAAAGCAGGCAATCCTGAATATCCTTATTAACGGTATCGAGGCAATGCCAGACGGAGGAACGTTACATGTGAGTGCGAAAAGTAGCGGACCTGATATATGCATCTCATGCCAGGACACCGGACCGGGGATCCCAGATGAAATCAAAGATAAAGTCTTTAATCTGTTTTATACCACCAAGGACGGCGGCACCGGCCTCGGGCTTTCCTTTGCGCAAAACATCGTCCAGGCCCACGGTGGTATAATACGGTTAGAAGAATCCTTTAAAGGAAGTAACTTTGTAATTACGCTTCCGGTAAATTAGACCATTTGTGACACGTTAGCCTTTTGAAAAACATCATGTAGTATTCAATCAACATAAAAGGAAATACGTGGCACGGGTGGTTTATCGTTCGACTGAGCGTTCATCTGCGCTCATGCCGAAGACTCACGACGAAAGTCCCACGCATAAACCGCCACAAGGGTTCGGCGCTACTTTTCAAAAAAATAAAGGGGTGCAGCCATTTTATCTGTAATTTTTAAAATTAAAAGGTGTAAATAGTGTCTGAACGAAAACCAGCCGAAGGCTGATAATACAAGGGGAAGAAGGCGAAAAGAATCGGATAAAAGTGTTGAATATTTGAAGCAGGAGAGGTAAACTTGTGGTGGAAAATGAGGGTTT
>WBZR01002606.1_pt1 | contig 18147 bp, 17 predicted proteins | sample 5204231 | NCBI WGS metagenome assembly WBZR01 (sample SAMN12412403, study PRJNA552823) | activated sludge metagenome | isolation source: activated sludge from anammox sidestream of wastewater treatment plant... | place: USA: Virginia | collected 2017-08 | reverse complement strand
AGCGGAGGTTCGCCTTCGGGCCACATGAAGCGACCGGGCACGTGGTCGATATGCATGCGTTCCATACCATGCGAATCCTGCTGGAATCGGTATTGCGGCAGGAACGGGTGCATCAGGTGAATGTCGGCCTCATTTCTGCGACGATTTCATAGAATTGAACCGTTAGTTAACTAATTTCAAAATTCCGATATAATCCCCGGGTCGGTCCGGCGATCGGATGAACCGAGGCGGACAAACACCTACCTTTCGAGACCGCAACATGAGCAACAATCATTTCGGCACCAAGTCAACGATTCAAACCAAGAGTGGCAACCTGACGTTCTTCAGCCTGCCGAAGCTGGCGGCGGGGGGAGGGGGTCCTGTCGATCGGCTGCCGGTCTCGATCCGCATTCTTCTGGAGAACATGCTTCGGCACGTCGGTAACGGCATCACGACCGAGGACCACGCGACAGCCCTGGCGAAGTACGACGCAAAGAAGCCGGTCGATTCGGAATTGCCGTTTATGCCGTCGCGCGTGGTGCTGCAGGACTTTACAGGCGTGCCGTGCGTGGTCGATCTGGCGGCGATGCGGTCGGCGGTCGTGAAGCTGGGGGGCGATCCGACGAGGATCAACCCGCTGGTGCCCGTGGACCTGGTCATTGACCACTCGGTGCAGGTGGACCAGTTCGGCACGGCCGACGCGCTGGCGATCAACGAGGACATCGAGTTCTCCCGCAACCGCGAGCGATATGAGTTTCTGCGCTGGGGACAGAAGGCCTTCGCAAACTTCCGCGTTGTTCCCCCGGGGATGGGCATCGTGCATCAGGTCAATTTGGAATATCTCGCCAAGGTGGTCATGCCCCGGAAGATGGGCGATGAAACGGTCGCCATTCCGGACACGTTGGTGGGCACCGACAGTCACATCCCCATGATCAACGGCCTGGGTGTGCTGGGCTGGGGCGTCGGCGGGATAGAGGCCGAGGCGGTCATGCTGGGCCAGCCGATCTACATGCTCGCCCCGGAGGTGATCGGGGTGAAGTTTTCGGGGCAACTGCCGGAAGGTGCGACGGCGACCGACCTCGTGCTGACGGTTACGCAGATGCTGCGCAAGCGAGGCGTGGTCGAGAAGTTTGTCGAGTTTTTCGGAGACGGATTGGCGGAACTTGGGCTCGCGGATCGGGCAACGATCGCCAACATGGCGCCGGAATACGGGGCGACGATGGGATACTTCCCGGTTGACGACGAGACGCTGCGCTATCTGCGGCGAACCGGTCGAACCGAGGATGAGGTCGATCTCGTCGAGCGATATTGCAAGGAGCAGGGCTTGTTCCGGACGGCGGATACGCCCGATCCGGTGTACACGGACGTGCTGCATCTGGAGCTTTCGACCGTGCAGCCGAGCCTGGCCGGCCCGAAACGGCCGCAGGATCGCGTTCGGCTTTCCGACATGAAGTCCTCTTTCCGATCGTCTCTGACGGCATCGCTCAAGGACCGGGGCTTCGGGCTTCAGGAATCGGAGCTCGGCCAAAAGGCAACGGTGAAGGACAACGGCCACAGCAGCGAAATCGGCCACGGCTCCGTCGTGATCGCGGCGATCACGAGCTGCACCAACACGAGCAACCCCTCGGTGATGATCGGCGCCGGTTTGGTGGCCAAGAAGGCCGCCGAGCGCGGGCTGAAAGTCCAGCCGCACGTCAAGACCAGCCTGGCGCCGGGATCGCGCGTGGTGACGGAATACCTGAAGGCCGCCGGGTTGACACCGCATCTGGACAAGCTGGGCTTCCAGACGGTCGGATACGGCTGCACGACGTGCATCGGCAACAGCGGTCCGTTGCCTGATCCGGTGGCGAAGGCGGTAACCGATGGGAACATCGTGGCAGCGGCCGTGCTTTCGGGCAATCGAAATTTTGAAGGGCGCATCAACGCACTGGTGAAGGCGAACTACCTCGCGTCGCCGCTGCTTGTGGTGGCCTACGCACTCGCCGGACGGACGGATATCGACTTTGAAACGGAGCCTCTGGGTACGGACCCGAAGGGGCAGAAGGTGTATTTGCGGGATATCTGGCCGACGCAAAAGGAAATCCGCGAGATGATGGCGCGGTGCGTAACGCCGGAGATGTTCAAGCAGCAATACAGCAACGTCTTCGAGGGCAACAAGAAGTGGAACGACATCAAGGTCAGCAGCGCGGAGGTCTATCCGTGGGACGCCAAGAGCACCTACATTCAGGATCCGCCGTTCTTCGATGGATTGAGGCTGCAGCCTGACCCCATCAAGCCGATTCGAGATGCGCGGGTGCTGGTCGTGTTAGGCGATTCGGTCACAACCGATCATATTTCGCCGGCGGGATCGATCTCGGTGAACAGCCCCGCAGGCAAGTTTCTGATGGATGCCGGCGTAAACCCCGAGGACTTCAACAGCTACGGCTCACGGCGGGGGAATGACCGGGTGATGACGCGAGGGACGTTTGCCAACATCCGACTGCGGAATCTCCTGGCGCCGGGAACCGAGGGCGGTGTGACGCGCTATTTGCCATCGGGCGAGCAGATGAGCATCTACGACGCGGCGATGAAATATAAGGCGGACGCCGTGCCGCTGATCGCCCTGGCCGGCGCGGAGTATGGCGCGGGCTCATCGCGCGACTGGGCCGCGAAGGGCACGCTGCTTCTGGGGATTCGCGCGGTCATCGCGGTGAGCTACGAGCGCATTCACCGGAGCAATCTGGTGGGCATGGGCGTGTTGCCGCTTCAATTCGCGCCGGGCGAGAGTCGAGAGTCGCTGGGCCTCACCGGCGAGGAGATATTCACGATTGATGGACTGGATGACACCCTGAAGCCGAAGAGCCGCGTGACGGTGTCGGCGAAGCCCGCGAGCGGCGGGGCGGCGAAGTCCTTTTCGGCCATCGTGCGGATCGACACACCGGTGGAGATTGACTACTACCGCAACGGCGGAATCCTTCAGACCGTCTTGAGAAATCTGGTGAAGAGTTGACCTCCAAGTTGGATTTGGTTCTAACGACGGTGGTTACTACGGACGCACCGCAGGAAATCGGCAGTCACCGACCGGCGGCATTGGGCAGGCGTCAAAGATTGCAGCCTAAGATGGAGCCGATGTTCAGCGGATCAATCGTCCCGAGGCCGAAGAGATTGTAAAAAGCGGCAAGCAGGTCCTGCACCATCGAGAACAGGAAAACCATCAAATCGCAAAGCAGACTTCCGCTCATTCGTCGAACTCCGTAGGGAGGCCTCCACGGCCGCGCGGACCAAGCCACGCATGGCCCCAATTCCTGCTGTTTTCATCGGCGAAAACAGGCCAAATCCTGATGGGGATGCCCCTGCGACCCTGAAACAGCCGATTGGTATAAGGAGCCGACCGGCTGACCGGTGGGCGGTGCGCCTGCAAGGTTATAATTATTCGTCGAAGTGGTCGGCGGCTGCCTCGCGGATTATTTGAAGCGGCAGACGACGGCCTGGGCGGCGACGGGCTCTGCTTTGGAAGGACTTTTCATGTTCAGAAAGATTTTCATCCATGTCGTGATCGGACTCGCTGTGGGATTGCTGCAATCGACCCCAGGCGCGGCGCAGGAGGCGCAGTATTTCCATTCGCAAATCGAAAACGAGCTGAGCGGGGTCGATCGCTCCGCCGGCGAGTTGCTTGATGCCCTGGTCTCCAGGCCGAAGGACGTCCGCGATGCGGCCCTGGTTGCCGCCGAGCACCCGGACATGATCATTCGCCTCAAGTACGTCGATCGCAATTCGCCCGATGCCCTGGGTGTCGTGCTGAAGGACTATCCCGCGTCAGTTGCAGAGGCCGGCCGGACGCTTTCGAGCCATGGCGATGTCATCGAATTAATGGCGAAGAACGTCGCGGGCACAGCGGTTTTGGGACGAGTCCATGCCCAGCAGCGTGAGGTCGTGGTCCAGTTGGCAGATCGACTCGGACAAAAGCGAACCGAGCAGCGCCAGGAGACTTCCGAGGCATGGGGTAAACGGCTCAGTGCCAGTGCCGAGGCAATGACGCAGGCGGCAAGCACGCCGGGTTTGGCCGGAACAGGTCAGTCCAGCCTTCCCACGGGAGAATCGGCGATGCGCATTCTCGAGCAGGCTGACGTCAACGCCGAATTGGCCGCGGCCATTGTCGATCAATGGGAGCACGAGCGCAATCCGGAAGAGTTTCGCCGAGCCGTGGATACGTGGTATGCAAGGGGTCGTGACGTGCTGCCGTGGGATTTTGGCGGCGATCCGGCCTGGCGTGCGCAGATGTTGGCCGAGTATGCGCGATTCGATCGGCAGTATCGGGAGATTCTCGCGACCGGCGAGAAGGGCATAGACCGGCTCACGCTATTGTCGCAGCACGCGGATGCATTTCCGAAGTTGATTGACATCTATTACAAGAAGCGGGCCGCCATCGCGGAGGCTTCACGGCCAAAGATCGCCGGAGGTCCGTTTACATCCGGAGGCGGCGGGGGCTCGGCACGGTCGAGCTCGCGATCGTCAACGCGATCGAGCCGTACGAGCAGCCGGTCGAGCAGCAGTCGGACCTCGTCGCGACAAAACCGAAACAGTGACGGTCAGGGCGATTCCAACCAGGGCGGATTCGGCGGACAGGGCGGCTTTGGCGGACAGGGCGGATTCGGCAACTCCGGCGGCGGCTTCGGAAGCTCGGGCAGTGGATTCGGCAGCAGCGGTGGTGGATTCGGTTCGTCCGGCGGTGGATTCGGATCTTCGGGAAGCGGCTTTGGCAGCTCTCGATCGGGCTCGAGTCAGTCAGGCTTCGGCAGCAGTTCAAGCAACAACCGCAACAACTCCGGGCGCTGATCGCGGACTCAAAAAGATGACAGGCCGCCGTTATCCAGCCGATCGCGGGCAACACGATTCTGCGGTTGCGAGTCAGGCGTGACTTGGATTGTTTGGATTCGGGGCCATCGCGACGAGCAGGACAACCCGCTGGCTGGACTTGTTCTCGACGCCGTGCATTTCGTCAGCCAGGGCGTAGGCGAGATTCCCCGGGGTCAGTTCGCGAACCTCGTTACCCACCGTGACGGTCGCGGCACCCTCAATCACATAGTAAAACTTTGCAGCCCCGCGATGAGCGTGGATCTTCTGTGATTGGCCCGGCTCAAGGCAATAGACGTCGCAGAACATCTGTGGCGACTCAAACAAGTTGATCTTCTGCATCTTCTCGGGAACAAATCGGCGGCAGGATTTCGTATCGATGAAGCTCATGGCGGTATTATATCCGGCGTTGGTCCAATGAGAGGATTGCCTCATGCGTGACGAAGCCGGATACATCTGCGGGGCCTGCGGTGAGGAGATCGTCGTGCCCATCGACGTCTCGGCGGGGGCCTCACAGCAATACACCGAGGATTGCCCGGTCTGCTGTCGGGCGAACGTGATTCACGTCGAACTGGACGACGACGGCGAAGCCCGCGTATGGGCCAGCCTTGAGTACGAGGCGTGAAGTCAACAGGCGCGCGAGCCTATTCCTTTGCCGGAGTCGGATAGGCGACCACGCTCCTGTGCCCCTGCTCGTCGATGCTGCGCACGCCGAAGATGTAGTTGTCTTTCGAGAGCGGGTGAACGCACTCGGTCTGAATCCCGACGAACATGCTTTTCTCCCAAAGTGGAGAGGTGGTTTCTCGCCAGACGATCTCGTAGCCCGCCAGGTCCTTCTCCGTACCGGCGTCCCAAACCAGTGTGGTCGTGTGATCGAGCTTCGCGGTGATCACTCTCAAGTTGGCCGGCGGGGCGGGCGCAAGGGCCATTTCAGCGAGTGCCGCGAGATTGGCCCGCGTCACCTGAGCCACATATCCAAAGTCCACGAAGCGGACGAGGTCGCCATATTGCTGACCATCTTCCTCGCGGACATTCTGGTGTTGGTGCTTGTAGTCTTCGTTCAATTCTGTGAATCGGACAGCGGGAAAGCCCTGCTCGCTGAACGCGGTATGATCTCCGCCACGCAGGAAGCGGTCGCGCCGCCAGATCAGGAGCACATCAAAGCCGGGCACATACCGCTCACACGCTGAGTCAATGTAACGGGCGAGTTGGCGGGAGGGAGAGTCGTTCTCGTTTCCCGTCGCCAGGCGAAGCAGGTGATCGGCCTCGCTCGTCGCAGTGACCGGCACGCCCTCCGAAAAGACCCGAACTCGGCCGCGATCGCGCACGCCGTTCTGGCCGAGCGTATTTCCCACAATGTCATTGGTGAACATGGCGGTGACGTTTGTATTGGATTCCTTGAACACCCTCGCCATGTGCCGCGAGCCGAAGAGTCCCTGCTCCTCCCCGGCGACGGCGGCGAAGACGATCGTGGCCTTAAACTTCCTCGTGGACATGATCCGCGCCAACTCGAGAACAGCGGCGACGCCGCTCGCGTCGTCATTGGCGCCCGGTGCGTCGCACTCGGCGTCTTTCGGGTCCGAGCAGATCGAATCGTAGTGCCCGCTGACGACGAGCACGCGCTGGGCGCCGACTGGATCGTCGCCGGGGAGCGTGGCGATGACGTTGACGATTTCCACGTCGCGCGTGATTCGTCGATTGTCCGGCGGCTGCATGTACGACTGAAGCTCCACCTGAAGTCGCCCGCCGGACTTGCTGCTGATCTCATCGAATTGCGACTCGATCCATCGGCGGGCAGCCCCGATGCCGCGCGTCTCGCTTTCAGTGTCGCTCAGGGTATGGCGCGTGCCGAAGGACACGAGCTTTTCCACCGAATTGCGAATGTTCGCCTCCGAGACTTCGGCAACCATCTGGTGGATCAGAGGATCGCCGGGTGCAGCGCAGCCCGAGGCCAAACAGGTTCCGACGAGTAGTGCCATCGAAGCACTGTGCAATAAACGGCCGAGTGATGTTCCGGGAGTCACTTTTGAGTCTCCTGCAGAATGGTGCGCACGAAAGCAATCGCCGCGGGTCGATCTGAAATCTCTTCGTTGAGTTGGGCGTAATACACGCGGTCGAGAATCTTCTTATATACCGGGCCCTTTGTCACCCCGAGGCTCGCCAGATCGTGTCCCGTAAGCAGCGGCGGGGGGGCCACATCGTCGGGGCGTATCGCCCTTGCATGGGCACTGATTTGACGGTGGGCGGTGGGGGGGAGGCCCAGGGTCTTGAGCCTCGCCGCCAGCATCTGAACCAATTCCGGAAAGGCAGAGTGAGCCATCAGGAGCTTCAGATCCGCCAGACTGAGCTTTGCCGGGTCATCCAGCGCCTCGGCATGGGAGACGAGCCAGGTAATCTTTCGAGTGGATTGATTGCTGCATCGAAGCGCCGTGCAGACGTCTTCGACATCGTAAGGAGCCAGGCCGGCAAGGATGGCGGACATGCACATCTCGAAGCCGGCGCCTTTGGGCAGCGCCTCGAGCATCGCCTGTATCTTCTTTGCATGTGGAACGACCATCGACGCCGACGGCCACAGGTGAGGCAGCATCCCCGATGCGACCAATCTGTCGAAGGCCCAGGCGCGATTCCGATCCGAGAGGATCATGTCAAGTTCCTCGCGAATCCGCTCCGGGGCGATGCCGGCGATCTGCGCGGCGTTGGCCTTCATGGCCGTCCACGTGGCCGATTCAATTTTGAAGCCGAGTCGGGCGGCGAAACGAATCGCCCGCAGCAAACGCAAGTGGTCCTCGCGAAATCGCCGGTCGGGATCGCCGATGGCGCGGATGAGCTTTGCACGGATGTCGGCCTGCCCATCGACGTAATCCACGACTTCGCGCGTCTTCGGATCGTAGAACATCCCGTTGAGCGTGAAGTCGCGGCGCATGGCATCTTCGCGGGCATCGGTAAATTCGACGCCCGATGGGTGACGGCCGTCGGCGTATTCGAGATCGCGGCGGAAGGTCGCGACTTCGATGGCGTGGCCGCCGATATGGACGAGAATGACGCCGAATTTCGCGCCGACTTTCCGGGTCTTGCGAAAAACGGTGATGATCTTCGGCGGCTCGGCGGACGTGGCCACGTCGTAATCGGTGGGGCGGCGGCCCATGACCAGGTCCCGAACGCACCCGCCGGCGAACATGGCCTCGTGGCCCGCATCCTGAAGACAACGGACCACGGTCCTCGCGGCCGCGTGCATGGTCATGCGAACCCGGGGCGGTGAGGGGCGATTCTTCATCCGGAGGACACCTGAGACGATTGCGTCAGAAGCGTGACGGCCATGTTACCCCAGACCCTCCGCTCCGACGAGTGCCAGCCCTGCGGCAGCGTCGTCGGCAATTGAACGTGAGCCTCGGTACGCCAGAGGGCGATGGCGTTCGGCGCGACGGCGACTTCGCTTCCTAATCGGGCTAAGAGCCGCCACATCGGAGAATCAACGCGGACATCCTCACTGAGGACATACGGCGGATCGAGAAAGATCAATTCAAATCCGTCCGGATGGCGGGGGGGACGACATCGAAGTCGCTCGGCGGACTCAGTGCGCACCTCGACACTGTCGGAGGGTATTCCAAAGGCTTCAATGTTCGCCTGAAGACACTTGACGGTAGGGCGATCCTTTTCGACAAAGACACAATACGTCGCGCCGCGCGACAGGGCCTCGATGCCCAGACTTCCGGTGCCGCAGAATATATCTAATACTGCAATCGGCGGAATCTCTCCCGGCAGAGCCAATCGCGATCCGAGCCAATCGAAGAGCGAAACCTTGACGCGGTCGAGAATCGGGCGCGTCTGATCGGTGGGGGGCGGAACAAGTGGACGACCACGATACTTCCCGGCAATCACGCGCATGGGGCGTAATATAACGCGGGATCGGCTGCTTTGACGCCCGGAGCCGAGGAGCCTAATATCCCCGCCGTCAAATGCCGAGGGCCATTGATGGGCATACGGCGGAGCCATTACGAGATTGCATTTGAACGATTCCTCGACCTGCGCGGAACGCCGTACGTCTCCGTCGAGGATGTGCGTCACCACGCCAAGGGGCGGCTGGGGTCCAAGGCCTTCGACTATATCGTCTATCCCCCGGGCGGTCGCGCCTGCCTCGTCGATGTGAAGGGCCGCAAGTCGGTCATGGCGGACGACGACGGCGACTGCCGAAAGAAGAACTGGGTGACGCGCGCGGATGTCACCGACCTGCAGCGCTGGCAGGAAATCTTCGGGCCCGAATTCGTGGCCATGTTCGCCTTCGGTTACTGGCTCGCCGATGCGCCGGGACGGGAGCGACTGCCGTTTGAAGATAAACAGACCTTCATACTGGCGGGGCGGCGTTACAGCTTTTGGCTGGTGGAAGTTGAGGCGTACGCAAAGCACCATAAGCAGTTGTCCAAGAGCTGGGACACGGTTTCCATTCCCAGGGGCGAGTTCTCAAAGATCAGCCGCCGACTCGAATCATGCTGGCCGTCCGCGCCTTGTCGCTAGGCGGCTCATCAGGAATGCCGGAATGCACGGTTTGCGAGCGTCCGGCCCAGACCGTAGAATCGACTGCATGTGGAAGTTGCAGAATACCCGTCGGAGACTCACAAGGCTGATCGGCGGTTTGGCGGCATTCGTGTTGGCCGTGATCGCGGCGATTCCCACCGTGGTAATCGCCCAGATTAACGACCCATCCGTAAAGCCGGAGAACATTGAGCTGCTCAAGACGGGGCAGCCGGTGCTAGAGTACGCCCTGGCGGGGGGGTTTCTTCTCGCCGCCCTCGCCGTCGCCTTCAAGCCCAGTAAGCGTGGGATGGAGAAGAACAAATGAACAAGAAATCGCTGATTGTGCTCCTGGTGGGGCTGAATCTGCTGCTGTTGGCCACGCTGATTCTCACGAGCTGGCAACTGCCGGCGGCCTATGCCCAGGCGGCTCCGCTCGGACAAAACTACGTTATGGTTGCCGGCGAGATTCGAAACGGCGTCGATGCCCTGTACGTGATTGATTTATCTCACCGACGCATGCACGTTTTCATCCCGAACCGGAACCAGGCCGATCGAAAGCTCATCTACTCGGGCTACCGCGATCTGGACAAGGAGTTCCGAGGAGGTCGCCGTTAATCCGGCGGTTATCGACCATGAACGACTCAAAGAATCTCGCCATCGGCGTATTATCTATCACCGCCACGGTTTTGCTCGCCGCCGTCTTTCTCACTTCGCTCATTACCGGCAACGAGGCAAAAGCCATCGGCCAGATTGACCGGGGAGGCGACTACATCGTCGTCACCGGACAGTACACCGAAAGCACCGAGCTCGTGTACGTGACCGATGCGGCCGCCCAGCGATTGAACATCTACAACTACGAGACCACCACGCGGCAATTCGTCATCTGGGACAGCATCGACCTCAGAAGCGTGTTCGGCGGAAGATAGCGCAACCGGCCGATTTTGCGCAATCGCAGGCAATAATTGCAACCGGAGGATTCGCCGAGCGACGCGCAGAATCTGCCTATTGAAACCCCCTTCTTAAGGTCTCATAATGAATGTTATGTTGCATTCAGTAGCGCCGAACCCGATGCGCCGAATCCAGACCGATCCCGCCAACCCTCGCCGACTTTGACTTTTGACACGCTTCCCGTTTCCCTACTCGCATGCTCGCAGCCGTCATCGAAAACAAGAAAATCACTGCCCGGGAGGTGCCCCAGCCGGCGCCAGGACCCGGCGAAGTATTGATCGCCGTCAAGCTCGCGGGGATCTGCGGGACCGATCTGGAGATCGCCTCCGGTTACGCTGATTTTTCCGGCGTCATCGGCCACGAATTCGTGGGAATTGTCGCAGGGGGCTCAAAGAACCTTGCAGGGAAGCGAGTCGTCGGCGACATCAACTGCGTCTGCGGCAAGTGCGACATGTGCATGGGCGGGCTTTCAAGCCATTGCCGCCGCCGGACGGTCCTGGGCATCGTCGGCCGATCGGGCGCATTTGCGGAGTTTCTGACGTTGCCGGAGCGAAACTGCGTTGAAGTGCCCGATAGCGTGAGCGACGAGGAAGCCGTCTTCGCCGAGCCACTTGCCGCGGCAATTCAGGTCACGCGCCAGGTCAAGTTGGAGAGCCGCACCAATGTAGCGGTTCTCGGGACCGGCCGACTAGGTTTGCTGATTGCACAGGTCCTGGCAACGACGGGCTGCAAGCTCACCGCCATCGGCAGAAACCAGGCGACCCTCGCCCTGCTCGATCGCAAACGGATTCGCAATCTGAACGTCGCCGAGATTACGAACTGGGCTGAGTTCGACGTGGTGGTCGAATGCACGGGCTCCGTGGAGGGTTTGCCGCTGGCACTTCGGCTGGTTCGACCGCGCGGCACCGTGGTCATGAAGACGACCTGCGCGGAAAAGGCTCCGGTGGACCTGACCGACCTTGTCGTCAACGAGGTGACGCTCCTGGGCAGTCGGTGCGGCAACATGCAGGACGCGGTATCGCTCCTCGCCCAGAAGCGCATCGACGTCACCAGTCTTGTATCGCGTACGACGCCGCTGTCAGACGCCCCCAAGGCGATGGCCCTCGCGGCGGAGAAAAACACAATCAAGGTGCTGCTCAAGGTCGGATGATGCGCGCCCCGCTCGTTGCCCGCGGCGATTTCCCCATGAATCTCACGACGGTCCAATTAAAGAGCACGCCGATTGAGGACTCGGCAATCCTCCAGTTTCCGGCGCTATTGGACATCGCCGGATTCCGCCATGCTGTCACGACACGACCCTGGAACATGGCGCCCCACCGCGGCCCCGACTCACACGAGGCGATATCTCGTCGTAAGAAGGTGTGCAACTTTCTGAAACTCCCCTTCGAGCATCTCACCGCGCCGGATCAGGTACATAGCCCGCACGTCCTTCGCATCCTCCCCGCCGACGTCGGATCGGGCCGCGATGGCCGACAGACGGCGATCAAGTTTGTCGACGGGCTGGTGTGCGATCTGCCTAATGTCCCCGTGATGCAATTCTCGGCTGACTGCCCTGTCGTTCTCGTCGTCGACCCGACCCGGCGCGTCTTCGGCACCGCCCACGCAAGCTGGCGAGGCACCGTGACGCACATCGTCGTGGAACTGATCAATCTCCTCCGCAGCGAGTTCGACATCGACCCCGCTCAGTTAATCGCCGCCATCTGCCCCTGCGCCGGACCGGATGAGTACGAAGTCGGGCAAGACGTCCGGCGCATCGCCCTTTCACGGGTGAAGGATGCCGAGCGGTTCTTTCATCCATTCGGCGAAAAGTGGCTATTTGACATGCGTTCCGCCAACGCCGCGCAGCTTATTGAATGCGGCGTTCCCGCAAATCAGATTCACATCGCCGCCCATAGCACGATGAGCGATCATCGCTTCTACTCGCACCGACGAGATGGAAGCGAAACGGGCAGATTCGCCCTGTTCGCGGGGTTTCGCGACGCTTAGCCCCCCTTGCCAGCGTCTCATAATTGAACAACTCCTATCTCAAACAACCGGCCCGCCGCGCCGATACTTCGATGAGCCGAAAAACCTCATTGGGAGCCAGCCATGGCCAAGGAACGCGTCATTGTTCTCGCATCCGGCGGACTCAACAGCGCCGTTATCACCTCGCTCGCCGCTTGCGATGCCGAACTCGCCATGCTGCACGTCCGCTGGGGACACCGGGCCGACGAACGCGAGTTCGAGTATTTCGGGCAGGTCGCGGACAAGTACGATGCCAAGCACCGGCTCGTCGTCGAGCTCCCCCACTTCGCGACCATCGGCGGAAACGCGCGCATCAGTCGCAAACGACAAATCGAAGACGTCCTGGCCCTGACCGATGGAGAATCAAACTGTTACGCCCCCGGTCTGATTGGAACTTTGGTCAACACGGCGGTGACCTGGGCGGTCACGATTCAGGCCCAGCGCATCTTCCTGGGCGTCAGCGAGAACCTTGGCCCCCCCGGCCCGCGCACGGCCAGCGTCTTCCCGGACTACTCGCGTCAAAACCTTCAGCTTTTGCAGCACATGCTGCTGACGTCCCTGCCGAATCGAAAAATCTCACTGGAGACGCCGCTTCTCGAACTGAAGCGAAGCGACATCGTCCGCCTCGGAAACCGTCTCAAGACCCCCTTCGAATCAACGTGGTCGTGCATATCCTCTGGCGCCAAGCCGTGCGGTGGATGCCTGGGCTGCGCGACGAGAAATCGCGGCTTTCTGGATGCCGGAGTGCCCGATCCGCTGCTGCTTCCCCCCCCGCCGCAGCCGGGCAGGCCACGGGCCGAGCCGGTCAAGGCCTGATCACATTCTATCTACCGTGGTGATCCCAAGAAGTCGAAGGCCGATGCGCAGGGCCCTCGCGGTCAGATCGCACAGGCGAAGCCGAGATGCCATGCTGGAGGCACTCTCCGCCTTGAGCACCGGGCACGACTCGTAAAACGTCATGAACCGGCCGGCGAGATCGTAGAGATAATCGCACAGCATGCTGGGCAGCAGGTTCTCCCCCACCGCGGTAATCGTCTCGGGTAGTTGCAGAATGCGCAGCGCCAGGGCCCTTTCGGCGGGATGGCTCAGCTCGATCTTCGCGGTCGAGACATCCTTCGAGACGCTCCCGGCCTCGATGCCCTTGCGATAGATCGAGCGAATCCGCGCATAGGCGTAGAGCATGTACGGCGCGGTATTACCCGCCAGGGCGAGCATCTTGTCCCAGGAAAAGATGTAGTCGGTGTTACGGTTCTGGCACAAGTCGGCATATTTGACCGCGCCGATGCCCACCTTCTCGGCGATGTCCTTGATCTCGCTTTCGGGAAAGTCGCGACGCCTCTCCGCATCAGCCTCGGACGCGCGAACCATCGCCTCGGCTCGCTGCACCGCCTCGTCGAGCAAATCCTTCAGCTTCACGTTCTCGCCGCTGCGCGTGCGGAGCATCTTCCGGTCGTCGCCCAGGACCGAGCCGAAGGAGACGTGCTCCAGGCGAACTTCGCGGTCACCCTCCAACCGCGTCCAGCCCAGTGCCCGAAGGACGGCGAAGAGCATCTCGAAGTGGAGTTTCTGCGGCGAGCCGACGAAGTAGAGAATCCGCGTCGCCCCGAGCCCGCCGCCCAGGTCGCGCAGCGCGGCAGCGAGCTTCTCGGAGTGGAGCTTGATGGGATGACGCGTCGGATGCGCCGCGCGAAAGAGAAAGCCCGCCACGTCCGTCGTTGCGTAGAGCGAGGCGCCGTCCGACTTCTGAATCAGCATGGGCAATGCATCGCCCTGTGGTCCCTTGAAGGCCGGCGAACCGTCGGGCTTCTCCAGAAAAACGCAGATCGCTCCGTGATCGACACGGCAAACAGCACGCGTGCCGTCCGGCGCGGACTTGGGTTCCGCAAGTCTCTGCTGCAGTTCTTCGACAGCGCCGCCGAGCAGCTTTTCGTAGAAACTTTCGCCGCGTATGTCCTCGTCATTCAGTAGAACGCCCAGACGCCGATAAACACGATTACATTCGCGAAGCGTGATTTCGATGGCAATCTGCCGGGCAAGCCGCTCCTGCGCATCTCCCGTCGCCCCGCGCTGCATCATCTGGGCGACGTCCTTGGGGTCTTTCAAAATGGCGGCATACTCGGTGCCGGCGGCCTCCTTCGTCAGAGCATTGATATAAAGGTAGCCCGCCTCGATGTCTTCGAGGTCCAAGAGAGACTTTGATCTGCATTCATTCAGAAACGGCTCAAATACTTTCGTGCCCGATGAGTCGGCGTCATACTCGGCCTTGGAGCGCTCCGCGACTTCCTTCAGGTACGCCAGCTTGGCCTCGGAGCCGGCGGCGACGGCGGCACGTAGTTCCGCCAAAGCGCGCTGAAGATAGTTCGGCCCCTCGCCGCGATGTCGGGCCATGGCCGCGTGCCACATGCCGAGAATCACCATCCCGAACTGCGTGCCCCAGTCGCCGAGGTGGTTCTGACGAATGACGTCGTGACCCTGAAAATCGAGCACCCGGGCGATACAGTCGCCGATGATCGTGCTGCGGAGGTGGCCGACGTGCATCTGCTTGGCCACGTTTGGTGACGAATAATCAACGACGACGGTCTCGCGCTGCCCCGCATCCACTTCATCAATGCCGAGACGATCCGCGTCAAGGTCGTCCGGCGTCAGAGGCGTGGACTCCAGAAGAGACGATAGAGCCTCAGCTCGCAGTCGCAGGTTGATGAATCCCGGCCCGGCGATGTCGGATTTCTCGATGATCGATTGCGCCGCCTCGCCGAGGGCATCGACAATCTGCTGGGCGACGTCGCGCGGCTTGGCCCCCAGCTTCCTGGCCAGACCCATCGCCGCATTGCACTGGTAGTCGCCGAATTTCGCGTCTTTCGAGGGCGCCACGAGCGCATCAGCCCCGTCTGCCCCCCCAACCAATGCGCGCTTCATCGCCTCTGAAACCAACGTGCTGAGTTGAGCGTGAATTGAATTCATTGTGAACGGGCGATCACTTCTTCATCCACTCGACGCGGGGGCCGTCGCCCCACAACGATTCGAGATCGTAATATCGACGGCGATCCTCGTCGAAGAGATGAATGATGACATCTACGAAGTCAACGATGATCCAGATGCCCTCCTCGTGGCCGCCGACGCCGTAGGGCTTGTCGTTGTGCTTCTTGCCGAGCTGCTCAATGTGATCCGCCACGGCCCGCATCTGGCGATCCGATGTCCCCGTCCCGATCACGAAGTAATCGCACAGCGGGCTGATGCCGCGCAAATCGAGCACCACGATGTCCTCGCACTTGTCGTCCTGCATCAAACGGGCGGCCTCAATTGCGAACTTCCGCGCCGCATCGGTCGGCCGCGTCGGCTTGGGACGGGCAGTGGGCTCGGTCGCCTTGCGTCGGGCGAGGTTCTTGGCGGCTTTGGCTCTTGCGGCCTTCTCGGGCATGGTCAGCTACTTTCCATCTAAAGCATCGACCCGCGCGGTGCATGTAGCCCGCGCGGGTCGGTTGCGTAGTTTAGTCGATCTTCGAGGTCGCGGCCACTTCCGCGATTAGCACCTCTTAGCCGCCGAGGCCCAATAGCGCTCCAATCTTCGGCCCATAGGCGACGATCAGACCCGCGAACACGACGCTGACCATGCTCATCAACTTGATCAGAATGTTGAGCGACGGCCCGGACGTGTCCTTGAAGGGATCGCCGACCGTGTCACCGACGACGGTGGCCTTGTGATCGGGTGAGCCCTTGCCGTAGATGATTTCGTCGTCCGACTCGGCCAGCTCAGCGCGGGCCGCAAGCGCCTCGCGAATACGGGCGGGAACGGAGCTGCGGACCTCGGCGCTGGTCTTGAAATCCTTCGCCGTGATCTTGCCAAAAGTCTCGATGTACTTCTTGGCGTTGTCCCACGCGCCGCCCGCATTGGCCATGAAGACCGCCACGGCAAAGCCGGAGACAAGGCCGCCCGCAAGTAGACCCATGACGCCCGCAACGCCGAAGGCAAGTCCCACCACGACCGGCGCGATGATGGCGAGGAGCGACGGGAAGATCATTTCTCGCTGAGCGCCGGCCGTCGAAATGGCCACGCAGTTCGCGTAGTCGGGAATCTGTCCGCCCTCGAATGAAACCGGCGTTCGCGGCCAGTTGTCGGGGTTGCGAATGTAGGCGTCGTCATGACCCTGAGCTTTGAGATAAGCCCGCATTTTGGCGAACTGCCGGCGGCACTCGAGCATCATCTGGTTCGCCGCGCGGCCGACGGCCTTCATCGTCAACGCACAGAACAGGAATGTCAGCAAGACGCCGGCGAACAGGCCGCAAAGCACGCGCGGGTTCATCAGCGTCACATCGTAGAACGCCATGAACTGGTTCATCGATGCCCGGCGAACCGGCACGACTTCGATGGACTCTTTACCGACTTTGAGTGTTCCAACGTAGTCTTCGTCTCGCGGGCCTTCGACATAGTCAGAGGCGGCGAACCGCTGGCCCGGCTTGATTTCGCCTGCGTTCTCCAGCGACTTGAGCTCATGCGAGGTCATGCAGATGAGGCCCTTGTAGGCGCTGAATCTGGTGACCTTGCCCGCATCCTTGAGCGCGAACTTTCCGTAACCGATATAGACCGGCGCAACGGCCGAAGCGCCGTCCAGCTTCTCATCGGCGACGACCTGTCGAACGACCGTCTCGCACTCGTGAAGCATGCCCATGCGAACTTCGTCGATATAGGCCGCCAGGAGGGCCAGGGCGGTGAGTGCCGCCGAACCGATGGCGAAGCCCTTGCCGGTCGCGGCGGTCGTGTTGCCAAGCGAATCGAGGGCATCGGTCCGCTGGCGAACCTCCGGCTTCTGGTGAGTCATTTCCGCGTTGCCGCCGGCGTTGTCGGCGATCGGGCCGTAGGCGTCAGTGGCCAGCGTGATACCGAGGGTCGCCAGCATGCCGACCGCGGCGATTCCGACGCCGTAGAGGCCGAGCATATAGTCATTGGCCCCGCCGGCAAAAATAAACGAACAAAGAATCGCGACGATGACCGTCAGGAGGCTGGCCCACGTGCTCTTCATACCCTCGGCCACGCCGCCGATGATGACCGTCGCCGGTCCCGTGATCGCCTGCTCGGAGAGTTCTCGCGTCGGGCGAAAGTCGTAGCTTGTATAAACTTCGGTCGCCTTGCCGATGATGACACCGCCGAGAAGACCCGCACAAATGCTGCCCCAGATGCCAAACCAACTCGGCTGGAAAGCACCCTCCGGCACAGTCGGGAATCCCGACGCGGGGGCAAGAAGCATGTAGCAGATGCCCGCGGCGGCCGCGACGATAAACAAGCTGCTTCCCCAGATACCTCGGTTGAGGGCGGCCATGAGCTGGCCCAGGTTCGCGCCTTCTTCGGTTCGCACGAGGTAAATGCCCACAATGGAGAGAAGGATGCCAATGCCGGCGATGACCATCGGCGTCGCCAACAGTCGCATTCCGGCGTCGAAACCGGATTGTGAGCTGTCACTCCCGAAAAGCGATGTCGCGGCGGCGACACCCAGCGCCGCGGTGGCCAGGATGGAGCCCGCGTAGGATTCATAAAGGTCGGCGCCCATGCCGGCGACGTCGCCGACGTTATCACCGACGTTGTCGGCGATGGTGGCGGGGTTGCGGCTGTCATCTTCGGGAATGCCGGCCTCAACTTTTCCAACCAGGTCCGCGCCGACGTCCGCGGCCTTCGTATAGATTCCGCCCCCGACGCGCGCGAACAGGGCCTGCGTCGAAGCGCCCATGCCGAAGGTGAGCATGACGACCGTGATCGTCGTCAATGTCATGTCTTCGCCGCCATACAAGCGCAGCGCGATGAACCAGCCGGTGATGTCGAGCAATGCAAAACCGACCACGACGAGTCCCATGACCGAGCCGGCACGGAACGCCACAACG
>WBZR01002605.1_pt1 | contig 18154 bp, 22 predicted proteins | sample 5204231 | NCBI WGS metagenome assembly WBZR01 (sample SAMN12412403, study PRJNA552823) | activated sludge metagenome | isolation source: activated sludge from anammox sidestream of wastewater treatment plant... | place: USA: Virginia | collected 2017-08 | reverse complement strand
GTTGTTCTTCCAGGTCGGTCAGCGACTCGGGCATAGGCGTCTCCTTGAACCGAGCGTAGCATATACGCTCGGCTTATGGGCTCAAAAAAAGAAACCTGCCGAATCTTCACTTCCATGTCGCGCACCCCCCCTCCTCTACTCCATTGGCAGCCGCACTCTTGTGGGGGAAGATAGGTGCGAGACAATCTTTATGGAGAATGGGTCTGGCAAGAGAGCACCTGAGTTCATCCGCCGCTCACGCATCGGGCGATTGTGACGGACTCAATGAGGAAGACTGGATCAAGCGGTGTATTCAGCAGGGTGAAGGAGTGGATACAGCAGCTTCGTGGCTGTGATCGGCGTGGTAGGAGCTGCGCACGAGCGGACCGGCTTCCACGTGCGCGAAGCCGAGTTCGGATCCAATGCGGCGGTATTCGGCGAATTCCTCGGGAGGGATGTAGCGGAGGATGGGGAGATGCTTGGGCGAGGGGCGGAGATACTGGCCGAGGGTGATGATGTCGACATTGTGGGCTTTGAGGTCGCGCAGGACCTGGACCACCTCCTCCATGGTCTCGCCGAGGCCGAGCATGAGGCCGGACTTGGTGGGGATTTCCGGGCGGGAGGCCTTGGCATAGGCCAGCATGTCGAGCGACCGTTCGTAGCGCGCGCCGAGACGGACCTGGCGGTAGAGGCGGGGTACGGTTTCGGTGTTGTGATTGAGAACGTCAGGGGCGGCGTCCATGACCAGATCCATGGCGGCGTGGGAGCCCTGGAAATCGGGGACGAGGACTTCGACTTTGCAGCCGGGGACGCGCTCGCGGATGGCGCGGATGGTCATGGCGAAGAGGAGCGCGCCGCCGTCCTTGCGGTCGTCGCGATTGACACTGGTGACGACGGCGTAGCGAAGCCCGAGGAGAGCGACGGCTTCGGCGACGCGGCGGGGCTCGTCGAAATCGACTTCGAGGGGAGCACCTTTCCGGACCGCGCAGAAGCCGCAGCGGCGGGTGCAGACGTTGCCGAGGATCATGAAGGTGGCGGTGCGGTGGTTCCAGCATTCGCCGACGTTCGGGCAGGCAGCGCTCTCGCAGACGGTGTGGAGTTGGAGGTGCTCGACGAGGGTTTTCAGCTCGCGGTAGTTTTCACCGGCAGGCGCGGGGGCGCGCAGCCAGTTGGGGCGCTTGAGGGGGGATTCGATGTGGACGAGCACTGACTTTATTGTAGCGATGCGCTACATCTGGAGCAGGTAGCTGGTTAACCTGTCCAAGTCCCGGGGTGAGAACTTGTAGGGCGGCATCACGGTGCCGGGTGAGAACTTCTGCGGGTCGGCGAAGTGGCCTTTGATCCAGGTCTTGTCGCGGCGCTGGGCGAGGCCGTTGAGGGCGGGGCCGAGTTTGACGCCGGAACCATTGATCTGATGACAGGCGCCGCAGCGGCCCTGCTGATAGAGCATGGCTCCCTCGACGGCCGGTTGCGGGGCACTGCGGAGGTCGGAGGCGTTATTGGGAGTAAGTTTGAGGACAAAGGCGGCGAGCGCGTTGAGTTGGTCGTCGAGAAGGCGGACCGGCGGCATGGAGGAACCGGGGACCAGTTGCTGCGGATTCTTGAAGTGGGCGATCATCCACTTGGCGTCGCGGCGGATGCGGGGACTGCCGAGGTCGGGGCCGATCTTGGTACCGCCTTCGCCGAGCGAGTGACAGGCGGAGCAGTTCTCCTTGCGGAAATAGCCGAGGCCGGCGAGTTCGACGGGGGAGAGATGGGCCCAGACGGCGGGTTCGCCATTCGCGGATGTTTCGACCTTCTTGGGAGTGGAGGAGACGGCCGCGGCGGTGAGCCCGGACCATCCAACAGCGGCAATGGCCACGATGCTCATGGCGAAGCCGCGCTGGGTGATGCGCTTGACGCGGGTGCGGTCGAGGAAGGGGACGAGGAACAGGCAGGCGATGGCGAGGTTGGGGAGGATGACGGCGCCTATGACTTCGAGCGGGCCTTCGAAGAATTTGAGGGTCTGAAAGAGGAACAGGAAATACCAGTCAGGACGCGGGATGTAGGTGGTATCGGTGGGGTCGGCAAGGCGTTCGAGGGGGACGCGGGCGGCGACGGTGAGCGTGAAGATGACTGCAAAGGCGACGAAGGCGGCAATAGTGTCTTTGAACACCTGCTCGGGGAAAAAACGCTTCCTGGGGCGGAATTCGTCCCCCGGCGCCGGGGCGACGCCGTGCTTGCGAACCAGATAGATGTGGAAGGCGATGAGGTGAACGATGCCCAGGGGGAGCAGGAGGGTATGGAGGGCGTAGAAGCGGGAGAAGGTGACGACGCCGACGCCGCCATCGGCTCCCATGAGTCGAACGGCGTAAGGTCCGGCCCCGGGGGCGAGCGCGGCAATCTGGGTAGTGACGACGGTTCCCCAATAGGCGCGGTTGTCCCAGGGTAGGAGGTAGCCGGTGAGACCGAAGGCGAGCGTGAGCAGCAGGAGCACACAGCCCACTACCCAGGTGGCTTCGCGCGGTTTCTTGTAAGCTCCCCAGAGAAAGACCTGGATCATGTGCAGGACCACGACAACGATCATGGTGCTGGCGCCCCAGTGATGGAGCCCGCGGATCATGCGGCCGCCGGTGAGTTCGGTCATGATGTACTTGACACTGTTGTAGGCGTCGCCGGGGGTGGGGGCGTAGTTGAAGGCGAGCATGGCGCCGGTGAAGGCCTGGACGAGGAAGCAGAAGAGGGCGACGCTGCCCAGGACCTGGTGCCAGCCGGCGGAGGCGGGTATCTCCTCATAGAGAAAATTGCGGACCAGGGTTTCGAGCCCGGTGCGGTGTTCAATCCAATCGAGGATGCTGCGCTTCATTTCAGGCCTCCGACTTCTGCACGGTGCCCAGGAAAAGCTTCGAGCCCTCGAGCTTTATCTGATAGCGGTCGAGGGGACGTGGCGCGGGCCCGTTGAGGACGTTGCCGTTGATATCGAAGTTGGAGTTGTGACAAGGGCAAAGGAAGCTCTTGCGGTTTTCGTCCCAGCGGTAGGCGCAGCCGAGATGGGTACATTGCGGGGCGAAAGCGACAACGTCCGTGGCGGATTTTTTGACGACCCAGGCGGAAGTTTTCTCGCTCGAGACCTTCCAGCCATCGACGCGGTGGCGCCGGAAGACAATCTCCTCCGGCGATCCGGCTTCCAGTTGCTTTAAGTCGGCGACCTCGACCCACTGATCCTCTCGGCGCGATTTCGGGGGGAGGAGAAGGTAGACGGCAGCCGGGACGCCAAGTCCCATCGCAATCAGTGTTCCCAGACTATAGATGACGGCGAGATGAAAGCCTCTTCTATCAGTAGGATACGATCCCAGTTCATCCTTTTCGGTCATTGTCTTCATTGCACCTTCCGGGTCTGAAATCTTAGACAAGCCGCGGGAGCGAGGCGGAACAAAGCGGCGCGCGGCCCCGTGCAAATTCCGGGAGGAATGAAAAAAAGTGCGTGTTATACTTTAGCTAGTTTGATGGAGGGACGGTCGATGGCCGTAGTAAGGAATTCCCTTCTTTTCCCAGCCGCGGTACTCCTGATGGGAGTCAGCATCGTCTCTGCCGAAAAGAAGGATCCATCCAAGACCGAGCAAATACCCGATAACCCGCGTGTTTCGATCACGCCGCGGCCGAAGCTGGGCGCGGAGGCGGCGACGGAACGGAGGGGCGCGGCGAATATCCGGGTGGACAGCACACTGGTTCTCATCAACGTGACGGTGACGGATCCGATGAACCGTTTCGTCACCGGACTGGACAAGGATTTCTTCCGCCTGTGGGAAGACAACGCCGAGCAGCAGATCACGCAGTTTTCGAGCGAGGATGCTCCGCTATCGGTAGGGCTGGTGTTTGACGCGAGCGGCAGCATGGGCAGCAAGCTGGCGAAATCGCGGCAGGCGGCGGCGCAGTTTTTCAAGACCGCGAATCCGGAAGATGAATTTTTCCTCATCCAGTTCAATGACCGCGCGGAGCTGATGGTTCCCTTCACGCACAACACCGAGGAGATCCAGAACCGGCTGACGTTCACACAGGCGAAGGGGCGAACGGCCCTGCTCGACGCCGTGTACCTGGCGATCAGCAACATGAAGAAGGCGAGGAATCCACGCAAGGCGATTCTGATTCTTTCCGATGGCGGGGACAATTCCAGCCGGTATACGGAGAGCGAGATCAGGAACCTGGTGCGGGAGGCGGACGTCCAGATATATGCGATTGGCTTGTTCGAGCCGATCTCTTCAAGGGGGCGGACGGCGGAAGAACTCTCCGGGCCAAGCCTGTTGAACGAGATCGCGGAGCAGACCGGTGGGCGTCATTTCCCAGTGGAGAATGTAAATGAATTACCGGACGTCGCGGCGAAGATCGGCGTGGAGTTGCGGAACCAGTACGTGCTGGGATATGCGCCGACGAATATGAATCGTGACGGAAAGTACAGGAGGGTCAAGGTCAAGGTGAACCAGCCGCGGGGATTCCCGCAACTGCGTGCCTACTGGCGCTTGGGATACTATGCCCCATCGCAATAAAATCATTGGGCTGTTTTTTGCCGCCGTGCTGGGAGCAGCGGCGCAGCAGCAGGAGCCTCCGACATTCACTTCCGATACGCGCCTGGTGGTGCTGCACGCCAGCGTGATGGATAAGAACGGGAAGCTGCTGACCGGCCTGCCGAGGGAGGCGTTCAAGGTTTACGAAAACGGCGCCGAGCAGCAGATCCGCGGGTTCAAGCGGGAAGATGTGCCGGTGTCGATGGGTCTCATCATCGACAACAGTGGCAGCATGCGCGATAAGCGGCAGAAAGTGGAGGCCGCGGCGCTGGCGCTGGTGAAGCGTCCAATCGCAATGACGAAGTGTTCATCGTCAACTTCAACGACGACGCGTTTCTCGATGTTCCGTTCACGAACGACGTCAAGAAAATGGAAGAAGGCCTGACGCGCATCGATTCGCGCGGCGGGACAGCGATGCGCGATGCGCTCAGCATGTCGATTGACGAGTTGAAGGACAAGGGCAAGAAGGACAAGAAGGTGCTGCTGGTGGTGACCGACGGCAACGACAACACCAGCATGATGACGCTCGAGAAGTTGCTCGAAAAGGCGCAGCGCAACGAGGTGCTGATCTACTGCATTGGGCTGTTGAATGAGGAGGAGCGGCGCGAAGCCGCGAAGGCTAAACGGGCGCTGAACGCGCTGGCGAATGCGTCGGGCGGCTTGGCATTTTATCCCAGGGAACTGGCCGATGTGGAGCGGATTGCGCTCGATGTGGCGCACGAAATCCGCAACCAGTTCATGATTTCCTACACACCGGGCAACGCTGCCCTGGACGGCAGTTTCCGGCAGATCAAGGTGACGGTGAACGCGCCCGGCCATCCGGTGGTGCGCACCAGAACCGGATACTACGCGACGCCCGAGCCGGCGGGGCGTAAGAAAATGACGCAGAGTCTGCGGTGACCGGCTTTTTGTGGAAGGCCACACGGGGATACCGGCTGTGTCCGTGGCGCAGTCCCTATCTGCGCTGGCGCATCGAGACCTATTGGGGCTGGCACGCCGAGGCGATCGGGTTTCGGGCATTCTGGGCATTCCTGTGGCAGCACCGGTCCGAAATGCTGCGTTTTCTACGGTGGACCGGGCGGATGCGCTCTGGTTCAGGCTGATTCCCGCTACGTTAGACTGAAAAGTATGAGAAGGCTAATCGCAGTAGGACTAGCGGCCGCGGCACTGCTTCCTTCCAGCGCGGCTCCGGTTGTATTCGCCGCCGAAAAGCCGAGCCTGCCTTACAAAGCCATCGAGCACTCGGAATTCATTCCCGCCAAGGACGCGACATTCATGAGTGACCGCGATCGCATGATCGGTGTGACCGGCGGAGAGATCGCCAAAGCCTATCCCGCCGGAATTCTGGCGCAGCACGGCCTGGTGCGGGACAGGCTTCCCGACGGCCCTATTGCCGTCACTTGGTGATCCTATTGCAATACGGCCCTCGTGTTCAGGGCTGAAGCGCGCGGCAAGGAGTTGCATTTCGAAAACGCCGGCGTGATCGGCGGCAACGAGGTTTTCCGCGACCGAGAAAGCGGCAGCCGCTGGCAGCAATCGAGCCTGGAAGCCATTTCCGGCCCGATGAAGGGCGAACATCTCGAGCTTCGCCCTTTCCTGCTGACCAGTTGGGGCGAGTGGCGTAAGCTCCACCCCGATACGCTGGTGCTGAAGCCCTTGCCTGGTTATGCGGAGCGCATTGCAGCCACGAACGAGCGGGTGCGGGAAGGGCTGCTGCAGCGGGGAAACGCTCCGGATGGAGTGTTGCGCATCGACAATCGGCTTCCGCCCAAGACGATGATTCTGGGTCTGAACGCTGGAGGAGCCGGCAAGGCGTTCCCACTGAACGCGCTGCGCAAGGCGCGGGTTATCAATGACAAGGTAGGCGTCGAACCGGTCCTGATCGTTCATCAGCCCGGGTCCGATACAACCACGGCCTTTTCGGCGAAGCTGAACGGAAGGGTGCTCAGATTCGCACCCGCCAATATAAGCGTTACTGAGATCATTGACCTCGAAACGCATTCCCACTGGGATGCCTATGGCCAGTGCGTGTCGGGAAAGTTGAAAGACTCCAGCCTCAAGCCGCTCATTCTCGAACCGGAATACTGGTTCGCATGGTCGGAATTTCATCCGGCCACCGGAATTTACTCTCCCTCAGCTTCCAACTGAGCGATAGCAGTCAATTTCCGTCGTGGGCCGGGCCGGGAGTCGTGAGTGCGATCCCTTTCTTGGCAAAGATCAATGCGAGCAGTTTCGCGGGCTCCGTGCTGCTGGCATTTCTTGAAACCTCATGCGTGCTGCCAGGCGCTTCGTAGAACATCTCTCCGGTGTGGTAAGTTTTTTCCGGCTGGCCCGAAATTTTGGTGATGACAGCCCCCTCGAGCACATACGCAAGAACGAATCCCGCATGATGGTGCATTTTGCCAACGCGTCCCGGAGGCATTGGGACCTCGCTGACCGTTACCTGCCAGCCATCCATGGTAATGTTAGGAAGATCGTGAACGAAAACAGGACCGTGCGCGGCGCCTTTTTGACTTTGGGCGGCGGCGGCTTCAGCGAGCAGCGCGAACGCTGCGGCGAGAGCATCGCGACGAGTGGTCATGGCAAACGATGGTAGCATGTTTTCCGCCGGCTCCCGCTCTATTACTTCCCTGGCCGGTCGAGTAAACTCTGATAGTAGGAGTGTGCAGCCGTGTGGAGGCTCAAGCTCGTCTCCGGATTGATAATACTGGCATGCGCATTGGAGGCCGGCCCCAAAGTGGTGGCCGTGGATGTGGACCACCCGATCCATTCCATCACCACAGAAACCATCCAACACGCCATCGAGGAGGCATCGCGGCAGAAGGCGGAGATTCTGCTGATGCGCCTCAACACGCCTGGCGGGGCTCTCGAAGCCACGCGCCACATTGTGGAGAAGATGATCGCATCGCCGGTGCCGGTGGTCGCCTATGTGACGCCGAGCGGCGGCCGGGCGGCCTCGGCGGGCTTTTTTCTGCTGGAAGCAAGTGATGTCGCGGCCATGGCCCCGGCCACCAATACCGGAGCCGCATCCCCCGTCATGCTGGGCCAGGAAATGGACAAGACCATGCGGCAGAAGGTGGAAAATGATGCCGCGGCCTGGATCCGCAGCCTTGCCGCCAAGCACGGCCGGAACGGAGAACTGGCGCAGAAGACTGTGTATGAAGCGGTGGCCTTTACGGAAAAGGAAGCCCTCGATTCGAAGCTGATCGAGATCATCGCGAAGGATGATCAGGACCTGATGGCGCAACTGGACGGCCGCGTGGTGACGCGGACGGACGGGACGAAAGTGACGCTGCACACGCGCGGAGCGGAGATCACCGGCTACCAGATGACGCTGCGGGAGCGGTTCATGGCGCCGCTGGGTGATCCGAATCTCGCCTTCATCCTGCTGATGCTGGGAGCGCTCGGGCTGTACATCGAATTTACGCATCCGGGGCTGATTCTGCCGGGAACGGCGGGAGCCATTCTGGTTCTGCTCGGTCTTTCGGGTCTGAGCATGCTGCCGATCAACTGGGTGGGCGCCGGGCTTCTGATTCTGGCGCTGGCGTTGTTCGTGATGGAGGGCTTCATCGCTTCGCACGGAATCCTGGGGATCAGCGGAGCGGTGGCGATGGTGCTTGGGGCGATGATGCTGGTGGAAGGTCCACCGGAGTTGCGGATTCATCTTGCCACCGCGCTGGCGGTGGCGCTGCCGTTCGCGGCGATTACGATGTTTCTGATGACACTGGTGGTGAAGGCGCGTTCGCGGAAGAGCGTTACCGGCACGGCCGGGATGATCGGGGCGCGCGGGGTGGCGCTCGGTGAGCTGACGCCCGAGGGCAAGGTGTTCGTGGATGGGGCATACTGGAATGCGGTATCATCCGCGCCGGTGAAACAAGGGGCGCGTGTTCGCGTGATCGCGGTAGACGGGCTCACGCTGAGCGTAGAGCCGGTATCCGCAGAAACTGGAGGCAAATCATGTTCCTGAGTCCATTAACTGTTGCGGTGCTTCTGGTAGTTCTGTATCTGATCTCGTCGGTGAAGATTCTCGCGGAATACGAACGCGGGGTGATCTTCCGCCTGGGGCGCGTGCTGCCGCAGGCCAAAGGCCCCGGCATCATTCTCGTGTTTTCGCCGATTGACCGGATGGAGCGCGTTTCCCTGCGTGTGGAGGCGATGGACGTGCCTTCGCAGGACGTGGTGACCAAGGACAACGTAACCGTGAAGGTGAATGCGGTGGTGTATTTCCGCGTGGTGGATCCGACGAAGGCGATTATCGAGGTGGCGCGGTACCTCTATGCGACCTCCCAACTGGCGCAGACGACGCTGCGCAGCGTGCTCGGCGAGGTGGAGCTGGACGAATTGTTGAGCGCGCGGGAGAAGGTGAACCTGCGGTTACAGGACGTGCTCGACAAACACACCGACCCGTGGGGCGTGAAGGTGACGATGGTGGAAGTGAAGCAGGTGGACTTCCCCGAGCAGATGATCCGGGCCATTGCCAAGCAGGCGGAGGCGGAGCGGGAACGGCGCGCCAAGATCATCCACGCCGAAGGCGAGTACATCGCGGCGGAGAAGCTGAGCATGGCGGCGGAAATGCTGCAACGGCAGCCGGCCGCAATGCAGCTACGGTACTTGCAGACGCTGGTGGAGATTGGGGCGGAGAAGAATACGACGGTGGTGTTCCCGTTGCCGATCGACATTTTCACGTCGTTGGGGCGGATTATGGAGAAGAAAGCGGCCGAGGGGTAGGTTATTGACCCTTCGCCGCGGCAACGGCGAGTGCCTGACGTAAGTCTTCTTCTTCGAGGTCAGAATATGAAGCCGGCGTTCGGATCTCGATGCTAGAATGTCTCTTCGCGCGGCCGCCCCCTTATGGAATTCACCAACTTCACTGATGGGGGGTCGCTTGCGGCTGGAAAGGCGGAGGCATGAAAGAATTCCGCGGAGTCTTCCCGATCCTGGCCACTCCATTTCACGAGGATGGCTCGATTGATTTCGACTCGCAGGACCGGCTGATCGAATACACGCTGGAGCAGGGCGCGGCAGGGCTGGGTTTGTTTGGAAATGCGAGCGAAGGCTACACGTTGCTCAATGAGGAGCGTGTAGAACTGCTGCGGCGGATCGTCAAGCGCGTGAACGGGAGGGCGCCGCTGGTCGCGAGCACGGGGCATACCGGAACGGACGCGGCGGTGTGGTTGAGCAAGGAAGCGGAGGATCTGGGCGCGTCGGCGCTGATGGTGCTGCCTCCTTATCTGCTGAAGCCGGACGGCGACGGGCTGATGTTTTACTTCGAAGCCATCAGCAAAGCCGTGCGCATACCGATCATGGTGCAGGATGCGCCGCTGATGACGGGCGTGCCGATGCCGGCGGCGCTGCTGGCGAGGATGGGGCGCGAGATCGAGAACGTGAAGCTGGCAAAGGTGGAGGCCCCGCCGACGGCTCCCAAAATTACAGCCCTGCGGGATTCCGGGCTGGCGATCTTCGGCGGGTTGAACGCGCAGTTCCTCATCGAGGAGTACGAGCGAGGAGCTGTGGGCACCATGCCGAACAACGACATTCCGGGGGTGTTTGCCGCGATTTGGAAATGCCTGGAGGCGGGTGACAAAGCGGGAGCCTGGGCGATTTTCATGCGCGCGCTGCCGCTGATCCGCTTTGAACTCCAGCCCGGGCTGGGTGTGTCGGCGATGAAGATCAACATGGCGGCGCGCGGCGTGATCCGCTGCGCGCGGGTGCGCCATCCCACCTCGACGGTGAAAGGAGAAGGGCTGCGGGAGCTCGAAATGCTTCGCGCCATGGCGGAAGGATGAAGATCACGTCGATCGAAGCGTTCGCGGTCCGCATGCCGCGCGACATGGACGCGGCGACGGGGACCGCCGGGTCGCCGACGCAGCTTGCCGCGGGCGCGAGCGGCTACCGGTGGTCCACCGTCTTCCCCTGCCTGTATTCGACGAACTTCGAGACGGCGCTGGTGAAGGTGACGGCCGGCAGCGGGCTGACCGGGTGGGGGGAGGCGCAGGCGCCGCTTGCTCCGGAGGTGGCGTGCGAGATTGTGCGATTGCTGCTGGCGCCGCTGTGGGTGGGAATGGAGTTTGCCGGAGACCCGGAGACGATCGCCGAATGGTGGGATGCGATGTACAAGACCATGCGCGTGCGCGGGCAGACCGGCGGGTTCATGCTGGATGCGATCAGCGGCGTGGACATGGCGCTGTGGGACCTGGCGGGGAAGATGGCGGGAAAGCCTGTTTCAGCGATGCTCACGGGAACGCCGAAGCGGAACGTGAAGGCCTATTTGAGCGGACTGCCCGCGGAGGACAGGCGCGAGGCGGCGGCACGGCATTGGGGGGAGGGATTTCGGGAGTTCAAGCTCTTTTTCGATACGCCGCACGAGGATGAGTTCTTTCGCGGGCTCGGGGACTTGCCGGCTGAGGCGCGCTTCGCGGTGGATGCTTTGTGGCGGCTGGAGCCGAAAACGGCGGTGGAGTTTGGGAAGAGGTGCGATGATCACGGCGCACTTTGGCTGGAAGCCCCGCTGGCGCCGGAAGATCCGCCTGCGCATGGGAGGCTGGCGCGGGCCATACAGACCCCGATTGGGCTCGGAGAGAGTTACCGGACGCGCTTCGAGATGGCTCCGTTTTTCGAAGAGAATGCAGTCGGCGTATACCAGCCCGACCTGGGGCGCTGCGGGATCACGGAAGGCATGCGCCTCGCGGCATTGGCCACTCGCGCCGGAGCAACCGTGGCGCCGCACATCAGCATTGCGATGGGTCCGCAGATTGCGGCGGCGCTGCACTATGCGGCGGCGGTGGAAGAGTGCCTGATGGCTGAATACAATCCCAAGGTCTTTTCGGTGGCGAACCGTTTTTTGAAGACTCCTCTGCGGATGGAGGGCAACCGTTACGTAGTTCCCGAAGGGCCGGGGCTCGGTATCGAGATGGACGAGGACGCACTGGCGCGGGTGGCGCCATGACGCCGCGGCGGTGGCTGATCGCCGCGCTGTTGTTTCTGGCCACCGTCATCAACTACGTAGACAGGCAGACGCTGTCGGTGCTGGCGGCGACGGTGAGCCGTGAACTGGGACTGAGCAATGTCGAATACTCGAATGTCTTGACGGCGTTCCTGGTTCCTTACACGTTCATGTACGTACTGGCCGGATGGCTGGTGGACCGCTGGGGAACGCGCTTCAGCCTGGCGGCGTTCATGGGGTGGTGGTCGGCGGCCAATGCTTTGCATGCGTTGGCGCAGGGAGCGATGAGCCTGGGCTTTTTTCGATTCCTTTTAGGGTTGGGGGAATCGGGGAATTTCCTCGCGGCGGGGAAGGCAACTTCGGAATGGTTTCCGCCGAAAGAGCGGGCGCTGGCGAATGGATTGGTGAACGCGGCCGCATCGACAGGCGCTATTCTGGCCCCACCGCTGATCGCATATGTCACTCACCTGGTGGGATGGCGGGGAGCGTTTGTCGTGACGGGGCTCAGCGGGTTCGTGTGGATGGCGGCGTGGTGGTGGTTGAATTCCACGAAGCCTCCGCTTGGGGAAGAGCCGGGGCAGGGAAAGGTGAGTTACGCGGCGTTGTGGCGGGTGCGGCAAAGCTGGGGGCTGCTGCTGGCGCGCGTCTTCGCGGACCCCGTCTGGTGGTTCTATCTGTTCTGGCTTCCGAAGTACCTTCAGGAGGAACGCCACTTCTCTCTGACCGAGATCGCGCTGTTTGCGTGGATGCCCTATCTGACGGCGGATTTCGGTTCGGTGGCCGGGGGATGGCTTTCGGGATATCTGATTCGGAGGCGGATGGAAGAGTTGCGGGCGCGGCGGCTGACGATGGCCCCGTGCGCGCTGCTGATGCCTGTAGGGATTCTGGTGGCTTATCTCCCATCTACCGCGGCCATGGCGGTGATCTGCCTGGTGACGTTCTGCCACATGGCTTGGAAGACGAACCTGATGACGATGACGAACGACGTGTATCCGACGGGAGTCGTTGGGGCGGCTTCCGGCGTGGTGGGGCTCGGCAGCGGGTTGGGCGGCGCCTTATCCACTCCCATCGTGGGCCGGATTGTGGATTCCCTCGGCTATACGGCGGTGTTCTGGATGATGGGCTTCCTGCACATTGTGGCCACGGTGTTGATCTATGGCACGGTGCGGCGGAGCATGGCAGGCGCGGACTGAGCCTCGGAACTCCCATGTGAGGGGATCGGAAGCTGGCGGCCGGGCCAGTCGGACACTTCGGTGAACCGGGTAAGCAAGATGCGGCCGGTGGTTGAACCAAAGCACCGTTTCGCGTAGCCTGAAGATGATGGATGTAGAGCTAACCCCGGACCAGAAGGCTTTCGCCCGTCGAGCGATTGAAAGCGGACGGTTCCACTCGGAACAGGAAGCGGTGCGGGAGGCGCTTGCCTTGTGGGAGGAACGCGAGCGGCAACGCGCCGAATTCCTTTTGACGCTTGATGATGCCCGCGCTTCGCTGGCCCGTGGGGAAGGCCGCGCTATTACGCAGAAGTCCATGCGCCAGCTTGCCAGCGAAGTGAAGGAACGCGGACGCGCTCGCCTTCTCGCGGAACTCACCACGTCCCGCTGATGGCGCATCGTGTCGCGCCACGCGCCGAAGCCGACCTTGACGACATCTGGCTATACGTTGCCAAGGAAAGCGGAAGCATCGAGATTGCCAACCGCTTGATCGACACCATCACGAACCGTTTCTTCACGCTTACTCGGTTTCCCTACATAGGACGTTCGCGGGAGGACGACTTCGGCCCTGGATACCGAAGTCTCGCCGTAGGAGAATACGTTGTTGTGTACTGCGTCGAAAACGAGGCTGCCTTGATCCTTCGCGTAGTACATGGTCGCCGGCGCCTAGACGCTCTGTTCGGTCATTAGCGGCTAGGACCTTCTCTGTTGACCGCGTTATCCACCTCAAGTTTGTCTTGGCAGTGAGCCGGGGCCAAGCCTACAGCGGGAGAGCGCGGACAAGGCGGGGCGGCCCGGGCCGCACTTCGAGCGGATTGCGTAGCGGGCGGCCGAAGTTCTGGTAGTGGACTTCCATGACGTCGCCGTGCTGGAGCTTCACCTGTTCGCCAAAGCTGAAGGCCCCGGCTCCAAAGAAGTGGATGTGGACGTCCCCGGGGCGGCGGTGAAGAGGGAACTTGAAGTGGTGATGCTCCATGTTCTCGAGCGTGTGGCACATGTTGGCCTCGCCGGTGCGAATCTCCTTTTCCCAAAGGAGGGACTTGCCGCGATGGATGCGGGCTTTGCCCGGAATGGCGGAGAAATCCGGATCGAGGATAATCTCCGGGCCGATGGCGCACTGGCGGAGCTTGGAACCGGCGAGATAGAGGTAGTTCTTCTTTTCGAAAACGTGATCGGAGAATTCGTTGCCCTGCGCCATGCCGGCGCGGCGGGGGACGCCCTGGTCATCGATGAGGTAAAGTCCCGCGATTTCGGCTTCTTCTCCGCCGTCCTCCGCGAACTCAGGAACCTCCAGGGGTTGGCCGTGGGCTCGGAGTTGCCCTTGTAGAACCACTCCGGTGAGACGCCGATCTCGCCCGCGGGCGGATGCCCGCCTTCAAGTCCCCATTGATACATGCGCATGCTGTCGGTAAGCTGGGCAGCCGCGGCGGAGTGCATCGCGTCCCGATTCTCGACGCTCGCACGGTGGGTGAGCCCGGTTCCGGAGACCGTGCAGCGCGCCGGTTCGGAAGGATGATCGAGTGGCGGCAGGAGCTTCCACTCGGATTCGCCGGCATAGATGACATCGTAGGGCATGGCCCAGCCAGTGGCGGATTCCCCGGCGAGTTCGGTGAGGCGGACACCGGATTGGAGCGCCTGCCGGACGAGTTCATAGACGCTGGATACGGATTCGAGGAAGTGAAGATCCGAGCCGCGCACTAAAGCGACCGCGCGGCTGCCATCGAAGTGTCTGAGTTGAACCAAACTGGGCATGGATTGGAATGATAGCACGTGATGGTGGGCGATTCTCAATAAAGACAGTTCTTGACAGTGACATGATAATGTGACATTCTAATGGCACAAGTGAAGCCGTCGTCCGAATACACCCTGGCTGAGCTGGCGGAGCAATCGCAAACGCCGGCGCGGACCATTCGTTTCTACATTGCGCGCGGGCTGTTGGAAGGTCCAGCGCGCGCCGGGCGCGGGGCTTTCTACACAGACGCGCACCTGGAGAGGATTGCCCGGATTCGAAGGCTGCAAGGCGAGGGCCGCATGCTGGCGGAGATCGCCATGGAACTGGGCAAGGGCGGCGGCGAAACCGCGCTGCCCGCGCCGGAGGCGTGGTGGCAATACGAGGTGAGCAGCGACGTAAAGGTAATGGTGCGGGACGGAGCAAGCCCCTGGCGGATGCGGCTGATCTGGACGGCCTTGGCAGAATTGACCGGGAGGCTGCGCGCAAGCCAGCCGGAAGAAGGAGGACAGGATGGCGGCAGCAACAGAGAGTGATGCAGGTTTTTCGGTACGGAATGCGAGGACGGGAGAAGAGATCGGGCTGGCGATGCAGCGGTTGTGGCTGAGCGGGAGAGTGCTGGCGGCGGGGGCGCGGCTGCTGGTGCGGCATGTGTTTCAATCTTCGGAATCGAGGCCCGTGGAGATGGTGTACGCGTTTATGCTGCCGCGCGATGCGGCTTTGCGGCGGTTCACGATTCGAGGGGAGGGGTTCGCCGCGCACTCGGAGTTGCGTCCGGCGGCGGAGGCGGTGAAGGCGTACGAAGAGGGGGTGGAGCGAGGAGCGCTTTCGACTTTGGCGCGGCAATACGGGGACGGGCTGATCAACCTCACGGTGGGCAACATCCGCCCCGGGGAAACCGTGGCGGTGACGCTCGAGGTTCTGGCGGGCGTCGAGGCGCGGGACGACGGCTTCCGGTTCCGTTTTCCGTTCACACTGGCGCCGTCGTATCACGCGCGGATGCGGGCCATGGAGACTGGACCGGGCGAGGGGGAGATGGAACTGCCGGAGGACGAATTCGGCGATGTGATTCTACCGAAGTTTCGCGCGGATGCGAAGGGGTTGCATGCGGTGGGCTTTGATTTGCGCGTGATGGGCGGCTATGGCGAAGTGGCCTCGGTGTCCCACGGGTTGCGGGTGCGGATGGAAGAAGGGGGGTTGCGGGTTTCGCTGGCGGCGGAAGGCGATGTGCCCGATCGCGACCTGGTGCTGGATGCGCGGCGCGGAGAGCCGCGGGCGGAGGCGCTGGGCGGGCGGTGTACGGATGGAAGGCTGCACTTCGTAGCCCTGGCTCCGTCGGTTTGTTTCGGAACAGCCTCGGGGGCGGCGCGCAAAGTGGTGTTTGTACTGGACCGCTCGGGATCGATGCAGGGGCTTCCGATCGAGCAGGCGCGGAGGGCGATTGAGGCGTGTCTGGGAGCGCTTTCGGGAGAGGACGAATTCGGATTGATCGCCTTCGATAACCAGACGGAGGTATTTGCGGAGCAGCTTCTGGAGGCGAGCAAGAGCAACCGGGAGAAGGCGCGGGCGTACCTGGAGAAAATTGACGCGCGGGGTGGAACGGAACTCACGCCGGCGATCGGGAAGGCGGCACGGATGGCAGGCGGCGGAGCCGATTTGCTGGTGCTGACCGACGGGCAGGTGTTTGGAACAGAAAAGATTGTGGCACGGGCGCGAGCGGCGGGCGTGCGGCTGCATACGCTGGGGATCGGAAGCGCGAGCCAGGACCGGTTTCTGGCGCAGCTTGCGCGGGAGACGGGGGGAGTGTCGCGTTTTGTGACGCCGCGCGAGCGCGTGGATCTTCCGGCGGTGGATTTGTTCGCCTCCATTGGGAGACCGGTGGCTTCGGATGTGCGTGCGAGCGGGGCGAATGTGGAGCCTCGGCCGGCGAAGTGTGTGTTTGCCGGGACTCCGCTTATGGTTTATGGGGAGGGTGAGTCGCTCAAGATCGAGTGGACGGGTGGAGAACTGGAACTGCCGGTGGCGGACGGCGGGCGGCAGATGGGAGAGACGGCGCGCCTGCTGCGCGGGGCGCGATTGATTACGGATGAGACAGATGCCGGGAGGTTGAAGGAGTTGAGCCTTGCCTATGGGCTCGCCAGCAGTGAGATGGCGCTGGTGGCTGTGGTGCGGCGGGAAGGGGATCGCGCCGGGGAGGCGCCAATGACAAGGGTGGTGGCAGTGGGGATGCCGCAGGATACCGCTTTCGGAGCGTACTTCCAGCCGGCGGCGGCCATGCCTATGGCGCCGGTGCCGACGGGTGTTGCGCGGGCGAGGATGCTGGGGAGGTTGCGTATGCGACGGGAGGCACCGGAAGTTGGGTTGGTGTTCTCACTCGCTAAGCTACCGGCAGACCAACTAATGGAACTGGCCGGCCGCATGGAGAGCGACGGCGGCATGCCCGGACGGGACGCGGACGAGCGGCTGCTCGAGACGGTACGCGCGGTGCTCGCCTTCCTGAAAGAAGGCCACAGCACGAAGAAGGGCGCGTTCCGGGTACACATGCAGAGGCTGGTTGCGTTTCTCGAGCAGCACGGCGGAGGGCGCGATGTGGTGGCGAAGGTGATCGACGCCGCCAGGCAGGGGCGGACGATCCCTGGCGAGTGGCTGGGTGGGGCGGTGACGTGGAAGGAGGTGGAAGCGGCGGTTACACTGTAAAGGTCATGTTGACCCGCCGCGAGACTTCTCCCGCGACGGCGGAAGTTGGCGGCCACGGCTTCGCCTTCGCGGATAGCGGCCAATTCGGCAGCTCCCGTGTTCTTCATAGCGGTTTCATTTGGGGTGAGGAATGATGTCGAGTATGTAGTAGGTATCGCCGATGATCTTGAAATAAAAACGTCAGTCCTGATTGATGCGGGCCTGCCAGCGGTCGTTGGCCTCGTCATATTTCTTGGCCTGTTGCACGGCCAAAGGAGCTTTCAAATAGCTCTCCGTTGCGGCCGGTGAGAGCACTCGCTTCATCGGCTTTTAGATGATTTCTTGCTGTGGGCTTTCCTGACTCGACGATGCAGAAATCTGATCATCTCCCCGTGGGTTTCAAAGGGGCCGTGCATCCGTCCGGCTTTGATATCAGCCTCGGCTTGGTCGAGACGCGCATCGATGGTCTTGCGCTGCTCGGGCGTATACTCGTCATCCGCGGTCGGAGGTTTGGGAATGATGTGCACGATGCCGCCGCTCTCTTTAACTTCCACCTGGTCGCCAGCGCGAAAGCCGGCCTTCCGCCGGACACTCGGCGGCAGGATGCTGCGGATCTCCTTGGTGAGGGTGATGGTCATAAGGCTTGGGGCTTTTATGCTCTTGCACCCAAAGCATAGCATCCCGCGGGAGATCTGATCGGAGCATGTCTCCTCTCTTCCTTGCCCTGCCCTCGGGCCAAGGTTTCTACCAGGGCTGAGAGCGCCTCGCCCGGCGGAATGGGTTTGCCGCGTAGCCGCTCCGGCCGGCGTTGGCACGAGGAGGAACCGCTCGCGGCTCAACTTGCCGCTGGACTCAATAAGAGGGGATCCGCTCATCGCGAAGAGCGCCTCCTTTGATTTGATTGGGGTGCAAGTAAAGCCAGAAAGCACGAAGAAACGTGCATTCCGGGTGCACGTGCAGAGGCTGGTTGCGTTTCTCGAGCAGCACGGCGGAGGGCGCGATGTGGTGGCGAAGGTGATCGACGCCGCCAGGCAGGGGCGGACGATCCCTGGCGAGTGGCTGGGTGGGGCGGTGA
>WBZR01002603.1_pt1 | contig 18173 bp, 12 predicted proteins | sample 5204231 | NCBI WGS metagenome assembly WBZR01 (sample SAMN12412403, study PRJNA552823) | activated sludge metagenome | isolation source: activated sludge from anammox sidestream of wastewater treatment plant... | place: USA: Virginia | collected 2017-08 | reverse complement strand
CGCGACTATCTCTCCGTTGGAGATTTGCAGGTTGGTGCGCCCAATGGTGAGGCGGTCGCCGGTGCTGAAGATGCCGAACGGGATGTTCTGGATGGGAAAGTCGCTCCCCTGCGGGACTTCGACCCAGGAACGCAGGGCTGCATATTCCCGGGGGTCATGTGGAATGCTCATGGCGCAAAGGTCAGGGGAAAGCGGAAAACCGGGATCGAGGACCGGGAGGGAAGGACGGCCCGTGCAAGGGGAAGCATCGGATGGCCGCTGCCCATGGCCGCGTTGCGGCACCGCCAACCATCCGTTCCCCGGCCCTCGGACATGGGCAACCGCGTGGCCTGGTGTGCGTCACGCAAGGGGGCACCTCGGGCATTCCGGTGGTGCGGCGTGGCCGGTGATGCGATCACCGCACGGCGTCCACGCGGTAGGCGATGATGGTCTTGTGGTGCGAGCGGCTGAGCGTCCACGGCAATTTGCCGTAGCTGGAGGTGTACATCCCGGCGAATTGTTCCACGTTGAAGAACGTAGGGCACGACGGTGCCTCGTCCCAGCGGGCCACCTGCTCGATCTCCAGTCCGTAGGCGATCGGCTGGGCGTCGATGTCCAGCGGCAACACCAGGATATCGCCGGGCCGCACGGCGCTGGTGTTGGTGCTGTAGGTGGCCATGCCGGCCTCCCGGGCGTACCACAGCCATCCCCAGTGGCCCAGGCTCCACACGGTACCCTTCGTTTGGTGCGCCATCTGCCGGGCGATGGGGGCGGCATGCCGCCGGAAGAAATCGGCGTAGGCCTTGTCTGAAACGGTGAGCAGCACGCCCAGGATGGCGGTGGTGCCCACGGCGAGCACCCTGCCCGACGGAAGGAGGCGGTCCAGTGCGGGCGCGATCAGCAGCAGCAACGGCGGGAGCACCAGCAGGACATGCCGCGTGGCCATCATGGGCGAAAAAAGCGTGACGAACAGCGCCAGTCCCAGGGCCCAGGCGGCCAGGACCCAGGCTTCGGCCGTGTGCGCGGCCACGCTGCGGGGCAGGTAGCGGATGGCCAGCACCATCAACAGCACGCCGTTCAGCGTGAACAGGATGCGGAGCACCTGGTCGGACCCCGTTTCGGTGATCCATCCGAGGTATACGGCGGCGATGAACCCTGCGGCCGCCAGGAGTGCGGCCCACCAGCCGCGCACCAGGTTGGCGGGCGAGGGGCGGCGGAAAGCCCCCAGGAAGGCCGGCGTGAACGGCGATACCGCCCCCAAGGCGGTGAACAGCGCCAGGTTGCGCACGAAGATCCCGCGGACGGACCCGTCGCCGCCCTGCCGGTCCAGCAGGTGGATGCCCCCGTATTCATGCAGGTTCCATGCGGACCAGGCGGCAAGCACCCCCAAGGGCAACAGGACCAAGGGCAGGGAGCGCCATTCGCGCCGCAGCACGAGCGCCAGGACGAACACGGGCAGCAGGGGCAGGGCGGTGTATTTGATCATCATGGCGCCGGACAAGGCCAAGGCCGCCCCGGCATGGCGCCATCCGGGCGAGCCTCGGCCCGGCACCAGCAGGAATACCGCGAACAGCAGGATCATCGCCAGCAGCGGCACGTCGGTCATCAGGCCCTGGTTGACCATCAAGGCCGGGCAGCAGCCCAGCAGCACGGTCAGCAGCAAGGCGTGGCGCGGGGCGCGGTGGCCCGCCAGCCGGTACATGCACAGCAAGGCCAGCAAGGTGAAGAGCGATCGCATGAGGTGCATGGGCACCTCGCGATAGCCGAAGAAATGGCCAGTGAGCGCCACCAGGTAGAAGAAGCCCGGCGGCTGGTTGAATTCGTGGATGGTCCCGGGGTCATGCGCCCAATGCACCGGCCCGCTCATGGGGGTCGCGGGGTGGTGCTCGATCCATTGCGCCGCCTGCAGGTGGAAGGTGTCGTCGATGTGGAACGCCTTGTCCAGGTCCAGCGCGGTGATGCCCAGCCAGAGCAGCAGGACGATCAGGACGGGACGGGTGCGCAAGGTGCCCATGCAAAACGATGTCAGCGGCGTAGCTTGGCACGCATCCGACCGGCCCTCGAACGTACACCATGGTTGGCGGGTTTACAAAGGCCCGGCCTGCGGCGGTCCGTCAGGGTACGCCGGGGAGGCGTCCCTTCTATCCGGTGCGGGCCACCCGGTAGGCGATGATGGTCTTGTGGTGCGTCCGCGTCAGCCGCCAAGGCATGGCGCCGGTGCCGTAGCTGGAGGTGTACATGTTGGCGAACTGTTCCACGTTGAAGAACGTGGCCGGGCCGGGGGGCTCGTCCCACTTGGCGATGGGCTCCAACACGAGGCCCGGTGCCAACGGCTGTACGTCGATGTCCTGCGGGATCACCACGATATCGCCCACGGCCACCGGGCTGGTGGTGGTGCCATACACGGCCATCCCCGCCTGCTCGGCATACCATTGCCAGCCCCAATGCCCCACGCTCCATACGGTGCCCGGCGTGGCCGCATGCATCTCCCGGGCCACGATGGGGGCCTGTTGGCGGAAGAAGTCCGCGTAGACCTTGTCCGAGATGGTGAGCAGCACGCCCAGGAGGCCGGTGGATGCCAGTGCCAGTGCCTTGGCCGTCCGGTTGATGCGGTCCAGCGCGGGGGCGATCAACAGCAGCACCGGCACCAGGGTGGGCAGCAGGTAGCGGGTGGCCATCTGCGGGGAAAAAAGCACCAGGAACAGCGCCATGCCGAAGGCCCATGCCGCCAGCGTCCAGGTCTCGGCCGTGGCCGTGCCGATGGAACGCGGCAAGAAGCGTACGGCATAGCCCAGCATCAGCAGCCCGTTGATGAAGAAAAGATTGCGCAACACCTGGTTCACCGGGGCCTCCGCCAGATACCCCGAGGCGGTGAGCAGCACCGCCACCGCCGCCACGGCAAGGCCGACGGCCCAGGCGGGCGCGATCCATCGGCCCGGGTTGCGGAAGAACGCACCCAGGAAGGCCGGCGAGAACGGGGCGACGGCGCCCAGGGCCACCACGAAGGCCAGGTTGCGCTCCACGATGTCGGCAAGGGCCGAATGGCCGCCATCGCGGTCGAGCAGGTGTACGCCACCGTATTCATGCAGGTTGATGGCTGACCAGATGGCCAACGCCGCCACCGGGATCAAGGCCGTGGCGATGTATCGCCATTCGCGCCGCAGCACCATCCACAGGATGAACACCACCCACATCGGCAGGGCGCTGTATTTGATCAGCAGGGCAGCCGATAGCGCCAGCCCGGCCAGCACATGGCGCCAGCCCGCGGGCAGCCGCCCCGGCACCAGCAGGAAGACGGCGAACAGCAGGACCATCGCCAGCAGCGGCACATCGGTCATCAATCCTTGGTTCACCATGTAGGCCGGGCACAGGGCGAAGAGCGCGGTGAGCAGCAGCGCGTGGCGCGGTGCGCGGTGCAGGGCCAGGCGGTACATGCAGAGCAGCGCCAGCAGCGTGAACAGCGAGCGCATCAGGTGAAGCGGACCTTCGTGGAAGCCGGTGAAACGGGCCGTGAGCGCCACCAGGTAAAAGAAGCCCGGCGGCTGGTTGAAATGGTGCATCGGCTCGGGGTCCGCGATCCAGTTCACCTGGCCGCCCAAGGGTGCGCCGGGATGCTGCTCCAGCCATTGCGCCGCCTTCAGGTGGAAGGTGTCGTCGATGTGGAACGCCTTGTTGTAGTCCAAGGCCGTGATGCCCAGCCAGAGCAGCAGGATGGTCACCAGCGATCGGGAGCTCATGGCGGTCATGGACCGGGCCAAGATAGCGGTTCAGCCGGGCCGCTGGCAGGCGTGGCGGGCGGGCGTGGCGGTGCTCATCCCTACGGCCGCGACTTGCCGAGCAGCACGCCCAGCACCACGTTTTCCTGCACGAACCAGAAATGCTGGCGCGCGCGGTCCTGTCCCTGCCCGGTGGTGAGCACGTCGGGCAGGTTGATGAAGCCGGCGCGGGCGTTGACGCGCAGGAAAAGCCGGTCGTGGAACAGGGCGAACAGGCCGAGCTGCGCCCCCAGCCCGTATCCGGCCAGGTGGAAGCGGTTGTTGAGCCCCTCGCCCAGCAGGCGGACGTCCGTGCGGGGGATCACCGGGCCTGCCAGGATCCCTTCGGTGAAATACAAGGCATGCCGCCCGTTGCTGCTGGCCCACAGGCGCGAGTAGTGGTCCAGGTCCACGCTGAGCAGGTTCAGCCCGTCGGTGTGTTCGTAGGTCAGGAAATCGGGCGTCAGTTCCACGTCGTTGAGGTCCATACCCGGACCGCCGCCACCCGGCAATTCCTGGCCGATGTGCCCCGACGCCCGCACCCGCTGGCCGCCCTGCACCACGTATTTCATGTGGTCCAGCCCCAGGGAAAGGCTCCAGTGCCCGTTCACGAACCAGCCCGCCCGGTAGTTGTATTGCGGGATCCAGATGTTGGCCGGCTTGAAGTAGTTGGCCAGGGTGAAGGCCTCCGGCTTGTCCTTGGCGGCCACATCGTACAGGGTGAAATCGTGGCCGGTCCCTTGGAAATGGATGTCGCTGCGGGTGAACTGGGCCCGGTTGTATCCCCAATACAGGAACACGCGGTGCCGCAGCCGCGGTGCTTCCTGGGCGCGGACCAGTGCAGGCACGGCCGCCGACAGGGCCAAGGCCAGCAGGGGCCAGGCGCACTTGGCATCAGGACGCGCGAAGGCCATGGGCACACGGGGCAAGGAAAGGCGTTGACGGGAGGAAACGGTTGGCCATCACCAGGCGAACAAGGGCCGCAGGCGCATCATGCTGTTCACCTGGAAGCGGATGCGGGCCAACTGGGCCTCGTCGTTGCGGTCCTTGATGGCGCCGTCGATCAGCTCCACCACCTGTCGGCAGTCGCTCTCATTGAGGCCGCGCGTGGTGACGGCCGGCGAGCCGATGCGGATGCCGCTGGTGGTGAACGGGCTTTCCGTGTCGAAGGGCACCATGTTCTTGTTCACCGTGATGTCCACCGCGCCCAGCACCGCCTCGGCCTCCTTGCCGGTGAGGCCCTTGCTGCGCATGTCGATCAGCATGCAGTGGTTGTCGGTGCCGCCGCTCACCACATCGTAGCCCTTTTCCATCAGCGATTGGGCCATGGCCGCGGCATTGGCCCGGATACGCGCGCCATAGACGGCGAAGCTGGGGTCCAGCGCCTCGCCGAACGCCACGGCCTTGGCGGCGATCACATGCTCCAACGGGCCGCCCTGGGTGCCGGGGAACACCGCCCCGTCCAGGATGCTGCCCATCATCCGCGGCTTGCCCTTGGGCGTCTTCAGGCCCCACGGGTTCTCGAAGTCCTGCCCCATCATGATCATGCCGCCCCGCGGGCCGCGCAGCGTCTTGTGCGTGGTGGTGGTCACCACGTGGCAGTGGGGCAGGGGGTCGCGCAGCAGCTTGCCTGCGATCAGGCCCGCAGGGTGCGCGACATCCGCCATCAACAGCGCGCCCACCTGGTCGGCGATGGTGCGGAAGGCCGCGTAATCCCAATCCCGGCTGTAGGCGCTGGCCCCGCAGATGATCAGCTTCGGCTTTTCCTTGCGGGCGATGCCGGCCACCCGGTCCATGTCCACCCGGCCGGTCTCCTTCTCCACGCCGTAAAAGGTGGCGCGGTACAGCTTGCCGCTGAAGTTCACCGGCGACCCGTGGGTGAGGTGGCCGCCGTGGCTGAGGTTGAAGCCCAGGATGGTGTCGCCCGGCTGCAGGCAGCCCAGCATCACCGCCGCGTTGGCCTGCGCACCGCTGTGCGGCTGCACGTTCACCCACGCCGCGCCGAAGAGCTTTTTCGCCCGCTCGATGGCCAGGTTCTCCGCCATGTCCACGAATTCGCAGCCCCCGTAGTAGCGCTTGCCCGGAAGGCCCTCGGCGTACTTGTTGGTGAGCACGCTGCCCATGGCCTCCATCACTTGGCCGCTCACATAGTTCTCGCTGGCGATCAGCTCCAGCCCCTTGGTCTGCCGCCAGCGTTCCTGCTCGATGATGTCGAAGATGGCGGCATCGCGTACCAACGTGGATTCCAAGGCTTGTTCAGGGTGCATCTGCATTCGGATAGGGGCCCAAAAGTAGGATGCGGGGACGGGAGCGGGCGGGACGGCCCCAGGGCTATCGCGTCTTCATTCATCAACGGTCATGACTTCGGCAAAGGGGTAGGAACAGCAGGCCCAGCGTGCGTTCCTTGCTCCCCGGACCGCCGCTCGCTTTGGTCCGCCCCCTCGCCCTGGGCCCGCCGTTCGGCGGGCACAAGGGGGGCGGGATCGCCGCAGGCTGGGCCTGCTGTTCCGGCACATTCCCAGTACTGGCGGGAGAAATTGGACGCGATAGCCCTGGGCGGAAGCACCCGGCCGGGGAAGGCCCGGTGGATATCTTCACCGCCCGCGATCCCATGGCCTGGAACAAAAGCAACGCCCTCCGCTTCTTCCTGGCCATGGCCCTGGCCTTTGGCGTCGGCGTCCGGTTCCTGGCCCTTACCCAATGGAAACAAGGATTGGCGCATGACGAGAGCCTGAGCTACCTGTGCGCCGCCGCCACCGAGGGACGCTACGAACGTGAGATCCCCAGCCTGGCCGACACGCTCATCACGGCCTCGGTGATCCAGTCCTACTACGACCGGCCGACGGGCTTCCGCTTCGGGCTGGTGGCCCACGACCTGGTGCACTACGACGGCCATCCGCCGCTCTACTACTGGGCCTTGCACGCGCAGTACGTCCTCTTCGGCAACGGGTTCACCGGCGGCCTGTGGCTGAACGTGCTGGCCGACCTGCTGGCCCTGTTGCTGCTGTACCGCCTGGCCCGGGAAGCCCTGGGTGGCGGCCACGCGGCACTGGCGGCCTGCGTGATCTGGTACCTGTCGCCGGCCGTGGTGCAGGCCGACCTGGAGGCGCGCCAGTATGCCTTCTGGGCGTTGTTCGCCACCGCCTCCTACCTGCTCAGCTGGCGGATCGCGGAGCGCGGTGCCTCCACGGGCCGGCTATTGCTGTTCACCGTCGTGAATGCGCTGGGCTTCCTCACCCATTATTTCTACGGCTTCGTGCTGGTGCCCGGCCTGTGGCTGATCTGGCGGCGCCACCGCTTCACGGCCCCCGCCTGGCGCTATGTGGCGTCGCTCGCCGCTTCCGTCGCGCTTTTCCTCCTCGCCTTTCCGCAGTTCTTCCAGTTCGTGGCGCTCTTCACCACCCGCGTGGGGTCCATTACCGCCATGCCGACGGTCTGGGACGGGGTGCGCACGCTGACCTACAGCATCGTCGATTTCTTTGCCGAGGAGCCCCGGTTGCGGTATGTGTACCTGGCCATGGCCGCCGCGGCCGCCGCGATCCTCGCAACGCGCTTGGCCAAGGGCCGGCTGAGGATGGACTTCGGGATCCACTCCGCCATGGCTTTCGTGTGGCTGGCCTTGGCCTGGTGCTTTGCCTTTGCCCTCGCTTCCTATTTCGGGCGGCTCAGCCCCACCACGTTCGTGGGCCAGCGCTACTTCTCGTTCCTGTGGCCCTTGTTCGCCATCGCCGTGGTCCACGTGGTGCGGCTGGTGCTGCCGGCCCGCCTGCGCGCGCCCCTCCTGGTGGGCTACGTGTTGCTGCTGGGCCATTCCTTCACCGTGGCCGCCCGGTATCCCACGTACATCCCCCGCATGGTGTCGCAGGCGTGGCGACCGGTCATGGACCGCGGCGACCTGCTGGTGGTGACCGACAAGAGCCGCGGCTTCCTGCCCCGCACCATGCGCGGGGTGGCCCCGCAGACCCCGTTGTACATCCTGAAGCACGTCATGCCCGAAGTGATGGGCAAGCGCCAGGTGGTGTTCATCCACCCCTTGCGCAAGAACAGGGAGACGGCGGAACGCTTCATGGACTGGATGGGCGGCCAAGGATTCCGCGTGGATGAAACCCGGCGGATCGAGACCTATGCCATGGTGGTGTTCCGCAGATGAGAACGGCGGCACCGGGCCTGCCGTGCAAAGTGGATACATTCACCGCCCGCCTTCCCATGTCCAGGAGAAAAGCCTCCCTCATCCGCATCCTGCTCCTGGTGGCCCTGGTGTATGGCGCCGTGGTCCGCATCGTGGCGATCACCCAGTGGAAGCAAGGGTACTCGCATGACGAAAGCATCAGCTACCTCTGTGCCGCCGCCACCGAGGGCAAGTATGCCAAGGAGATCCATGGCCTGACGGACACCTTGATCACCGCAGGGGAGATCCAGGCATTCTACCAGCGGCCGGACCGCCTGCAACCGGGCACCGTGGCCGATGACCTTGCCCGCCACGATATCCACCCGCCCTTGTATTTCTGGGCCTTGCATGCGGCCTACACGTGGACCGGCGCCACCCTGACCGCCGGGGCCTGGCTCAATTTCGCTGCCGGGCTGCTTCTGCTGCTGCTCACCTATACGCTGGCCCGCAATACCTTGGGGAGCGTGGAGGCGGCGCTCGCCGCCACGGTGATCTGGTACCTGTCGCCCGCCGTGGCGCAAGCGGACCTGGAAGCTCGCCAATACCAATTCATGGCCGTGTGCGCCATGGCCTCCTACCTGCTGGCCTGGCGGATGGGGCGGCAGGGCGTCACGGCGAAATGGCTGCTCCCGTTCGTCGCCGTCAATGCGCTCGGCTTCCTGGACCACTACTACTACGGGTTCGTGCTGGTGCCCGGCGTGTGGCTGATCTGGCGCCGCCACGGCCTTGCGGCCCCCACCTGGCGCTTTGTGGGCTCCATCGTGGCCTCCATCCTCCTGTTCATCGCGGCGTTCCCCGGCTTCCTGTACTTCCTGGCCCACTTCGGCCAAAGGCCCACGGCGGGGGCCGTGCCCCCGGGATTCATGGCAGGGGTGTCCACGCTGGTCTATACCACGCTGGATTTCTTTGCCGGGCAGCCCCGCCTGCGCTATCCCACCTTGGCCTTGCTGCTGGCCGTGGCGGGCCTCATCGGTTACAAGCTCTTCCGGGGCAGGGTGCCGGTGCTGCGCAGCGCGGTCACCTTGCCGCGATACGTGGCCGCCACCTTGGTGTGGTGCGCGGGCTTCACCATGGCGTTCTATTTGGCCCGCATCAGCCCGGCCTCGGCGGCGGGGGAGCAGTACAACGCCTATTTCTGGCCCTTGCTCGCCATCATGCTGGTGTACGCGGGTCGCTGGTTCATCGCAGGGCGTTACCGCCCTTGGGTACTGACCGCCTACGTTCTTCTGCTGGGCCATTCCTTCACCTTCGCGGTGAAGGATTCGGACCTGCTGGCGCGCATGCTGCCCGATGCCTGGTACGGCCGGATGGGCGGCCCGGCCCTCCTGGTGACGGACCAAGTGGAGCGAGGCGTGTTGCCGCGCGTGATGCGCGACGTGCCTTCGGCCACGCACCTGTACCTGGTGGGAAAGAAATGGCCCGATGCGGGCGGGTTCGACCGGGTGGTTTTCCTGCACTTGGTGGGCAGCAAGCACAAGGGGCCAGGCAGTCTCCCCGACATCCTCGCGGCGGCGGGCCTCCACCACCGGCAGACGCTGACGTGGACCACCTCGCCGGAATTTGACGCGTATGAGCTCCGCCTTTACGGTCGCTGACCGGATCGCAGCGGCCCGGGGGCGGTGCCCTTCCGCCCTAGGTAACCCAGGGCTTCCAGCGTGTCCACCAGTTCCCCGGTGAAGATGCGGGCCCCGGCCGTGTTCAGGTGGTTGTAATCGTGGAACCAGTGATCATCCTCGATGTACGGCCGGTTGCTGAGGTCGATGTAGGGCACGTGGTCGGCTTTCGCCAGGCGGTCCATGAAACGGACGGTGCGGGCGTAGGTGCCCCCTTTCCTGTTCGCCCGCACGTAGTGGCTGCTGAACACGAGGTGGATCCCCTTCGCGCGGCACAGGTCGATGCAGCCCTGCAGGAAGCGTTGCTGCCGCTCCGGGATCTCCACGTCCGTCGTGTCCGGCAATCCCCCGGGGTCGATCAAGGTGTCCGGCCATGCGGAGAAGCCGCGGGACCGGTAGTGGCCGTAGTCGAAATAGGGCGAATCCAGCGGCAGCGTGAGGCGCAGCGCCATCAGGTTCAGCATGCGCAGGTCGCGCTGGGCACAGGCCAGGGACCAGGCCACCCGGTGGTCCGGTTGGTTGGTCATCAGGTCCACCGTGCTCTCAAACCCGTCGTTGATCAGCATCTTGTCGAAGATGTCATAGATCAACAGCGGGCAGTTGGTGCTGTCCAGCATGTACTTGATCACCGGATAGCTGTTCATCGGCGTTTGGGCCTTGGAGCCCAGCACGAACACCTTGTAACCGCGTTCGCGGAACACCTCGGGGTCGTATCCCCGGCTGGCGTGCGAGGAGCCCAGGATGATCGCGTCGTAGTGTTCGTCCCCATCGAACTCATGATAGGTGTACCAGGTGTCGTCGCCCGGCCATTTGGTGTAATCCCCGATGCGGTAGATCAGCGGCGTGCCGGATACGCGGACCTGGCTGAGGAAAACCACCGCCATGGCGTACAGCATTCCTGCTCCCAAGAGGAAGACCAGGGCCCGTGCCAAAAAGCGTCCCATGGATGGTGGCCTATCGCCGGTGATGGCCGGAATGGAATTCCCCGAAGTAACGCAGGAGCGCGATGACCATCAAGGGACCCGGCCGGGTCATCCCATCGACTTGATGGACATGCATCATTCGCGGGGCTACGAATTGTATGCGGCCGGGACAGGATGCCCGGGGCGGGTGGCTTCCACGAAATGAAAAGGCGGACCGATGGCGGGCATGGGGTGCGCGGAACATGGATGGGTCGTGCTCAAGGTCGGGAGCTTATTGGCTTTCGTGGCAGGTATCCCAAGGTTTCCAGGGTGTCCACCAACTGTTCGGTGAAGATCCGGGCACCGGTGTAGTTGAGGTGATTGGCATCGCAGAACCAATCGTGGTCCCCTATGCCCGCAACACTATTGTAATCCAGGTAAGGGATGTCCGTACCCCTGAGCATGCTGTCCACGAATGTTGCGAGCGGCACATGGAATGTCCCCCTCTTATTCCGGCGGCCGTAATGACTGGCCACCACCAACCGGATGCCTTTTTCCCGGCATAGCTCCACGATCTTGGCCATGTAGTGCCGCTGTTGGGGCGATAAGGATGCGGGGCCTTTTGGGGGCGGGGCGGGTGTTGCCGTGCTATCGGTCCGGGAGGAAAAGCCCAGGCCCTTGTAATCAGGGGCCGGACTGGCCGTCCCCAGGTGTTGGTAGACCAGGCCGTATGCCACCACATTGATGGCACGGATGTCCCGAAGTGCCCATGCCATGCCCAGCACCGGTTTGATGTGTGCCTGGTTCAATGCCAGGTCCGAGATGGATTCCAGCCCGGAGCTGGCCATCATCCCTTCGTAGGCATCGAGGATCAGCAAGGGCGCATTGGAGCTGTCCAGCAAGTCGCGGATCAAGAAATACGTGTTGAGCGGCGTTTGGGCGGTCGATCCCAGGTTGAAGGCGCGATGGCCGTGCTCCTGGAAGATGTGCGGGTCGTATCCGCGATAGGCGTGCGAGGATCCGATGATCACCACGTCATACGCCGTTCGGGGGTCGAACTCCCGATGGCCCGCCCACGTATTCTTGCCGAACTCCTTGTAGTAATCACCCGTGTCCGGCAACAAGGGATGGCCATTGGGCCTTACCAGGATCAGCAGCAGCAGGAAGGCCATGTAAACCACTGCGGTCAGGAGAAGAAATGCCATGAGATGGCCCCAGAACCGCCGCATCAGAACTGGAAATAAATGAAGCTCGCCGAGCCGAAATACCCGAAAAGAATGATCAACGCCAGGAGCAGGGCGTAGGCCAACTCCCCCGCCAGGCCCCTGGGCAGGCGCTTTTCCTTCAAGGTCCAGGCATCATAAAGCGGGTCGATCAGGATGAACAAGCCGGTCATGATCAGGGTAACCCCGAAGGCCCCGCGGGGCAACTGTTCGATCAGTTTGCTGATGTCCAGCGGCACCTGGACAAACAGCCGTTGGACCAGGGTGAAGGAATCATGGACACTGTCCGCGCGGAAGAAGATCCAGGCGAAGCTCACCAGCTGGATGGTGATGAACACGTTCAGCGCGTGCTTCAGGCGGGGCAGGCGGTCCAGGCCGATGCGCTTGGTGAATCGCGCCAGCAGCGGGGCGCAAATGATGGCCAGCACCAGGTATCCGCCGTGCAGGCCGCCCCAGATCACATAGGTCCAGTCGGCGCCGTGCCACAGGCCGCTCACCAGGAAGACGATCATCAGGTTCCAGTACCAGCGCCATTTCACCACGCGGTTGCCGCCCAGGGGGATGTAGAGGTAATCGCGGAACCAGGAGCTGAGGCTGATGTGCCAGCGCTTCCAGAACTCGCTGATGCTGGTGCTGCGGTAGGGGGTGCGGAAGTTCACCATCAGGTTGAAGCCCATCACGCGGGCCGCCCCCCGGGCGATGTCGGTGTAGCCGCTGAAGTCGCAGTAGATCTGCACGGCGAACAGGTAGGTGGCCAGGGCGATGGAGAGCGACCCGTACTGCCCGGGCGCGCCGTACACCTGGTCCACCACCACCGCGCAGCGGTCGGCGATCACCAGCTTCTTGAAGAAGCCCCACAGCATCTGGCGCAGGCCCTCGATCACCCGTTGGGCATCGAAGCCGGACCGCATGCCCGTGCCCGGCACCGTGGCATTGATCTGGTTCAGCAGGTTGGCGGGCCGTTCGATGGGGCCGGCCACCAGCTGGGGGTAGAACATCACGTACAGGGCGAACAGGCCCGGATGGCGTTCGGCCTTCTGGTGGCCGCGGTACACCTCGATGGTGTAGCTCAGGCTCTGGAAGGTGTGGAAGCTCAGGCCGATGGGCAGGATGATCCCCAGGTCGGGCACGTTGTAGGCGAAGCCCAGCCCTTCCACCAGGGCGCCCAGGTTTTCGTTCAGGAAGTGGTAGTACTTGAAGAAGGCCAGCACGCCCGTGTTGGCCAGGATGCTGGCCGTGAGCAGCAGCTTGCGCCTGCGCCCTTCGCTTCCCTCGATCCAGATGCCGGCGAAGTAGTCCACCAGGATGGTGAAGGCCAGGATGAGGATGTACACCGGCACGAAGGCCATGTAGAACCAGCAGCTGGCCACCAGCAGCAGCAGCCAGCGCCAGCGGTGCGGCAGCACGAAGTACAGCCCCGTGACCAGCGGGAAGAAGATGCAGATGAACTCGAAGGAGTTGAAGAGCATGGGTTCACCGTTGCGGCCGGGGGCGCAAAGTAGGGGGCTAGCACGTCAATTCATGGGCCAAGGCGCCGTACACCTGCCGGGCATTGAAGCGGCTATTCCAGAAAGCCCGCACCTGCGCACGCGCACCGGTGGCATACCAAGGCGACTGCCTGAAGCCGTTGAGCACAGCGCCCAGCTCCTGCGGCCGGACAGCATGCGGCAGCAGGATCCCGCTTTGGGCGGTCACCACCTCGCGCACGCCGCCCGCATCGGCCGCCACCAGGGGGATGCCGAAGCTGGCCGCCTCCTGCATCGCCACCGGTGCGCCGCCCTCGGTGCTGCTGGCATGCACGAATACATCCGCCGGCCGGGAACGGTACCAGCCGATCACCTCGGAATTGGGACGGTTGCCCATCAGTTCCACTGCGATGTTGCCCGGCAGTCCCTTCACCGCGGCCTCCACCGCCCCGCGCTCCGGCCCGTCGCCGAAATGTGTCCATTGCACCGGGCCCTGCACCTGGCCCAGGGCCTCGGCGATCAGCGGTACGCGCTTCAGCTCCACCAGGTTGGAACAAGAGACCACGCGCAAGGTGGCCGAAGGTGCCCAGGGGCCCGCACCGTGGTCCAGGGTGGCCAAGCGCGCCAGCTTGAATTTGTGCGCCATCGCCGGGTAGCGTGAAAGCACGTCATCCAGGCCCGCCTGCGAAGCCACCAGGATCCGCTCCGCCTGTTCCACCTGTAAGGCTTGCAGCATCGGCCATCCGTCCTCCGCGCGTTCAGCGTAAAGGTCGAACCCGTGCATGCGGCTCACGAAGCGGACATCGCGGTCGGCCAGCTTCCAACAGGCCAGCACGCTGGCCCAATCGCTGGTCCAATAGGAGTATAGGGTCACCCGGCCCGGATGGTATTGCTCGCCCCAAGCCTTGGCCAGGAGCCGCTGCCGGTTGAAGGTCTGCCGCAGGATGCTGAGCAGTTCGCGCCGCCGCTTGGCCGCCAGGTTGCGCGACGGGGCGGTGCGCACCACGGCATGCCACGCCCGCAGGAAACGGGGCAGGATGGCCAGCACCCGGAGGGGCGGGAGCGGCGTGTACATCAGCGGGCCGGGCAGCAGGTGGTGGACTTCCGCATGCGCCGGCAAGGGCCGGGCCGGGCCGTCGGCCTCCAAGGGGAAGATCCGTACGCGGTCATACGCCTCCGCAACGATGGGCAGCTCGGTCTCCAAGTAGGATTCCCCCAGCCCGTAAGGGAATTTCATGGTGAACAGCCAGAGCTCCTTGTCCATCGCCTTCATGCGCGGCCCTTGACCATGGCCTGGAGGGCTTTCCGCAATGCGGCGCGGGCCTGGCCCAGATAATAGCGCGGCCGCATCGGCGGGGGCGGTGTAGCCTCCGGGTCGAAGGTGCGCACCAGCGCATGGATGGCCTGCGGCCGGTGTTCGGCCAAGCGCGCCATCGCGCGCGCCAGCTGCGGACCATAGGCTTGCAGGTCGGCCGGGTGGTCCACCCGGTAGCCCGAAAAATGCAACTGGCGGCGGTAGCTCTCGTCGATGGCCGCCAGCAACGCTTCCCCCCGCGGGGCGTACAGCGCGACGGCCGCGGCGTAGCACGCCAGCAGGTGCGCGAAGGCCTTCGCCCGGTCCATGCCATTGGACATGCTGGCCGTGCGAAGCGCGTAATGGTACAGCGCATCGGGTACGGTGACCACCTTTTCCGCCCGCATGAAATTGCCGAAGCCGATGATGTAGTCCGCGCCGGAATCCAAGGCGCGGTCCAGCTGCATGGCCATGGCCGGGGCGATGACTTCCCGCCGGTAGAGCTTGTTCCACACCACGCCCTTGCCGAACTCGAACCGGGCGAAACGGCCCGGCAGGTCGTCGGTGATCACCCGTTCGGCGGGGTAGTTGAACGCGCTTTCCTCCTGCCCGTCCTCCCAGGCCGCCCGCCAACCGCCCAAGGCGATGTCCGCGCCCGAGCGCACCAAGGCACCGGCCAGGCGCGCATACATCGCGGGATCCACATGGTCGTCGCCGTCCACGAACCCGATGAGCGCGCCCGTGGCGGCCTGGAATCCCGCGCGCCGTGCGGCGTGCAGCCCCACGTTGGCCGGCAGGTGCAGCACCTTCAGCCGCGCGTCCTGCTGTGCCAGGGCATCCAGCAACGCGCCCGTGTCATCGGTGGAGCGGTCGTCCACGGCGACCACCTCCAGGGGGACGCCCTCCTGGGCCAGTACCGACCGGATGCACCGCTCGGCCCACGGTGCCACGTTGTAGCAGGGGATGATCACCGAGATCAGGGGCGCCGCCTGCGCTTCGGCCGTTGCCGCCGGTCGGGCCATGCCGGTATCCTGGGCCATGCTTCAAGCCATTTCACCCGCCGGGGCGGCATGGCCGGGCCCGGAGCGGTGGAGCATCCGTTTGGCCTGCACCTTGGCCAAGTAGGTCAACCAGGCCATGCGGCGGCCCGGGCTGTGGTACCACCAGGCCAGGCCCGCGCACCACCCTTGGTCGGCCACCCGGTGGAAGTGGCGGTGCCAAAAGGCCATCACCTCTTGCCGGAACAGCTCCTGCGGGAAGAGGCCGTGGTCGCGGTTGAGCGCCAGCAGGCGGTCGCGCCAGCGCCGGATGCGCGCGATGTCGCGTACCGTGAGGCCGTCGGGCAGGTATCCGGTCAGGGTCACGTGGTCGTCGATGTCCTGGTTGCTGGCGGGCCAGCCCAGCAGCTCGAACACGCGCCGGGCGATCTGCAGCCGGTCGGCCCGGGCATCGCGCCCGCTGCGGAAATTGTTCACCCCCCGGCGGTAGCAGCCCAGCACCTCGGGCAGGTTGGCGAAGACCGCCCGGCGGCACACGGCCACCTGGAAGAGGTAGTCCATGCCGGGGATCCGCCAGTTTTCATCAAAACGCACCCCGGGGTCCGCGAAGAGCGTCCGCCGGACCATCGAGGCGGGGTGCAGGTAGGCATCGCCCAGGATGATGCGGGCCATGCCTTCCTCGTGCGTGGTGGGCCAGCATACGATCTGGTCCTCGTCGCGCAGCTCGCGCACGCAGGTGCCCACGATGGCCACTTGCGGATGGGCGTCCAAAAAGGCCACCTGCTTGGCCAGCCGTTCAGGGTACATCAGGTCGTCCGCGTCCAGGAAGGCGATGAACTCGCCGCGCGCCGCCGCGATGCCGCGGTTGGCCGCCGCCGGCCGGCCCGTGTTCACCGCGCTGGGCAGGAAGCGCACGCGCGGGTCCGCGATGGCCGCCACCTCGGCGGGCCCTTCGTCGGTGCTGGCATCATCCACCACCAGCAGCTCAAAGTCCGCGAAGGTCTGGGCCAGGATGCTGCGTACCGCCTCCGCCACGAACGGGCCCTTGTTGTACAACGTCAATACCACGCTGACCCGTGGCGGCAGAGCAGGAGCGGGCATCGCGGCGAAGATAGCATGGGCCTGCGCCCAGCGCTTGTGGACCACCATCAGGGCCATCGCGTCCGGCACGTCCGAAGGATGGACACCGGTCCTTTCGGACGAGTGGCCCATGACGCCGCAGGCGCAATGGGACCTTGCCTATGGGAAACTGGAAACTTGAAACTGGAAACTTGAAACCACATGGCGCCGCAGGCGCAAGGGATTTTCTCCTACGTCCTACGTCCTGCGTCCTGCGAACTACGAACTACGCAACCCAAGGGAGAAAAGCTGATCCGCCTTCGCCACGGCTTCGGCGGGACGGGAACCGATTGGTGCCGCAGGCGCAATGGGCCTTCTCCTGCGTCCTGCGAACCACGCCCCGCGCCGCTCACCCGTTGGCGATGTGCAGGGCCCACCAGTTGGCCAAGGCGAAATGGGGCCACAACTTCAGCCCGGTGACATGGCCTGCGGCCAATTCCCGGCGGAAAGCGGGGGCATAGAGCCGCAAGGCGTCATCCATGCCCAGGATCAGGTCGCGCTGCGCCAGCGCCTCCTTGTCGTTCAGCACCTGGTTCATGGGGATGTGGAAGCCCACCTTCGGGCGGTCCACGATGGCAGCGGGCAGCAGCTTGCGGGCATATTCCTTCAAGGCGAGTTTCTCGCCCGCGGGCCCGGCCAGCAGGTGCAGCTGCAGGCGCATGGCCTGTTCCGCCAGCCGGTGGTCCAGGTAGGGCACGCGGGCCTCCACCGAAGCCGCCATGGACATGCGGTCCACGCGCGCCAGCAGGTGGTCGGGCAGGCGGAACAGCAGGTCGAAGGCGCTCAGCCTTTGCAGCAGGTCGGCCTCCCGGTATTCCGGTGCGTCCATGTATGCCGCCACGGTGCCGTAGGCGGGCCGCGCCAGGGCCAGCAGGTCGGGATGGAAGATCCGCTGCTCCTGTTGGTCCGCCAGCGCGTCGATCCCGCCCCAGATGATCGTGCGGCCCTGCACATGGCGGCGGGCCCAGGCCACCCAGTCCGGCTTGCGGCGCGCCAGCACCGGCGCCCCCAGCGCCAGGTAGGCCCGCAACACGGCGCGGGGCACGCGCCGCAGCATCCGGTACACGCGCCAGGCATCGTGCCACTGGCGGTAGCCGATGAACAGTTCATCCGCCCCCTCGCCGCTCAGGCATACGGTGACCCCTTCGGCGCGCGCCATTTCCGACAGCAGGAGCAGGGGCCCGCAGGCGCTGTCGGCGATGGGCTCGTCCAGGATGCCGAAGGCCCGCTGCTGCGCCGCCAGGTACTCGGCCGGCGAGATCGCCAGGGCATGATGGTCCGTGTGGAGGTGCTTGGCCACCGTGGCGGCATGCCCCAGCTCGCTGGTGTGGCCGGGCACGTCCTCGCGGAACCCGATGCTGAACGTCTTCACCCGCCGTTGCCGCGATGCCAGCGCGGTGATGAGCGAGGAGTCCAGGCCGCCGGAGAGGTAGGTGCCCACCTGCACGTCCGCCACCATTTGCAGGTCAACGGATTCCGCCAGCAGGGCCATCACCCCGTGCGCATCGCCCAGGTCGCGCGGGCGGCCATGCGGCCCCAGGGGGTGCCAATAGCGCTGCGGCACCGGCTCTTCCCCGCGCTCCAGGGCGAACCAGTGCGCCGCCGGCAGCTTGCGGATCCCCTCATGGAAGGTGGCCGTCCCCTCGGTCTGCCGGA
>WBZR01002602.1_pt1 | contig 18173 bp, 15 predicted proteins | sample 5204231 | NCBI WGS metagenome assembly WBZR01 (sample SAMN12412403, study PRJNA552823) | activated sludge metagenome | isolation source: activated sludge from anammox sidestream of wastewater treatment plant... | place: USA: Virginia | collected 2017-08 | reverse complement strand
ATATCCAGTGTTTGTAGGAGCCGTCAATGAACAGTGTCGGCTTTCTCGGCGGTGCGCCGGTAGCTCGCCTACGGCGACTTCGAGAGCTTGTCCATGTCGGCTAACAGCTCCGCGAGCTTGCCTTTGAGGGTCTCGAACGAGCCCGCGGCCTTCTGCTGATCTAACTCCGTCGCGCCCGGCAATTTGCCGGATGCCATTGCCTTCGCCAGAGCCGTTCCTGTGATTTCGGCAAGGTGGCTCACTGGATCGTTCGAAAGGTGAGCGTACCTTGCCGTAGTGATCGGCGTATTGTGGCCAAGCAGTTTGCCGATCACAGGCAGTGTGCCGCCGCTCATGACGGCGAAGCTAGCGAACGAATGGCGCAGGTCGTGAATTCGCACATCAGGGATGCCAGATGCACGCCGCACCATATCCCAGGCAGGCTGCAACGACTTGAGATGCTCTCCCTCTAGATGCCCGGTGATGACCCACGGACAATTTGCGATCCGAGGAATGGATTTCAGAAACTCGATGGCTTGCTGGTTGAGCACGATCGGCTTCTGGCCGGTCTTGCTATCGGGCAAGAGAAGCAGGCGTCGCTCAAGATCGACATGGGGCCATTGCAGGGTCAAGATCTCGCCAAGCCGTGCGCCCGTGAAGATGAGCAATCGGATACATGCGAGTGCAGACGGCATGATCGCACGCGTGGCTTCAAAGTCGACGAGGACCTGTCCGACGCGCAAGAGTTCTTCGGTGGAAAGGAAGCGCTCCAGCTTTCTCTCCTTGTAGCGAATGACCTTGCGGACCGGATTGCTGTTCTCGGGTCGCCAGCCCCAGACCTCTGCGAGATTGAACATCTTCGACAGCTGGCCAAGCGTCCGATTGGCAGCGCCAGGGCCGCCTCTGACATCAAGCCCACCTGTGCCGCCTTCGCGCCTGCGCTTGGTGCGCTTCGATGTTATGCCATCGCGAATCTTGCGCTTGAATTCTTCAATGTCGGTGCGCGTGATCTCTGCAACTGTGCGACCGCCGAGGAGGGGAATGATGTGGTTGCGATTGTTGCGCTCGTAGCCAAGCACGGTCGCGGGCTTGTTGTGTTGGCGCGAATGCTCTTCGAGGAAGCGCTCGCACAACTCTTCGATCATCGGCTGATTACGTTTGGGCTCGCGCACGGCGACATGTTCACCCCGGCACGGATTTGGCCCCAGAGCCGTTGAGCTTCCTCGCGCGCCGTTTCGACAGTCCAAGACGCGCCATGCTGACCAATTGAAAGCCAGCGCTGGCGACCATCGATGCGCACCTTCAGGCCATAAACGGCGTATCTCTGCTGGCGCCGAACGAGGAAGCCTTTTACGGTCGTGTCGAACAGAATCTGGCCGGGCTTGAGAGCATCGACGAGACGTTTGGAAAGGCGTACCGACTTCGTCACTGGACACTCCCGAGGCCAAAACTAGCAACCAACTAGCAACCACTTTGGGGCGAATGTCGACGAAATCAAGACGAGTACTGAGTAATCGGACTCTGTAAAATCAAAGACTTACGTAGTCCTGCGCGCACCTGCGAAATGGAGTCAATCGGCTTAAAATCCTGAGACGGCAACGTCGTGTGGGTTCGAGTCCCACCGTCCGCACCAATGGCTCTCGTGTCTGGCTCGGGGGGCAGTCCTCTGGGGAAGGGCCTTATGGTCGCGGCGGGCGGCGCCGCTCGGCAAACCAGGCGCGGTAGTCCGAAGCCATCTTCTTGCGTTGGGTCTCGGGCGCGCGCCGCTTGCACGTCGCAGCTTCGTCGCTCCCCTCCTCTGCGCCCCAGCGGAGCTCGACGCAGTCGTTGATGTTATAGGCCATCTCGAGGGCGGGCGTACGCGCCACCACATCCTTGAGCGCCAGCGCCCATTGCGAGCCGTCGCTGCGCGTATAGGAAAATTTGCGCGCCGCAAGCTCAGCGGCGAGCACGTCATCGAGCCGCGCCTTAACGTCTGCGACGCTTTCGTTCTTGGGCATTGCGTAGCGCTCGGGCCGCCGCGCCACGCGATCGGGAAATCCGCGCACCACGTCGATGGCGATCAGAAGGCGCAGATCCCGCGAGGGCGTCGCGAAGTCCTCCCACGCCCCCGTCGTCTCGAAGATCGAGGCGCCGTCGGGAATGGCGACCTCGCGGCCGCCGTCGTTCTGGTACTTGCGGCCGTTCTCGACCGACGTCACACGCGCCGTCACCTGCTCGTCGAGCGCGGTGATCGCCTCTTTCATGGCCCGTTCGGGATCGAGCGGCGCGGGCGACAGCACGTCGTCCATGCGGTCGTAGAAGTCTTCTATGCCGAGCTTCGACTGATCGAGCGAGAAATCACCGTACTCGGGGTTCTTTGCGATCTCGGCGTTGGTCAGCTGCCGGAGGCCGCTTTTGCCCCGCACGACCGGCCGGAAGCGCTTGAAGCCGGGGCTGCCGAGCGCCGGGTTCTGCGCGAACAGGAAGTTGCCGCGCCAGAACCTCTTGCGGGCCACCGTGCCGTCCGGCTGCCCGTCGACGGCGAGGAACACGCCGGCCGACCCCTCCGTCTGCGCGATGCGCCGCGTCAGAACCAGCACATGCCCGTAAGGATCGGCGTAGATGGTTCCGGGGCGGAGCGTGTTCTCGGTGAGCGCCACGGGATAATAATCGGTATGATCGTCCGTGGCCGCCGTCCGGCCGTTGCCGGAATGGACGCTGTTGGCGAGCGTGGTGCGTATGTAGTAGCCGAAGCCGGGAACGAGCCCTTGCGGCCTCTGAGGAAGCTTCGGTGCCGTAGACGCCGTCGCGGCCGGTGTTGAATCGAAGATCGCGAACAGGCTGCCGTTGGAGGCGACGGCCTCCTGGGGAGGCGGGGGTGCGGGAGGCGGCTCCTCCTTCTGGATGTTCCACCACTGGCTGCATCGCGGCGCCCGCCCGCCGCCGCCGCGCGTGCACTTCGAGTAGCCGAACGGCAAGCCCATCTTGAAGGCGAAATACGCGCGCAGAAAATAGGGGAGGTCGGCGCAGTCGGGCTGAATGACGAGCCCTTTCTCGTCCTCGCTGAGCCCGAGGTGATTGAAGAGCACGTTGCGCGACCGGTCGCGGAGAACGTCGTGCAGCGCTTTCCACGACGGCGACTCGTCGAGGGGGGCGTCGAACAGCGTCTCGATCCAGGCGGAATAGAGATTTTCCGTCTCCCGGTTCCAGCTCAGTCGGACAGGCCACACGCTGCCTTGGGCTTGTCCAGGTGCGCCCGCGGGCTTGCGGCGCACCTCGATCTCGTGGGCGAGCCTGCCGCAATCGGCGGGCGTCCCGCGGCGCACCAGGGCCGCTGTCCAGAGGCCGACGCCGGGCCGCTCGATCTCGGCGAACCACGAATAGGGCGGCCCCCCGCGCCGCTCCGCGGATCTGGCGGAGACGGTTCCATCCGGCGCAATGAGCTGAAGCTCGCCGTCGACCGGCGTCTCGGCGGTGAAGACGACGCGCAAGGGCGCCCCCGTCCACGCCGCGAGGGGTGACGACAGCACCGCAACGCCGAGCTTGCTGTTGCAGTCTCCGGCGGGAGCCGCTGCCCGTGCGGGCGCGCCCGCGCCGAGCATGCCGGCTGCGATCAGGAGGAGCGCTGCCTTGGCAACGCGAGATGGGCGCGAAAAATGCACTGAAGCCCCCCGAATCTTCGCGGACGCGCGTGAAGCCGCCGCGAACCTCGGGCCAAATAATGGCAAAATTCGCGAGACGGAGGGTCGGAAAGGCGACGGAGGGGATAAAATGGGCTTTTTGAAGCGCGCACCGGGGCGCTTGGAGCCTTTTTTGTGCGTGGCGGCTTTGTGCGTGCCGGCGCAGCCAATGGGACGCGTCTCGATCGTGGGAGCCGACCGCGCGGCGCAGGCTTCCGCGCGGTCGGTGCGCCCTCAGGCAGCCTTCGCAGTCTGCCGTCCGAGGCGGCCGGAGTGCGCGATCACCGCGCGCTCGGCGTCGCGGGGCGTCGCGAAGGATTTTCCGTCGAGCGGAAAATAGCGCGGTAGGGCGGCGTGGAAGCGGTAGCTCTTCTCGTTGTCCAGGCGGACGACGATGCCGGCGGTTTCGTCGGCGACTTCGATGACGAATGCGTCTGACATGGATCGATCCTTTTCCCGCGTGTCGGCGGGCTCAACGCACGAAAGTTGAATGGGTTGCAGGGCGGGTCGAGGCCCGCTTGTCGCATCAGCGCCAACACCACCGTCGCGCCGGGAGAGACGGGTGGCGGGCCGGCGCGGCGCGGGGCGCTGAGGCGGCCGGCAGGGAAGCAAAGAACGGCATGGGGCTGCTCCTTAGCGTTTGGTGACGCGGCGCAAGTGAACCTCGAAATCACCGCGGCGGCGCAGGATCGCGTCGCAGCCCCATCCATCGGCCTCGCTCCGCCGGCCGTCAAACAACAAGACCTGAGAAGCATTGCACGCCCGTGGGCATAGCCGCTCATCCGCGGTGGGGCCCGCGTGCGCTGTCCCCATCGAGGGATCGCGCGACCACGGCGCGTGCTGCTCCGCGAGCCGCAGCGTTATGCTCCCCAATGCGCGATGCACGGCTTCGGCGGCCGATCCTTCGATCGCAGGCGTTCATAAGCTCTGCAGGTCTTCTTGGTTCGCCCGCGCCAGATCGACCCGTACGTTTTGCTTCAGTCAAACCTGCTGAAGAGGAACGTCTCCATGTCGATCACCCGTTTCACCCGCCGCACCCTGCTGGCGCTCAGCCTTTCGGCGAGCGTTGCCGGACTTTCGGCCGCTGCCTCCGCGGCCGAGCTTCTGAACGTGTCCTACGACCCGACGCGCGAGCTTTATACCGAGTTCAATGCGGCCTTCGCGAGGCATTGGAAGGAAAAGACGGGCGAGGACGTCACCATCCGGCAATCGCATGGCGGGTCCGGAAAGCAGGCGCGTGCCGTGATCGACGGCCTCGAGGCCGACGTGGTGACGCTCGCGCTCGCCCGCGATGTCGATGCGGTGAGCAAGAAAGGCGGCCTGATCAACGAGAGCTGGCAGAGCCGCCTCAAGGACAACTCGGCCCCTTACACCTCGACCATCGTCTTCCTGGTGCGCAAAGGCAACCCGAAGGCCATCACCGACTGGGATGATCTCGCCAAGCCGGGCGTCTCGGTCATCACGCCGAACCCCAAGACCTCGGGGGGCGCCCAATGGAACTATCTGGCCGCCTGGCACTATGCCGACCAGAAGTACGGCGGCGCGGAGAAGGCGAAGGAGTTCGTCACCAACCTCTACCGGAACGTCGCGGTGCTCGACAGCGGCGCGCGCGGCTCGACCACGACGTTCGTCGAGCGCGGCGTGGGAGATGTGTTCATTTCGTGGGAGAACGAGGCGCACCTGGCCATCAAGGAGCTTGGTCCGGACAAGTTCGAGATCGTCATTCCCTCGATCTCGATCCTGGCCGAGCCGACCGTCGCGGTCGTCGACAAGAACGTCGACAAGCACGGCACGCGCAAGGTGGCCGAGGCTTACCTCGCCTACCTTTACAGCGACGAGGGCCAGGACATTGCCGGCAGGAACTTCTATCGCCCGCGCAATCCGAAGTTTGTTGAAAAGTACGCCGCCCAGCTCGTGCCGGTGAAGCTGTTCGCCATCGACGAGGCTTTCGGCGGCTGGACCAGAGCCTACGAGGAGCACTTCAAGGACGGCGGCACCTTCGACCAGATCTACAGCTCGAAGAGCTGAGCCCCGGTCGCACGACGGCCGCGGGCGCGGACAACGCGCGCGGCCGTGTTGCCAAACGGCGTGGAATCGCAGTCACGATTTCTCAATGCGACAGGACGAAGGCCCCGGACGCGGGTCTTCGTTGAAAAGAAATAAAATCCATTGAAATTCAACGCGCTATGGCGGAGCTTCCGTCGAGCGCAACGGAGAAGGTCGCATGGTTGGGGGACTTATGGGACGGACCGGAGGGGCAGCCGCGATCGCGGCCGGCCTCCTCGTCACGATCAGCGGGGTGCCGTCGTTCGCCGCCGATCTCGGGGGAAATTGCTGCGCTGACCTTGAGGAGCGGATTGCGGAGCTCGAGGCGACGACGGCGCGCAAAGGCAACCGCAAAGTCTCGCTCGAGATCTACGGCCAGATCAATCAGTCGATCATCTACTGGGATGACGGCTTCGAGGACAATGCCTACGTCGTCACCAACGATAACGCCCGCACGCGCGTCGGCTTCCGCGGCAAGGCGAAGCTCGATGCCGATTGGGAGGCAGGCTACCGCCTCGAGATCGGCGTCCGCACGGCGAACTCGAAACGCTTCACGCAGAGCAATCCCACGGGCAACGACAACCCGCACGATGTCGGGCTCGATCTGCGCGACAGCTATTGGTATCTGAAGAGCAAGACGTACGGCGCGGCCTCGGTCGGCACGCAGGCGGCCGCCACGGATGCGATCACGGAAGCCAACCTCACGCAGACTCGCGATTTCGCCAAGTATTCCGACGTCGAGGATACGGGCCTCGGCCTGTACCTGCGATCGAGCGTCACCGGCGATCTCTCGACGCTGTCGTGGCGTCGCCTCCTGATCGACTCCGGCGACCAGCCCGGCGACGGCGACCGCCGTCTGGACTCGGTGAAATACGAAAGCCCGACCTTTGCCGGCTTTTCGGCGTCGGCCTCCTGGGGCGGGGACGATTATTGGGATGCCGCGCTCCGCTATGCAGGCGAGATCGGCGGTTTCGAGGTGGCGGCCGGTCTCGGATACCTGGAGATCACCGATGGCCCTGAAACCAAGCACGAATGCCCCGCCCGCGGCATGGGCGTGCCCAAGGACGAGGAGTGCCACCACTTGGGCGGATCGGTGAGCATCCTGCACCAGGCGACCGGTCTCTTCGTGAATGCCGGCGCCGGTCGTGTGAAGGACGACGTTCTGCTGACCACGCCGGCGTTCTCGGCCGCAGCCGCCAACAAGCCGGACGACACGTCGCGCTTCTGGTCGATCCAGGCGGGTATCGAGAGGAAGGTCTTCCCGCTCGGCAAGACCACCGTCTATGGCGAATATTACGATTACGACGGCGGCGGCATCGCGCGCAGCATCAACGGAACGAGCGCCTCGTCTCCCGATCCGCTCAATCCGTTCTCCTCATCCGCGTCGATTTTCAGCAGCGACGTCGCGGTCTACGGGCTCGGCCTCGCTCAGGGGCTCGATGCGGCATCGATGGTCCTTTATCTCTCCTATCGCCATGTGGAGGGTGATCTGACGCTGCGCCAGAACAGCACCGGCGCGCTTGCCGTCGTCCCGCTCGAGGATCTCGATCTCGTGCAGACGGGCGCCGTCATCAAGTTCTGATCCCGTGTCTCCCCGCGGGTCGCGGAGGGTCGCCCTTGGGGCGGCCCTTCTCGTGATGGGATCGGGAGCCGTGACCAAGGCCACCGGAAGGCTCTCTATTTCACGAATACGAATAAGGATCGAAGCTCTTCTTCGTTCCGATCCGGAAGGCGCGACCGTAGGCTGATGCACAGAACTTCCGGAGAAACGACCGTGCCATCGAAACCGACGCCTATCGAGACGCTCGTCTCTTGGACGGCTCTGCTGTGGTCCCTCGCCGTGGTTGTCGCCCTGACGATTGCGCACTGACCGGGGCACGGGAAGACATGGTTTACGCGCGCGCTGAGAGAGTTCTGCCCGGCTTCGGTCTGTCGCTCGGGTTCACGCTCGCCTATCTGTCGCTGATCGTTCTCATCCCGCTGTCGGCCGTCTTCATCAAATCGGCCGGAATGGGATGGCAGGCGTTTTTCGATGCCGCCACCTCGCCCCGGGTCCTCGCCTCCTATCGGCTGAGCTTCGGCGCCTCGCTGCTCGCCGCAGCCATCAACGTCGTGTTCGGGCTGATCCTGGCTTGGTGCCTGGTCCGCTACACCTTTCCCGCGAGGAAGCTGGTCGACGCGTTGATCGATCTGCCGTTCGCGCTCCCGACCGCCGTGGCCGGCATCGCGCTGACGGCGATCTACGCCAGGAACGGCTGGGTCGGCCAGATCCTGGAACCGATGGGCATCCGCGTTGCCTTCACGCCCCTCGGCATTCTGGTCGCGCTGACGTTCATCGGGCTGCCCTTCATCGTGAGGACGGTGCAGCCGGTCATCGAGGATCTCGACGCGGAGTTCGAGGAAGCCGCCGCGAGCCTTGGCGCGAGCCGTCTCCAGACGTTTCGCCGCGTGGTGTTCCCGGCGCAGCTGCCCGCGCTTCTGACCGGCTTCGCGTTGGCCTTCGCCCGTGCCGTCGGCGAATACGGGTCGGTGATTTTCATCGCCGGCAACATCCCGTTCGTCTCGGAGATCACCCCGCTGGTGATCATCACCAAGCTCGAGCAATACGACTACGAGGGCGCCACCGCCGTCGCATCCGTGATGCTGATCGTGTCCTTCGCCCTGCTGCTCGTGATCAACGGCTTGCAGGCGTGGAGCGGAGGGCGTTCGGGGAGGGCCGTCTGATGGCCGGCGCGGCGGCACGCCTGGCGTCCCGTCCAAGGGCGATCACCCGCTTCGAGGCCAACGTCGCGACGCGCGACCGGCCTTATGCGAAATATATGCTGCTCGCGATCGGGCTCATGTATTTCGTGCTCTTTCTGGTTCTGCCGCTGGCAGCCGTGTTCGTCGAGGCGTTGCGCAAGGGCTGGGAGGCCTACATCGCCGCGCTCGTCGAGCCGGAGGCGCTCGCAGCCGTCCGGCTTACGCTGCTCGCGGCCGCGATCGCCGTGCCGCTCAATCTGGTCTTCGGCGTCGCGGCCGCCTGGTGCATCGCCAAGTTCGATTTTCCGGGCAAGCATGTCCTCATCACCTTCATCGACCTTCCGTTCTCGGTGTCTCCGGTGGTGGCCGGCTTCGTCTACGTGCTGATCTTCGGCGCCCAGGGCTGGATCGGGCCCTGGCTCATGGAGCACGACATCAGGATCATCTTCGCCGTGCCGGGCATCGTTCTGGCGACGATTTTCGTCACCGTCCCCTTCGTCGCACGCGAGCTCATTGCGCTGATGCAGGCCCAGGGCCGGGACGAGGAGGAAGCCGCCGTCACGCTCGGCGCGTCGGGATGGCAGATCTTCCGGCGCGTCACGCTGCCCAACATCAGGTGGGCGCTGCTCTACGGCGTGATCCTCTGCAACGCGCGCGCCATGGGCGAGTTCGGTGCCGTCTCCGTCGTCTCCGGTCACATCCGCGGCGAGACGAACACCATGCCGCTGCATGTGGAAATCCTTTATAACGAGTACCAGTTCGCGGCCGCCTTCGCTGTGGCGTCGCTGCTTGCGCTGCTGGCGCTCGTAACGCTTGCCATCAAGATCGCCATCGAATGGCGGACGGGTCTCGTCACCAGGGAGAAGGCGCCGTGAGCATCGAGGTCCGCAACGTCTCGAAGTCCTTCGGCGCGTTCAAGGCGCTGGACGACATCTCTCTCGATCTTCCGACGGGCGAGCTGATTGCGCTTCTCGGGCCGTCGGGATGCGGCAAGACCACCCTGCTGCGCATCATCGCCGGTCTCGACACTGCCGATCGAGGCTCGATCATTCTCTCCGGCGAGGATGCCTCCCGCAAGCATGTGCGCGAGCGTCGCGTCGGCTTCGTCTTCCAGCATTACGCGCTCTTCCGCCACATGACCGTGTTCGAGAACGTCGCCTTCGGACTGCGCGTCAAGCCGAGGTCGGAGCGCCCGTCGGAGAGAGAGATCCGCGCCAAGGTGCTCCGTCTCCTCGAGCTCGTGCAGCTCGATTGGCTGGCCGACCGCGTCCCCGCGCAGCTTTCGGGCGGCCAGCGCCAGCGCATCGCCCTCGCCCGCGCGCTGGCCGTCGAGCCTGAGGTGCTGCTGCTCGACGAGCCGTTCGGAGCGCTCGATGCCAAGGTGAGGAAGGAGCTGCGCCGCTGGCTGCGCCGCCTCCATGACGAGCTGCATATCTCCTCGGTGTTCGTGACCCACGACCAGGAGGAGGCGCTCGAGGTTTCAGACCGCATCGTTCTGATGAACAAGGGGCGCATCGAGCAGATCGGCTCGCCGCGCGAGATCTACGCCGAGCCGGCGACCTCGTTCGCCTGCGGCTTCATCGGCACGGCGAACGAGTTCCGCGGACGCGTCGAAGGCGGCTATGTGCGCGTCGGCGACGATCGGCTGGCGCACGCGTGCTCCGGCCTGAGCGACGGCAGCCCGGTGGTCGCCTTCGCCCGGCCGCATGAAACCGAGATCGTCACGGACGGATCCGGCGAGGGCGTCGCGGCGAAGGTCAACAGGATCCTCGCGAGCGGCGCCGTCACGCGCATCGAGCTGATCGCGAACGGAGAATCCCGCGAGGGCCGGAAGGATTATTTCGAGGTCGAGGTGACGCCCGCCGATCTGGCGGCCCTCGGTCTTGCGACGGGCGAGCGCGTTCGCATCAGGGCGCGGCGCCTGAGCCTCTTCGGCGACAAACGATAGGTGTTGACGGCCGGATGAGACGCCGGTGGACGGCAGAGAGCACGGGGAGGCCTGATGAACTTCCAGCAACTGCGCATCGTTCGCGAGACGGTGAAGCGCAATTTCAACCTGACCGATGTGGCCGGCGCCCTTCACACGTCGCAGTCCGGCGTATCGAAGCACATCAAGGACCTCGAGGACGAGCTCGGCGTCGAGCTGTTCGTCCGCCGCGGCAAGCGGCTTCTGGGTCTCACCGAGCCGGGACGGGAGCTGATCGGCATCGTCGAGCGCATCCTGCTCGACGCGCAGAACATCAAGAAGCTCGGCGAGCAGTTCTCGAACAAGGACAAAGGCCAGCTCGTTGTCGCCACCACCCATACGCAGGCCTGCTACGCCCTGCCGCCGGTCGTGACCGCGTTCAAGAAAGTGTTCCCGAGGGTCAACCTCGTGCTGCATGAGGCGAGCCCCGGCGAGATCGTCTCGATGCTGCGCGGCGGCCAGGCGGACATCGGCATCGCCAGCGAAGCCCTGCACGACGTGCCGGAGCTCGCCGCATTTCCATATTACTCGTGGCATCATGGCGTCGTCGTGCCGAAAGGCCATCCTCTCGACACCGAGGACAAGCTGGCGTTCGAGGCACTGGCCGATCTGCCGATCATCACCTACAGCGAAGGCTTCACCGGCCGCTCCACGATCGACGCGGCGTTTCACGGCGCCGGCATTGTGCCGGACATCGTGCTCTCCGCGCTCGATGCCGACGTGATCAAGGCCTACGTCGGGCTGGGGCTCGGCATCGGCATCGTCGCCTCCCACGCCTTCGACCCCGCGCGCGATCTCCAGTTGCGCCTGATCGATGCCGACCATCTGTTCGAGGCGAACACCTCGCGGATCGCGGTGCGCCGTGGAACCTACCTGCGGGGCTATGCATTCCGCTTCATCGAACAGTGTTCCCCCAAACTTACAGAGCAGGTGGTGCGAACGGGTATGGAGATGCCGGGCGATTAAGGTTTCCGGTGGCGATTCCGCGACGTCACCCGCGGGAGCGCCGAGGACCGACAAGGCTCGCGCGTCTGTTCACAATGAGCGGCATATGGTCCAGTATCCCGCCCCTTGAGCGGCTGCGCCGGGATGAGCCGGCAGGCCCGAACAGCAGTTTGGATGGCCACGAACGAATGGAACGATCTTTCTCCCTTCGCCCGCCGTGGCCCGTCTCGTTTTTGCTGGCGCTCTCCATCATCGCGCTTGCGGTGCCGCTGCTGGCCCTCCTGGGCGTGGAGGCGGCCCGGCTCATGATGTCGGAGCGGGCGAGGCTCTCCGGCGAGGCGCGCCTGACGGCCGAGCGCATCGCAGCCGATCTCGATCAAACGCTGAACGGCTACATCGCCATCCTCGAATCGCTCGCGACGACGCCGGCGCTCGGCGAGGACGATATCGCGACCGTCTATCGCCAAGCCGAGGCGGCGCTCAGCTCGCGGGGGCTCTACGCGTTTCTCCGCGATCGGAGCGGCCAGCAGCTTTTCAACACGCGCCTGCCCTATGGATCGACGCTCCCCGTCACCGATTTCGACGAGCACATGCTCAACGAGACAGGCCCCTATGTCTCGAACGTCGTCGTCGGAAAAGTCGCCAAGACCGCGGTGATGTCGGTCAACGTGCCGGTGCGGCGCAACAACGAGTTGCGCTATGTGCTCTCTCTGTCGGTCGAGCCGCAGCTCATGAAGGCCCTGCTCGACCGGCAGAAACTGCCCCCGGAGTGGCAAGCCACCATCGCGGACCGCAAGAGCATCGTCGTCGCCCGCACCGGGCTTCAGGAAGGGTTCGTCGGCAAGGCGCTGACCGATTCCCGAAGTCGGGAGAGCGGAGAAGAGGGCAAGGATCTCGAAGGTCGAGACGTGAGGTGGGAGTCGGCCCTGTCCAGGGTGACGGGATGGACAGTGTACGTATCGGTTCCCGCCGCCCTGGTCGATGCCGCCGCCCGCGACGCGCTTCTCAACTACGTGCTCATCGTGGCGGCCTTCACCTGCGTCGGCATTGCCGGGGCCGTCGGCGTGGCCCGCATCATCACACGGCCTCTCGATATGGCGGAGAAGGCCGCCAAAGCCCTCGGCGAAGGCCGCACCGTAGAGTTCAAGCCCACGCTCGTGAGCGAGGCGAACGCCATCGGATCCGCCCTCGTCGAGGCCGGCGAGCTCAGGGCCCAGGCCGAGCAGCAGATCCTCCTGCTGATGCGTGAGGTCAATCACAGGTCGAAGAATATGCTGGCCGTGGTGCAGGCGATCGCCCGCCAGATGCCGTCCACCGATCCCAAGCAGTTCGTGCGCCAGTTCTCAGACCGCATCGTGGGCCTGGCCGCAAGCCAGGATCTGCTCATCGAAAGCAATTGGCAGGGCGTGCGCGTCGCCGATCTGGTCCGCTCGCAGCTGGCCCTCTTCCGCGAGCTGATCGGCACCCGCATCGAGATTGCCGGCCCGCCCGTTCGTCTGCAGCCGCCCGCCGCCCAGGCGATCGGCATGGCCCTCCATGAGCTTGCCACCAACGCCAGCAAATACGGCGCCCTGTCCGATTCCGACGGCCGCCTGTGCATCTCGTGGCGCATGCAGAGGACGGGCGAGGAGCGGGAGTTCGTGCTGGTGTGGGCCGAGGAGAAGGGACCGCCCGTCAAGCCGCCGGAGCGGCGCGGTTTCGGCTACACGATCATGGTGGCCATGGTCGAGAAGTCGCTCGATGCCACGGTGACCATCAATTACGCGCCGGAAGGTCTCGTCTGGAAGGTGGTGGCGCCGGGGCGCTGCACGTTCGAGGGGCCGGAGACGGCCGGCCGGCCCGCGCGGCGCAAGGGTTGAGCAGCCGGGCACGCCGATCCACGCGCCGGCTTGCGCCGTTGCGGTTTTGCGGGACGATCGGGCTGCGCGCCTGGCGTCGCCGCGCTTAGCTCCCGCGTGTCCGCGCCGTCTATTTGCAGATGCGCTTGAGCCCGTCCGTGCCGTGCCGCGCAAGGTCGAGATGGAAATGGTCGTTGTGCGCCCGGTCGTGGTCGGGCCCGAGCACCGTCGTGAAATACTGGCAGGCCCCGCGGTGGACGACACGGAGATACGCCTGCTCGGCCTCCGCGCCGCCGTTCCAGTCGCGCTTGACCGAGATCTTGCGGCCGTCCGCCAGCGTGAAGCCCGAGACGTCGAGCGCATTGGCATAGCCGTGCTCGGAAAGCTTGGCTCCGGACACATGGTTCATCGGCCGGCACGCATAGGATCCCGCGATCGTCACCTCGACGATCTCCGAGCCGAAATAGGTGTGCGCCGCGGGGCTCGCGCTGTCGCGGATCCACCGTTCGACCTGCGGGATCATCGGGCAGCGCAACAGCGCTGCGGGCTTGATCTGGATGCGGCCGTCGTTGACGGCGGACAGCTCGAAGGGACGCTCCGTGCCGCAAACGCTGGGACCGCCGAGAGCCGATCGGCTGGATGCGAACGTGGTGTGGGCGAGCACGCCGGATTGCAGGCAGGCGTTCTCTTCCTGCGCCCGCCAAGGCTCGAGCTTGGCCACGAAATTGGGTCCGGAGCTGCATCCGGAGATCAGGGCCGGCACCAGGGCCGGCAACAGGAGAACGCGACTGAGACGCATGACGCTGGGATATTAGGCGGGTTAAGGCTAACGGATCGTGAATGTCCCGTCCTTGGCAGCTCCGTCATCGCAGTCCTTCGCGGCGGTTTGCAGCCGGCCCTGCGGCGTCTGTTGGACGCGCCCGTGACGGTTTTCCGACCGCTGCACCGCGGTCATCCGCAGAGCACGGAGATTCGGTGTGGGAATCCGTACGCCGACGATTCGAGTATCCGCTACAATTCGATCGTTCGGGTGTGCGAGACGCCGACCCGAGCAGGGCCCGGCGGAGCCATCGCCTCGCGCTCGGCGGAAGGGCCGGATGGTGGACGAATGGGCTCGCCCGGCATTCCCCGCGGATCGCCCCTCGACGGGCGCGGTCCGCCCCACCGGGGCCCATTGTGGCCACGCGCTCGGGATCAGAGACGATGACGTGCGAGAAAGTCCTGCACGGAGGCCTTGAAGGTCGGGTCGCCGACCGCCTTCATGTGCTCGCGCCCGGCGATCACGAAAGCCTCCGCTCCCGGAATGAGGGCGGCAAGCTCGCCCGCCGCGCCGCCGACCACATCGCGCTCGCCGACCGCGACCAGCACCGGAGGGGCGAGCGAGGCCACCGCCTCGGCCGTGATCGGCGCCCGCGCGGAGCGGATGCAGGCCGCCAGCGCCTTGAGGTCGCTTCGGGTCTGCTCGGCGAACACGCGGAAGGTGCGCGCGGCCTGGCTCTTCACGTCGTCGACGCTGGGCGCCTCGAGGGCATGCGCGATCGGGCCGGTCCCGGCCAGTCCGCGCACCATGTTGATCCCGAGGCCGCCGAACACGAGGCTTGCGACGCGCTCGGGGTGCGCCAGCGCCAGGAACGCGGCGATGCGCGCTCCCATCGAGTAGCCGATGACGTGCGCCCGCGGGATGGCGAGGTGATCGAGGAGGCGGCGGGCATCCTCCGCCATGAGCGGCGCGCCGTAATCCTCGAGCCGGTAGAGCTTCTCGCTCTCGCCATGGCCACGGTTGTCGAACGCCACGACCCGGTAGCCGGCGGCGGTGAGCGCGGCGACCCACCCGGTATCGACCCAGTTGACCGTCGCATTGGACGCGAACCCATGGATCAGCAACACCGGCTCTGCGTCCGGCTGCACGGCGGGCTGGTCGAAATACGCTATTCCGACGCCGTCGGAGTGGAAGGTCTGGAAGGGAGGGCGCGGATGCATGTCGTGGGCGCTTCGGTGAGGGGTCGAACAAGCGGTCCGGCCGAGGCAGGGCCAGGGTTCGCCCGGGTGGGAGCGGAGAACCGGCCCCTTCGGCCGCGGTGGGGCCGGCCAGGGGCGCGCTGCGATGATTGAACGCCTACCATTTCGTCGCCGCCGTCGCTATGGTGCAGCGAGCATTGGCCGCTTTGAACGAACGGATGAGGCACGCCCATGGCGAGCGCAGTGACCCCCCATTTTGCCAACGACGTCGGCGCCGAGAAGGTCTTCGTCGGCGTGAAGGAGCTTCAGTGCATGGGCGCCCGCCCGCCCTTCGATCACCCGCACGTGTTTCTTGATATGGGCGCCGACAGCCAGATCCTGTGCCCTTACTGCTCGACGCTCTACGTTCACGATCCGCGCCTTGCGGCCGGTGAGAGCGACCCGCGCGATTGCCTGGTCTCGCTGACGGACGAAGCAGCCTAGGTCATGGCCTAGAGGCACGCGGCGGCGGACCATGGCCGTTTCATCTCCGCCTTTCCAGTCATCTCGGCTTGAGAAGGTGCTCGTCGCGGGCGGTGGCATCGGCGGCCTGGCGACGGCGCTGGCGCTCGCCCGGCGCGGCATCGCCTCGTCCGTGCTCGAGCGGCGGCTTCTCTTCGGCGAGGACGGAGCCGGCATTCAGATCGGCCCCAACGGCACGCGCCTCCTCGAGGCCATCGGAGTTGCGGATTTTCTCAGGGCGCGCGTCACGGCGCCGGACGCGCTGCGCATTCTGGATGCGGCGACCGCCCGTCCGCTGGCGACCTTCCCCCTGGGCCGCTGGATGGCGGAACGCCATGGCGCGCCCTACTGGGTGGCGCACCGGCGCGACCTCCATAATGCCTTGCTGTCGGCTGCCGAGCGCCAGCCGCTGATCCGGATCCGGATGGGCTTCGACGTCACAGCCGTGAGCGAGACGGACGGCCGCGTCACGGCCACGTCGGCGAATGCCGACGAGGCGCCGGGCGACGCGCTGATCGCGGCCGACGGCGCGTGGTCGGTTCTGCGCGGCCGTGTGTTTTCCGGTGACGGTCCCGTCTATTCCGGCAAATGCGCCGTTCGCGCGGTGCTGCCGATCGACGACGTTCCCGACGAGCTGCATCGCACCGAGGTGCACCTCTGGCTCGGTCCCGACGTGCATGTGGTTCATTATCCCGTGAGCGCCGGACACGCCGTGGCGCTGGTCGCGATCTTCGCCGACCGCCGTGTCGCCGCGGACTGGAGTGCGGCGTGCGATTCTGCCTGGGTCCTGGAGCGGACGGCGACCTTCGCCCCGCTTCTGCGCGACCTGCTGGCGCGGCCGGATACCTGGCGGCGCTGGTCGCTGATGGCGTTGCCGCGCCCCCCGCGCATGGCACTCGGGCGTTTGGCGCTGCTCGGCGATGCCGCCCATCCCGTGCTGCCGTTCCTGGCGCAGGGCGGCGTGATGGCGCTGGAGGATGCCAGGGTGGTCGCCGATGCGCTCGCCGCCGATCCGGGCGATCCCGCGCGTGCCCTCGAGGCTTACGCCGCCGCCCGGCGGTCCCGCGTTCGCCGCGTCGCCCGCGTGTCGCGGATGAACGGGATCATCTATCATCTCGGCGGCCCGCCGGCGTCCCTGCGCAACATGGCCTTGGCGCAGGTCCCCCCCGATCGCGTCATGAAGGGCTACGACTGGCTCTACGGCTGGACCCCGCCGCGCGCGGACGCGTGATCGCCACCGCCGCGGCTGTCGCGGCTTGCGTGGGGCCCGGCCTTCGCCGGCATCGTTGGGGTTTATGGAAGCCGACCGCCTATCCTCAACGTCACTCGGGCGAAGCCTGCCCCGGCGAAGGCCGGGGGCCGGGGCCTCCGCAAGCGTCCACCATCCATGGGGTGCATGTTGGACGCTTGTTGCCATCGGCCCCCACGGGGGCTCAAAGCGAGTTGACGAACGCGACCAGCGCCGCGCGCTCCTCGGCGCTCAGCGCACCATAGGCATCGCGTGCGCCTTGGGCCTCTCCGCCGTGCCACAGGATGGCTTCCTCGACGCCCCGCGCGCGCCCGTCATGCAGAAGGAAGGTGTGATCGCTCACCGTCTTGGTGAGGCCGACGCCCCACAGCGGCGCGGTACGCCACTCGCGTCCGTCCGCGTCCCCTTCGGGCCGTCCGTCCGCCAGCCCATCGCCCATGTCATGCAGCAGGAAATCGCTGTAGGGCCAGATCTTCTGCCGGCTGAGATGCGGCTGCCCCGGCGCCTCCCCGGTCGTGAACGACGGCGTGTGGCAGGCCGCGCATCCCGACGCGTGGAACAACGCCTTGCCCTTGAGCACCGTCTCGTCCGATGCCCCGCGCCGGGCGGGAACAGCAAGGTTGTGGGAATAGAACGACACGAGATCGAGCAGATTGGCGGGAAGCTCGAAACCGCCGGCACGCTCCGAGTTTCCGTTCGGTGCCGCGAGGCAATCCGCCTGCGCCGCCGTGCAGTCGCCGGAGGGCTGCGGGACCAGCGGGTTGGAAAGCCCCATGTCGCCGGCCGCGGCCGCGGCCGATTGATCGAGGATGGTGGGCGCACCCGCCTTCCATCCGAAGCGTCCGAGCATCACTTGGTCCCCCGAGAGCGACCAGACCTCGTTGACGCGCCCGGAGATGCCGTCGCCGTCGGCATCGTCCGGATCGGCGCGCTCGCGGATGTCCGCCTCGGGGATGGCCTCGACAAGCCCGAGCCCGATCATCGGCGGCGCGATGCGCGGCGAGAGCATGACATTGGGGCTGAGCGGCCCGTACTTGAGATCGGTCACCGAGTAGGCGGGCTTCCGGAGTGTCACGGTCTCGCCGCCCGCGAGCGTCACCGGCACGTCCGAATAGGTGATGTGCATCTGCCCTTCGCCGTCGTGGCCCTGGATGGCGATATTCTGCAGCTGCCCGCCGTACACGGGATCCGGGATGGTGCTCACGCGCCGCTCGGCAAGGAGGCGCTTCTGCTCGTCCGTCTGCGGCGGAACCGAGAGCCTGAGGAACATCGAGACGGCGGTCTCG
>WBZR01002601.1_pt1 | contig 18178 bp, 16 predicted proteins | sample 5204231 | NCBI WGS metagenome assembly WBZR01 (sample SAMN12412403, study PRJNA552823) | activated sludge metagenome | isolation source: activated sludge from anammox sidestream of wastewater treatment plant... | place: USA: Virginia | collected 2017-08 | reverse complement strand
GGGCACGTTGCTTACGTATTACTCCGCCGTTCGCCACTAGGCATTGCTGCCTCGTTCGACTTGCATGTTTTAGGCACGCCGCCAGCGTTCGTCCTGAGCCATGATCAAACTCTCCGAAGAAACTTTTCGCCTGCCCGAGGGCAGGTTCACTGTCTCAATGGAGCGTCTCAGTCCCCTGGCCGAGGCCCGAAGGCCGATCCAGGGATGGACAGGGTCACATGATTCTATCTGTGACTGTTGCGCTGTGTCGCGTCACTATTGAGCTTTCAATCCGCATATGTCCCGAAGGACAAGGAGCATTATAGGCACGCTGCCCGGCGCGAGTCAAGGGTCCCGGCAGATTCCTTGCCGAAATAGGGCTAATTGCCACGCTCCAGACTCGCGATCCTCGCTCGAACCTGACCGTGGAACGGGCTCATGGGCCATCGCCGTGCGTGATCCCGATAGTGCGCGAGCGCGCTCTGACGACCCACGGGAGTGCCCTCGAGCAGCTGGGCCAGTTTGAAGACTCCGAACTCCGCGTCCGCCTCGGTGAGCCCGGGCGTCGCCAAGGCCCGGCTGTACGCCCTCTGGGCCGCAAGCAAGTCGCGGTCGCGCTCCGCCGCCCGCCCAGCGGCCATGTGGACCTCGGCGGGAAGGGTGCCCGACGCGCCCAAGATCTCGACCATGCCCGTAAACTCGTGCGAAGGGACGGTTCGCTCGATCGCGGGGAACGCGGCCACGAACCGGCCCAAGACATCGGGTGGAAGCTGGCGGCCCGTCGAAACATCGTGGCGAACGAGGGCAAGCAGTGCTCCGAGATCCCCCGGACTGTTCTTGTTGAGCGCGAGCAGGTCGCTCCGCGTGAGCCCGTCGAGGCCCGATCCCTCGTCCAGAATGGAGAGCGCCTCGCCTGCGGCTGCCGAGTCCCGTTTCCCGCGCAGGACGATCGAGACGACCAGCCCCCCGAGCGCACCGCCCACGTGCGCAAAGTTTGCCACCCCCACCGCACCCAATGCGCCGCTGATCACATCGAGGACGAAGTACGCGCCAGCCACGATCCAGACCCGCACTTCCCATGTCCCTACCCAGATGTAGGACAACCAATAGAAGACCGCCACCCTGGAGAACGGGAAGAGCCAAGCAGCGGAGCCCATCAGCGACATCACGGCGCCAGACGCGCCCAAACTCGGCACCGTGGGCTCCGCCTGCGTGAAGAGCAAGTGGAGGCACGAGCCTGCCAGGTCTCCCAAGAAGTACACGGCCAGGAAGCGAAGGGCTCCGAGCCGACCCTCGACCGGCCTTCCATAGAGCCACAGGAACCACATGTTCCCAAGGATGTGAAAGATGTCCCCGTGTAGGAACGAGCAAGTCAGCATCCGGACGAGGCTTGCGTTCTGGCCTGTGAGCGCATAGGCGTCCACCGCCCATTCCTTCACCTGGAGCCCGTCCGAAGTTGCTATGTAAACGACTACGTTCGCGGCGATGAGGAGAAGCGTGAGGAAGGGTGGCCGCTCGCTGGGCACTCGCAACTTATATGGGATCAACATTTCTTGGCGAGCGAAAAAATACCCCAGGCAACGCCGCCGAACGACCGGAGAATCTCGGGTACGCGAGTACGATTCGCCCGTGCGACGCGGACCGAGCCCCTTGGACAACCTCAGGACGCTCCAGGTCGCCCTCTGGGACGTGGCATTCGCCACCGCGTTCGGCACGATCGTGTCCGGCTCGTTCCTCATCGGGTTTGTGAAGGAGCTCGGGGGCTCGGATCTGTGGATCGGCCTGGTGGCGGCGATTCCGAGCCTGCTCGGCCTGCTTCAGATACCGGGGGCGGTCGTGGGCCGGTCGTTCTCCAGCTTCAAGCGGTTCGTGGCCCCCGGGGGGTGGGTTTGGCGGTTGCTCTACCTCCCTCTCGTGGCTTTGCCGCTCTTGACTTGGGACAAGGGTGCAAAGCTACAGCTACTGACCGTTTGCATCGCCTTCGCGACGGCGGCGGTGCAGTTCGTGAGCCCAATATATAACGAGTGGATCGCCAACCTGGTCCCGCCTTCGGGCAGGGGTGCGTACTTCGCACGACGCACCGCGGTGAGCACGGTGGTCGCGATGGTGGTCGCGTTCGGCGCCGGTATCTTCTTCGACCGATTTCGTAGCGCGGGCCAGGCCGAGTACGGCTTCAGCATCCTCTTCGGGGTCGGCTGGGTCTGTTCGCTCGTGAGCATGGGCTTCTTCCTTGCAATGAAGGACTCGGTTCGCGACGCTCCGGCCCGGATCGGCCTCGGTGAGAGCCTCCGACAGTTCCGTGCCCCGATTGCCGACCCGAACTTCAAGCGGGTCTTGGTCTACGTCACCGTGTTCGGCATCGGCACGATGTTGGCGGGCGGGCTGTTCATCGCATTCGCGATCGAGTCGCTGGAACTTTCCTTCACCGTGATCCAGCTCACCCAAGTTGCGCACGCTCTGGGCACGCTCGCCACCTCGGCGGCCTGGGGCTACATGACGGACCGGTTTGGCAACAAGCCGGTGCTCACGATCCTTACCGTCGGCACTGTCCTAACCCCTCTCGCGTGGATCTTCTGCGTTCCGGGCCAGACTGCGTTCAACACTGCGATCCTCGTGATCGGCCATGTCTACAACGGTGCCGTGTGGAGCGGGGTCGGTGTTGCCCAAATGAACCTATGGCTCGCAACGAGCCCGGAGAAGGAGCGCGCGAACTACTTGGGCACTGCGACGGCGGTGCAAGCCCTGGCCTCGGGCGTGGCGCCCCTGATCGGTGCATGGTTGATGCTCGTGCTCCGACCAGGTTTTGGTGCCGAGTGGGCGTACAAGTCCTTGTTCATTTCCGTCATGGCGATCCGGTTCGCGAGCGTCTTCTCCTTGCTCCCCGTCCTCGAGCCTGGTGCGGAGAGTATTCGACGAACCTTGCGCCGCCTCGTGGAGGTCCGTCCCAAGGGCTTGATCGCGCTCCGGGCCTATCGGGCCTCTACCGACCCTGAGAGCAGGGCGCGCGCGGTCGCCGATGTGGGATCGTCCCGGCTCTCGCTCGGCGGCTCCGAGCTTGTGGCGGCCTTATCCGACCCGGTCCCTACCGTGAGGCGCGAGGCCGCCCGCTCGCTCGCCAAGCTGCGAGACGATCTCACCGTGGGCGAGATCGCCCGGTTTGCCGAGGAGAACCCGAGCACGGTGGAGGAGGAGGTCTTGGACGCACTAGGGTCGGGCGGCGGGCCCGAGGCGGTGAGGGTCCTTTGTGGTTTCCTTACCGACCCACGTGCCGCGTTGCGCCGGCGGGCCGCCCTGGTCCTCGGCGAGATCGGAGACCCTGCGGCCGCGCTCCCTCTGCGTGAGGCCGCCCTCTCTGACGATCCCGACCTGGCCAGTAGCGCGATCCACGCGCTCCAGGCGATCGGCGATCAAGCGGCCGAGGAAGTGATCGTGCGCGGGCTCGCCCACCATGCTCCCATCGTGCGGTCCGCCGCGGCGGAGTCAGCGGCTCATCTCGGGAGCCCCTCTTTGGTCGAACCCTTGCAGAGCGCCCTCGCGGAGAGTGACGGTGCCGTACTCGGCGAGATCGCCTACGCACTGGCTGTCGTGGCGGGCAAGGACGCGGCCGAACTGGTGATGCAGGCTGCCGCCCGGGCCGACACACCGATGGCGCGGCGTCGCTGCCTCTTGGGCCTTGCCAGGATCTTTGACGTCGAGGCACCGCTCTACCGACTTCTGGCGATGGAGGGCATGGCCCGCACGAGCGAGCTGAACCGCCTGCTCTCCCGTGCCGACGCCCCTACCAAGAAGGCCCTTCGCCTCGTCTTTGAGGGACAGTCCACGAAGGCGATCGAGTCGCTTGCGCAGCGTCCAAGTTTGGAGTCCCTCCAGGGGGCGCCCGATGTGGACGAGCTCGCCCTCGTCGCCTTGCTCGCGTCCGGCCTTCGAAGTCCTGGTAGCCTGGATGAGCCAAGTTCCGCATCATGAAGCAGTCGCTCAGACGGAACCTCACGTTGAACTTCGTGGCCGTCCTCGTCGGGACGGTGGCGCTGCTCGTGATCTTCTCCTTCGGCAGGGCCCAAGTCACGGTGGCCGACCTCACCGACCGAATCGTCCGCAGCAACACGAGCGAGATCAACGTCCGTCTGGCTAACCTCACCGACGAGGCCGAGCGGACAGGCAAGACAGTCGCGGGTTTCGTCGCCCCAAGCGTGGAGGACGGAGCCCGGCCCGCCGACGCTTCCAGCTTCGTGGCGGACGCTGCGTTCTTGCTCGAAGCCATGCGGGCGGAGCCCGAGTTCGGGGCCATCCGCGTCACGCTGGAGCAGACCGGCGAGCATGTACAAGTCGTTCAACGACCCAATGGCTCTTTGGTGGTCCAAATGCTCCGTATCCGAGGCGGTGGACGGGTGCGCGAGGACTACACCCCGTTCGGGAACACGCTCCAACTTCTCTACTCCGAAACGGACGCAAGGGACGACAACCGTGACGAGCCGTGGTACCAAAGCGCGAAAGCGACCGCAAAGACCGTCTGGAGCCAGGCCTATCTTCTGCGCAACGTGGCGGGCCCCTCGATCCCCGGCGTCACCTGTGCGACCCCCATCTTGGCGAGGGACGGAAGGCTAGTCGGCGTCGCCTCCGTGGACCTCACTATCGGTGACCTCAGCCGATTTATCCAAAAGGTTAGGATCGCCGAGAACGGCTATGCGTTCCTCCTCGAGCTTCGTACGGCCGATCCGTCCCGGATTCTCGCCCACCCCGACCTGAACAAGCTCCTCATCCCGAGCGGCAGCACGACCCGTCTCTCCACGGTGGACGAACTCGGTGACCCGGTCGTCTCCGAGACGGCGGCAAGGCTGGCCGTGAAAAGCCCCTTGGCCTTGCGGTCGGAGGCTCAGCTCTTCCGCGCGAGGTCCGGCGGTGCGGTGTACGTGATCGGAGCGTCCAGGGTTCAGCGGGTCGGGGAATCGGTGCCGAACTGGGTCGCGTGCGCCGTCGTGCCCGAGGACGACTTCATGGGCTCGGTGTGGAGGTCGGCAATCTCGGTGGCCCTCATCTCGCTCGGTGCGGTCACGGTGGGCGTGGTCGTCTCCCTCTATATCGCGCAACGGGTTTCCAGGCCGCTACGGGCATTGGCGACCGAGACCGAGCGGGTTCGTCTCTTCCAACTCGAACCTCGGCCACAGCCGCCGTCAAACATCCGGGAGATTGACGCCCTGGCGGACAGCATGGAGAGCATGAAGACCGGGCTCCGCTCCTTCGAGAAGCTCGTGCCGGCCGACTATGCGCGATGGCTGCTCTCGTCCCAGCAGGAGGCCCGGCTTGGCGGCGAGCGAAGGGTGGTCACAACCTCGTTTGCCGACCTTATCGGCTTCACCCGGCTCAGCGAACAGTTGGAGCCCGAACAGCTCGTCGAGGTCCTCGCAGAGCACCTGGACGAGTTGAGCCGGGAGATCCACGACGCCGATGGCACGATTGACAAGTTCAACGGCGACGATGTGATGGCGTTCTGGAACGCACCCGTGCCCAATGCAGACCACGCCTATCTCGCCTGTGTAGCCGCGCTCCGTGGTCAGGACGCGCTAGACCGCCTCGCTATCGAGCTGAAAGGTCGCTGTATGCCCGCGCTTCGTGCCGGGGTCGGGATCGCGACGGGAGAGGTGGTGGTAGGCAACGTCGGGAGCCGGCACCGGATGAACTATACGGTGATCGGCGATTCCGTGAACGTCGCCAGCCGATTGCAAGGTCTGAACCGGTACTACGGCACCGAGATCTTGATCAACGACCGAACGTACCAGGGTGCAGGGGAAAGGATCGTCGCCCGGCTCGTGGACTGGGTCGCACTCTCCGGGCGGGAAGAGGTCTTCCTCGCCTACGAGCTCCTCGGGCTCGCCGAGGCTTGCGACGACTCCACCAAATGGTTGGCGGACTCCCACAACTCGGCGATGGACAAGTATCAGGCGCGCGAGTTTGCGGCCGCGGCCGCGCTTTGCCGAGAGATCCTGGAATCCCATCCCGAGGATCGGCTTGTTCTGCGGCTGTTGAGGTTTGCCGAGAAGTATGCGTCCGAACCTCCAGGGCAGGATTGGGATCCGAGCGAGAGGATCAGCCCCAAATAGCGGCCCAGCCCATAATGGGCCGTGATATCTGAGGCCCAGAGCACGAACTTCATTGCCGAGGCGGTCCGTTCCGACCTTGCTTCCGGCCGGTTCGATCGAGTCCACACCCGGTTTCCACCGGAGCCGAACGCATACCTTCACATCGGCCATGCGCTCGCGATCCATGTGAACTACGGGATCGCGAAGGAGTTTGGAGGCCTGCTCAACCTTCGTTTCGACGACACCAACCCCCTCAAGGAGGAGCAGGAGTATGTGGACGCGATTCTCCACGACGTCGAGTGGCTAGGGGCCGAGTTTGGGGACAGGGTCTTCTTCACGAGCGACTACTTTGCGCAGATGTACGAGTGGGCGACCCAGTTAGTCAGGCAGGGAGACGCCTATGTGTGCGACCTGAGCCAAGAGGAAATGCGTTCGAGCCGAGGCACCCTCACAGCTCCAGGCACGAACTCCCCGTACCGAGACCGAAGCGTGGAAGAGAACCTTGGCCTTTTGGAAAGGATGAAGCTTGGCGAGTTCCCGGACGGCGCCAAGACCCTTCGGGCAAGAATTGACATGGCCTCCCCCAACATCAACCTGCGCGACCCGGTCATGTACCGGATTCGCCATGCCCATCACCATCGGCAAGGTGACGACTGGTGCATCTACCCCAGCTACGACTGGTCGCACGGGTTGGGGGACTCGATCGAGGGAATCACCCACTCGCTCTGCTCCATGGAGTACGAGGACCATCGGCCGCTCTACGACTGGTTCCTGGAACGGGCAGGAATCTACCGCCCGAGACAGATCGAGTTCTCTAGGCTCAGCCTGACCCACACGGTCATGAGCAAGCGGAGGTTCGTCGAGCTCGTCGAGCGCGGTCACGTCGCAGGCTACGACGACCCTCGACTCCCGACAGTCGCGGGCCTTCGCCGGCGCGGCTATACGGCATGGGCGATCAACGAGCTGTGCCGTCGCACAGGGATCTCGAAGACGAACAAGTCTATGGAGATGTTCCAACTCGAGGACTGCCTACGCGAGGACCTGAACCGTTCCGCTCCGCGGAGAATGGCGGTCCTCGACCCACTCAAAGTCGTGATCCAGAACTACCCGGAAGGCGCGAGCGAGACGGTGACCGCCGTGAACAACCCCGAGGACGAGTCCGCCGGAAGCCGTCAAGTTCCTTTCGGGAGGGAGATCTGGATCGAGCGCGAGGACTTTCGAGAAGAACCGCCACCCAAGTTCTTCCGACTCGCCCCAGGCCGCGAGGTTCGGCTCCGATACGGATACTTTATCCGGTGCGTGGGAACGGTGAAGGATAGCGAGGGGAACGTGGTCGAAGTCCATTGCACCTATGACCCTGAGACGCAAGGGGGCAACGCGCCCGACGGTCGGAAGGTGAAGGCGACGCTTCACTGGGTAGAGGCGTCTACAGCGCTCCTCGCTCAGGTTCGGCTTTACGATCACCTTTTCCTCACACCCAACGCCGACGAGGGCGGCGACTATCTGGCGAATCTCAACCCGGACTCGTTGCGCACCGTACGGGCATGGATCGAGCCCGCGGTGGCCGATGCCACTGCCGGATGCACGTTCCAATTCGAGAGGCTGGGCTATTTCACCTGCGACAAGGATTCTCGCCCCGGCGCGATCGTGTTCAACCGATCGGTCACGCTCCGCGATACTTGGGCCAAGGTGGCATGCGCCGCAGCAGACCGAGAGACACCTGGGTAGGCACCCGGCGAACCGAAGGCCCTGTCCTGTCTGCTCTAGCCAGAAGGGACCGTCCTCGGTCAAACTGACGCTATGTCAGGCGCACTCCGAGGGGTGTCTAGGATCGTCCCGTCCCGGAGTGCCCGGAGCTCGTCCTTCGACCGGTCCGGTGGCAACGAGGATTGGGTCTCGATTCCCGCCGGGGAGCGGCGCACGATCGCTACGTTCGATGGGCCTGGCCGCGTCACCCATCTGTGGTGTACACACTGGTCGCCCCACGACCCGATCAGCAAGCGCAACCTAGTTTTGCGGTGTACGTGGGACGGAAGTGAGGGCCCGAGCGTCCTGAGCCCGGTCGGAGACTTCTTCGGCCAAGGCTGGGCTTTGGACTACAACTTCTGCTCGCTCCCGCTCGCGGCGGCGCCACGCGGTGGGAAGTCCCTGGTCTGCTACTTCCCCATGCCATTTCGCGAGAAAGCCTGGATCGAGATCGAGAACCAGTCGGAGCACGACCTGGACCGCTTCTACTTCTATGTGGACGCAGAGCTAGGGCCGATCCCGGAAGAGGAAGGGTACTTCCACGCCTCTTACCGCCAGGAACTCACGACCTTGGATGCTACGGACGGGTTGGAGAACGCTTGGATCGCGGGCGGGCCCGATCCCAAGAACACGAGCGACGAGCACAACTATCTCTGGCTGGAGACGCAAGGCGAAGGGCACTTTGCCGGAGTCAATTATTACTGTCACGCCCCTTCCCTGCCTTGGCCCGGCGAGGGCGATGATATGTTCTTGGTGGACGGCGAGGCATGGCCTGGCCTCCATGGGACGGGCACGGAGGACTACTTCAATACCGCATGGGGGCCGGACGAGCTCTTCTCCCACCCTTACTTCGGCATCGCCTACGCCCCAGGCCGGGACAACGGCGACCCAAGGTTCGGCTGGGCGGGGAGGATGCACTACTACCGGTTCCACGTCGAGGACCCGATTCGCTTCCAGCGTTCGCTCCGGGCAAGCATCGAGCACGGCCACGCAAACGGGATGGCCCTTGATCTCGCGAGCGTCGCGTATTGGTACCAAACTGTCCCGCAACCTGTCCCAAGCCTCCCCGCGGCCCAATTGCGAGCTCCCAGGGCTCTCACGACAGTGGAGGAAGTACACCGCTGGCGGGCAGAGTGGATCAAGAAGCACGGCCCGTGGGGTCCCCAACCAGGCAATACTACTGGCTAAAGACCAAGCCCAAGTCTGGCCAAGAATCGAACCATGGCCAGGCTCCTCCCCCTCCTCGCCCTCTCTGCGCTGCTCGCAGGGTGCCAGAGCCAGGTTTCTTCCTCCGCCGGCGCATCCGGCGCAACTCTCTACTCGCAAAACCCGGAGGACGTGCTTAAGCCGTCCGGTGAGCCGAAGCAAGGCCAACCGGACTTGGCCTTGGGGAAGTCTTATGAGGGTCTCGAGACCTCGGGCAGCCTGATCTCGACCGAATGATCGTCCTGCGGCGGTAGCATCCAAGCATGCCGAGCCCGCTGGACTGCCTGACCAGGCTCTCGCCCGCCCGAACCCGAAGATGCTCCAGCTTCGACCGCTCTGGCGGGAACCGCGACTCGGTCCAGATCGAGCCAGGTGCGACCTATATCCTCGCCGACCTCACGGGGTCAGGAGTGATCCGGCACCTCTGGATCACGCTCAGCAGCCCTGACCTCCTCTCCCGTCGCAGCCTTGTTCTACGGTGCTTTTGGGACGGGTGCGAGCATCCATCCGTGGAAAGCCCTCTGGGTGACTTCTTTGGACAAGGTTGGGGGGAGAAGTACGATTTTTCCTCGCTCCCTCTTGCCGCCGCGCCCAAGGAGGGCCACGCGCTCGTTAGCTATTGGCCCATGCCCTTTCGCTCCGGGGCGAGGATCGAGATCGAGAACCAGTCCCAGCATCCGGTGGAGGCACTCTATTACTATGTGGACTACGAGGAGCTAGGCTCCCTGCCGCCGGAGACGGCGCTCTTCCACGCTTGGTACAACCAAGAACTGACCGTGCCCGATGGGGAGCGCGAGAACGAGTGGGGGATCCTCGGTACCGAGGCGAAAAACCAGGGCGACGCCGGCAACTACCTGCTTGTGGAGACTTTGGGTCAAGGCCATTTTGCCGGGGTCAACTTGTACGTTCACTCTCCAGGGCCGATGTGGTATGGCGAGGGCGACGACATGTTCCTCGTGGACGGCGAAGCGTGGCCGGGGATCCATGGGACGGGCACCGAGGACTACTTCAACATGAGCTGGTGCCCAGACACGCTCTATCACCACCCATACTTTGGGTGCGCTAGGGCACCGGGGCGGGAGAATTCGTCCGGCCGTTTTGGATGGATCGGCAAGACGCACCTCTACCGGTTCCACATCGAGGACCCGATCCGGTTTCAACGTTCTTTGCGGGCAAGTATTGAGCACGGGCATGCGAATCGCCTAACATTGGAAGTGGCGAGCGTCGCGTATTGGTATCAAGACCGTCCCGCCCCGCGGTTCCCCGCCCTCCCCGACCGGGACGCGAGGATGCCGAGGCCGGAGATCGGCGTCGTCGAGGTTCACCGGTGGAGAGACGCTTGGCGGGCGAGCAAGGGCAACGCCCCCCTTTGGGGAAACGAGGGATAGCGGACCGGGAACCCCCACCGGTGCCCTGGTACATTCTTGCTTGAGCTGCGCCCTCGTAGCTCAGTGGATAGAGCGCCTCCGTCCTAAGGAGGGCGTCGGGGGTTCGATTCCCTCCGAGGGCGCCATTTCGTGCTTGTCCAACTCGGATACGAGCGAACCTTTTGATCCAAGTGCGGGAAGGGGCAATCTCGCTTTTGTCTCGCCCATGGGAGCCGCCTCGCGCAAGTAGGTGCGGGCCGTTTCGGGCCAATGTCACTGCATCGCGAGGATGACCCAGACGATCAGACCGCCGACGGAGAGGAACAGCATGACCCATCCGATGATCACGGCGATGTTGGCGCTCGGGTGGCCCGCTTTCTTCGCCTGGTAGGCAAGGAACAGCGCGGGTATGTGGGCGACGAACCCGCACCCGCACAGGAAGCCGACCGCCATGAGAGCCCAGGCCCAGTTCAGGTTTGCGGAGCCGGGGGAGGGTTCCTGCTGAACCCCGCGCGGGAAAGGGGTGCTCGCCCCTGGTGCCGTTGCATACGGGTCGAGGCTTGGAGCGGGTCTCGGGGCGTACGACCCTGGCTCCCTAGCGTTTGGCTGGACCTGTTGCCAGCCGGCTGCGGACTGACCTCCGGGGAAGGGGTCTGGGATCGGCGGAGCTTCGGGCTCTATTGCCGCGGTCGGTGACTCGGGCGAGGGGAACTCGAGGCCTGGCACCATAGTCGCCGGCACGGTCTTCCCCGCGACGACGTCCTCGATGAGCGCATCGGCGGAGATGCGCCCTTCGCCTGCCCACTGGTTGAGCGTATCAAGGTTCGCGGGGCCGAAACGCCGGCCATCGGGCCAAACGACGTAGTAGCTCATCGCTCGCTGCGAATCGTACCGCGTGGGTCTGCCAGAATCCATAGCGTGAATCGGCGATTCCCGCGCCTCGAGCCCGCTTGGATCGTGGTGGCGGTCCCGCTGGTCGGGTTCTTGGTCTCTTGGCTCCCAGGAATCGGGGACGCTTGGCGTGACGCACTCGTTTCCAGGCCCGACCGCTTCGCTCCTCACACCTGGGTCACGTACTCCGTTGCCTTCCCCGGCTTCAGTGTGTTCGAGTTGCTCGGACTTGTCTGGCTCTTCTTCGTGGTAAGGATGGTGGCCTCGCGGGTGGGCGACCGCCGGACGTACGCGATGCTCCTAATCGGGGCAGCCCTTCCTGCGGCGCTCAGCTATGCTCTCCACGCATGGGTACCGGCACCTGTGCTCTTCGGGACGTTCGTACCCAGTGCGATGCTGACCGCCTACGTCGCCGCGAAAGACCCGAAGGCGCCGGTCCTCCTGTTCGGGATCGTTCCGCTCACGATGACATGGATCGCGATCCTTGCCGTCGCGGCGCTGGTGATCAATTACGGTTCAGGCTCGCCCCTGAGCGGCGTCGTGCTCGCTTCCCCGGCCGTCGCATTCTGGATCTACGGATCGAACCGGTTTCCGATGCCGAGCGGCCGTAGGGTGCAGAGCGGACGAGGCGGCATGACAAAGAGCCCGCGGGAGTTCGACGAGTTCCTCTCGAAGGTGCGCGAGCGTGAGCAGGCACGTAAAGAAGAGGAGGCGCTTCGCAGCCTGTTGGAACGTCCACCGGCCGACCGGCCCGAGTCCGAGGGCGACGATTGAGCAACAAGGCCAAGGGAAGTACCAGGTTTGGCACCAGCAAAATTGCTTGACTTGGCCCAAGTCCCGGTTTCTGGCTTGAAAGTGGGTGTATAGTGTGTTCAGCACGGAGACGTGCATGGCTGGACGGATGTCCAGCTTGGTTTTCAAGTTGGAGGAAACAAGCAAAATGAAAATGCGAACCCTACTCTCTCTGTCCTTTGCGGCCCTCGCAGTCGCCGCCAACGCGCAGAACTGGATTGACCAGATCGGCGCGCCGGCAGCCATGGGCCCAGCCGCTGACTTCGGCGTAATCCAGAAGTTCGGCGACTTCCCGACCTTCAGCGGCATGGCGATTGACGACGTCAACACCTCCGCAGGCAGCATCCTGACTGAGATCAGCGTTGCCTACGAAGTCACCGACCCCAGCATGGTTCCTGCGAACTTCACCTGGTCGATCGCTGGCTTCACGTCGGCTGGCGCTGCCGTCGCTTCGCTCACGGGCGATGCGGGCAACCTCACCGGCCAGACCGGTACCGCCACGCAGATCTTCGGCGTTGGTGGAACCACCAACCGCACGTTCATCACGACGATCTCGGGTCTCAACCTGAACGTCGCCGGTGCGACCTACGTTGGCATGGCTGTTGAGCGAGACTTCGGCGCCGGTGGCCAGGTCTTCATCCTCAACGGCGTCGCCGGCACCCCTGGTGGTGGCAACGGCGTCGGCGTGAGCCCCGGTGGCGGCTTCGGCCAGACCCGCTGGGACACCACGAACAACTTCGCCTACAGCGCGACCGTCGTGCCCGAGCCGGCCACGATGATCGCTCTCGGTGCTGGTCTTGCTGCCCTCGCAGCTCGCCGCCGCCGCAAGTAAGCGAAAACCAACGCAAGGCATCTAGCCTAGCCAGTCAGGCCTCTGCCCCGAAAGGGACGGGGGCCTTTCTCGTTCCGGAGGCTCAGGCGCCTGCTGGGAATCGAAACCTCGTGCGCCTAGCCTGGCACGGAAACCTCTACCGGCACGACCGGACATCAACGTGCGCGGGTGAACAGCCTGAAACGGCCCTAGTCCTCTTGTGGCCCAGCGCCCTCGGCTTTCCTGATTCTCACGACCGAGCGTTTGAACTCAGGGATCTTGCTGACTGGATCCAAGAACCGACCCGTCAAGTTGTTCGCCGACTTCTTTCCTGGCCAGTGATAGGGGATGAAGACCGTGTCGGGCCGGATCGTGGTCACGACCTTTGCCCGGAGGGTAACCCTTCCCCTTCGGCTTTCGACCGTCATCCAGTCCCCGTCGGCAATGCCGTGCTCGCTCGCCAGGCTGGGATGAATCTCGACATACGGCTCGGGGCAAAGTTCGACCAATCCACCGAGCCGCCGCGTTTGAGTGCCGCTCAGGTACTGCGACACCACCCTGCCCGTGGTGAGGATGACCGGATACTCCTCATCGGTCTCCTCCGCGGGCGGGCGGTAAGGCGTCGGGTTGAAAACGGCCCTCCCGCCCGGCTTTGAGAACTGTAGGTCCTCAAAGAGGCGAGGGGTGCCTGGGTGCCCGATCTCGGGGCACGGCCAAAAGACGCCCATCTCCTTCTCGATCCGGTCATACGTGATCCCGTAGTAGTCCGCCGTCCCACCTTTGCTCGCGACCCTGAGCTCGTTGAAGATGTCCTCGCTTGATTCGAACTGGAAGTACTGTCCGCGGCCAAGCCGTCGCGCGAGCTCCAAGAGGATCGAGGTGTCGGTCTTTGCATCCCCGGGAGGGGTCACCGCTTGCCGGATTCGGATCACTCGGCCCTCAGCACTGGTGCTCGTGCCTTCCTCTTCCTCGTGCAGCGAACCCGCCATGACGATATCGGCGTGGTGCGCCGTCTCGCTCAAGAAGAAGTCAATCGCAGTGAAGTGCTCCAGCCTGCTCAGGGCCTCGCGGGTGAAGTTCGAGTCAGGAAGCGAGACCAACGGGTTAAAGCAGATCGAGATCAGGGCCTTGATCTCACCCTCGTGGATCATGTTCATGATCTCTTGCGCCGTGTGCCCCGCGTGGGGGAGTTCTGAATCCTCGATCCCCCAAACCCCGCAGATATACGCCCGGTGCTCGGGGTTCTCGATCTCACGGTTGCCGGGGAGCTGGTCGCACTTGTGCCCGTGCTCCCTCCCGCCTTGACCGTTGCCCTGGCCGGTGATCGTCCCGTAGCCACAGCCCGGCCTTCCGATCCGACCCGTGGCGAGGACGATATTAATGCAGGAGAGGACGTTGTCCACGCCCTTGACCTGATGCTCGATTCCTCGCGCGTGCAGCAGGAAGCTCGTCTTTGCCGCGCCCCACATCCGGCCAGCCTTCACGATGTCGTCCACATGGACACCACAGATCCGGCTTGCCTCTTCGAGGCTGGTTTCGAGGGCGACCTGCCGGGTCTCCTCCCACCCGTTCGTGTGCTCCCGGACGAACTCCTCGTTCACGAACCCTTCCTCGATCAAGACCCTGAGGATCGCGGTCATGAGGGCAGAGTCCGTTCCCGGCCTGATCGGCAGGTGAAGGTCGCAGGTGCGCACCATCGGCGTGACTCGCGGGTCAATCATGATGAGCTTCGCCCCGCGGTCCCGTGCCCGCCAGATGTAGTCCGTCGTGATCGGGCTGCACTCCGCGACGTTCGTGCCCGTACACAGGATGACGTCGGCCAAGAGGATGTCATCCCAATAGTTGGCAGCACGGTCCACCCCGAAGGCCTTCTTGTTCCCGGCACCGGCGCTCACCATGCAGAGGCGGCCGTTATAGTCCAGTTCCTTGGTCTGGAGCGCAAGGCGGGCAAACTTCCCGGCCAGGTAGGACTTCTCGTTCGTGAGCGAGACCCCCGAGAGGAATGCGACCGCGTCCTTGCCGTACTGCGATTGAACCCTCTGAATCTCGCGGACCGTCGTTGAGAACGCCTCCTCCCATTGGATCGGGACAAAGCCCTTGCCCTCGACTCTCTTGAGCGGTGCCAGGAGCCGATCGGGGTGGTTGTTCTGCATGTACCGCTTGACGCCCTTGGGGCAGAGCTTGCCCTTGTTGAAGGGGAACTCCTCCCATGGCTCGAAGCCGATCACACGATTGTCTCGCACCTTGAGCTGAATGCCGCACTGCTGGCCGCAGAAGCAACAGTGGGTCTTGACCAGCTTGTCCGGCTCGCCCCGGCCACGCCATCCTCCGACCGGCTCATCATTGAGCGTCGGCCCGAACTCGGCGACGATCTGACTCACGGGCACCGGAAGCTTGGCCACGTAATGATTGTGCTTGATTTGCGGGTTGGTGACCGTGCCTCCTGTCAGGACTCGGTTTGGATATGGCCCGCCCAGTCTTCTCGCGGCCTAGCCGACGTAAGGCACTCCGTCTATTGCGGCAGCCTGGTTCAAAGCGATGAGGCGTCGCTTCTCTTGGGGGGAGAGGTCCTGATGGGGCCCGAAGTCCATGTCAATCGCCTTCATCACGCGGACGAGATCGTCGTGGTGCATCTGGGACTGGTACTCCTGGCCGGAGCGCGCGCACACGGCCTGCGGCCCCTTGACCCCTTCCTCCTTATAGTAGGCCACCCCAAGCTGGGCCGTGCGCTGGATCACATGGAAGAGCTTGCCAAAGGGCATCCAAAGCAAGAGGATGATCACCGTGAACGCATGGAGCAAGGAAATGAACGAGAAGTTCGCGCCCTCGAGCAGGCGATAGCTTGCCGTGATCATCAGACCGGTGACGGAGACCGCAAACAGCAGGAAGAGCGGCATAAAGTCGTTCGTGAAAGTCTCCACGGCCTGGGCCCCTTTGTCGAAAAGCCTGCGGTGCATCGCGATGCCGACACCGGTCAACACCAGGACCGCGCTGATGTTCAAGCCATTGAAGAAGAGGAAGGCAAGGGCGCCGTCCGGCGGGAACGAGAACAGGTGAACCCCCATGAACTCCACGGCATAGTCCACCCCGTTTGCCCCTACGCCGAACTGGACCCAGCCCCAACTGAGCGGGAAGGTGATCGCAAACGCGAGGAGGCATCCCCATGCCAGGCTCATATGGGCCAGCCATCTTCCCTTGCCGCGCTCCACGATGAACTTTTGCGCGATGATGTTGTCGAAAAGCAGCCGCGCGAGCCTGAACACGTTGCGGACAAGCTTATAAGGTCGCAAGAACAGTCGCCATCCGGCCTGGAAGAAAACCCACGTGGGCGGTCGTTGGATCCAGACGGTGTACCGATAGGTCACGGCGAACGCGGCGAACACCGTCGCCACCGCGTAGGCGGCAAGCGGGGCGTCGAACCGAGCGAGACGCCCTGATCCGAAGTAGATCCCGAGGGAAACGGCAAGGCTAACGAGGAGACCGGCGACCATGGCCGTTTGCCGCGGGCGAGCCGGGAACCCTTGACTCCCTGCGCTCATCGTTGCCGCTCCACCCGGTTCGTCCCTACGAAGATCCATACGTTGGCAACGAGGATCAGGCAACTGAAGGCCGCCGATGGAATCGCCGTGGTGAGCTTGCCTCCCAGGATGGAGTCAAGCGTGCTCACGAGGAGATAGAGCTGGAGCAGGAGCAAGACCGACTGGAAGACTTGGAGGCCGGTATAGACCACGCTCTTCTGCCTCCTTCGAAGCTGCTCCGTCCCTCCGTACCTCAAGGATGGCCCCCGTGCGCCACGAGGCCGACCGCCCACACCTCGTCACCGCGGAGCTCCAGCTTGATTTGGGGCAGTGGGTGCGGTGGCGGGCCCTGGAGCACCTTCCCGTCCGCCGCGGCGAACGCACCGTTGTGGCACGGGCAATAGAGCCGGTCCTTCTCGGGCTCGAAGCCGACCGGGCACGAGAGATGGGTACACCTCCGCTTGAAGGCGGCGAGTTCGCCGTTGGTCCTCCGGATCAACAGGCACAAGTCCACGGGACGGGGATAGTTGAAGTGCATTGCCTGCCCAGGAGAAAGCTCCGAGGCGACTGCGATCTTCTGTGGCTCCATGTCGGGCCCTACGGTCTTGAACCGGCTCCAGCCCGCCAACGCGACCGATCCGAGAGCGAGCCCCCCGCTCGCCAGGGTGCCAAACCTGAGAAACTCGCGGCGGGTGACGTGGTTGTCGTCCTCCCAGTCCACCGGGAAGTCGTCTCGGATATCGCTATTCACTCTGGACCCTCGCAAGCTGGATCAAGTCCGATTTTCGGACGATGGCGGAGCGCTTCACGTCCAACCGATCCGTTCCGTGCGGCATCATCAGGCTCACCTTGGTCCTCACCGTCGTCCCCCCGAAGACGAACTCGTTGATGGGAGTGCCGCGGCGGCCCTGAGCGATCTCTTCCGGAGTCCCATAGAGGATCGCCTGCGAGGGGCAAACGGTGGCGCACATCGGCTTTTTCCCGACCGACGTACGGTCATAGCACAGGTCGCACTTCATCATTTGGTCATAGCCCGCGTGGTACTTGGGGACCCCGAACGGGCAGGCGAAAACGCAGTTGGAGCAACCGATACAACGCGGCTTGAGGGAGGTCTGGACGGCACCGTCCGGGGTCCGCTTGATCGCATCGGCAGGGCAAACCGCGGCACACGCGGGATCGTCGCAGTGCATGCACACGACCGGTGTCGTCTGCACAGTGTCCCCGCGCTGGATGGTCTCGAGGTGGATCATCGAGAACCCAGCGTGAGTCTCACACTCGCTGCACGCCTCGACGCAGGCATTGCAGCCAATGCACCGGCTGGGATCAATGTAGAGCCTCCTCTCGCTCACACCTACACCCTACCCGGCATTGCGACGTTTTCCCCAGGCGCGGGCCGATCAGACTGGCGGTGGCCGTGGCGAGACCGCACCGATCTCGGCCCACGGGCGGCGGGGCTAGAATACCAGCCATGCGGTTTCTCATCGCGATCCACCATCGAGACGACTTTGACGCCTCCCAAAGCGAGGACGCGGAGACGGCCAGGGCCATTGACGCCCTCAACGACGAGATGGTGGAGGCCGGGATCCGGGTCTTCGTGGGAGGACTGCATCGTGCGCACACCGCGAAGTCAATTCGCGCCGATGAAGCAGGCGGTGTTCGCGTCACCGAAGGGCCCTATCTCGCGGGTGAGGAGCACGTCGCAGGTTTTTGGGTCCTGGATGTTGCAAGCCTAGAGGAGGCGCTGGAATGGGGCGCGAAGGCGGTTCTCGCCTGCAAGGCCCCGGTGGAAAT
>WBZR01002600.1_pt1 | contig 18178 bp, 13 predicted proteins | sample 5204231 | NCBI WGS metagenome assembly WBZR01 (sample SAMN12412403, study PRJNA552823) | activated sludge metagenome | isolation source: activated sludge from anammox sidestream of wastewater treatment plant... | place: USA: Virginia | collected 2017-08 | reverse complement strand
GGAACCATCGATCCAAACGAATCAACTGGCAGTTCACCACCGATGATGCCCGCGTGAAGCTCCATCGGCTTTACCCGCAAATTGAAACATGACGGAGTACTAAAGCGGCTTGCGCATCTGCGTAGCGTCCGGCGCCTCTGCCGGACGTGAATCGCAAGGAACATTTCCTGATATACAACGCTGCATCAACGCGCAATCTGCCATAGAGGACCAAACGCCGTTGGCGTAATACTCGAAGACGACGTTTCCTGAATATGGCAAGAGGTAAACAAGCAAGCCCGCAGGGACTTCCATTCTGTTATATCCTTGTGAAACTCCGGCTTGGATTCGGAATAGTTGCGTCAACGAAATCGCAGATATGAAGAAGTAGGCCGCATCGGGTGTTGATGCCCGTGGCGCGCAGTCATTCTCGAACCGTCGATCATCATACTTGTGCTTGTTGCATGACGGACGCTCATTCGCCGGACAGCAAGGTCTTGCACCTGAAACCGGCATCATCGGCTGTGCCAATCCCCCTGCACCACGTAGCGCTGCGTGGTCAGTTCCTCGAGTCCCATCGGGCCATATGCGTGGATCTTGCTCGTGCTGATGCCGATCTCCGCGCCGAGGCCGAGTTGAAATCCGTCGTTAAACCGCGTCGAGGCGTTCACCAGCACGCAGGATGAATGCACCTCGTCAACGAAGCGCTTCTGATGCGCTGCGTTGTTTGAGAGAATCGCCTCGGTGTGATTCGACCCGTAGCGACGGATGTGCTCGATGGCCGCGGCGATGTCCGGCACAACGCGGCACGCAACGATCAGGTCGAGATATTCATGTCCCCAGTCCCCGTCGGTCGCCGCCGCGGCCGTCGGCGCGAGTCTCTGCACCGTTTCATCGCCGCGCAGCTCGACGCCGTCGGCGGCCAGTCGCCGGGCAAGCTGCGGAACAAAGTCGGCGGCGATCTTCTCGTGCACCAACAGGGCCTCCACCGCATTGCACGTCGCCGGACCGCTGGTCTTGGCCGTCGCACAGATGTTCACGGCTCTCTCCAGGTCCGCCGACTCATCGACGAAGATGTGACAGACGCCGTGGAAATGCTGCACCATCGGGATGCGCGAGTGTTCGTGCACGAACCGGATCAGCTCCGTCCCGCCGCGCGGAATGACCAGGTCGATGTACTGATCGAGCCGCAGCAAGGCCTTGATCTCCTCCCGATCCGAGGTCGTCAGAAGTGTCACCGAATCGGCACTCACGTCATGCTTCGCAAGCGACTGCGTCGCCAGATTCGCCAGTATCCGATTCGAGTTTGCCGCCTCGCGGCCGCCCTTGAGGATGCAGGCGTTGCCGCTCTTGAAGCACAGGGCAAATGCGTCGATCGTCACGTTCGGCCGGGCCTCGTAGATCATCATGATCACGCCGATCGGGCATCGAACTTTGCGCACGCGAAGTCCGCTCGGCACCGCCGCGTCGCGCGTGACCTGGCCGACTGGGTCAGGTAGCGCGGCGACCTGTCTCAGGCCTTCGGCCATCTGCTGGATGCCGGCGTCTGTCAGTGTGAGTCGGCGAATCTTGGCGTCGCCCAGGCCGGCCTCGCGCGCCGCACCCAGATCGAGGGCATTGGCCTCCTTGATCGCAGCAACATTCGTCTCGATGAGGCCCGCCATCGTCGTGAGGCAGGCGTTCTTCGTCGCCGTGGAAAGACCGGCGAGAGCCGCGGCCGCCGACCGGGCGCGCTGGGCGAGCTTTTCGATGTCTCTCTCCATGAGCGGTCCCTATTCCCTGAAGATCACCAGGTCGTCGCGGTTGATGATCTCTTTGATGTACTCATAACCAAGGATGTCCTTGACCTCCGCGTGCTTGCGCCCCTGAATCCGGCGCACTTCATGTGACGAGTACGACACAAGGCCGACGGCGAAGACGTGCCCTTCCTCATCACGGAGGTCCACCCGCGCCCCCATGGAGAAATCTCCCTCGACATGGCGGACTCCCGATGGCAGAAGGCTCGCGCCGCGCTCGATCACTGCCGCCTTGGCCCCGGCGTCGAGCGTCAACGATCCCAGGGAGCGAGAACGCATGGCGATCCACTGCTTGCGCGCGTTGAGCTTTCGCTCGCGCGGGACGAATACTGTTCCCAGCGGCTCGCCCTGCAGCAGCCGCGGCAAAATACCGGGCTCCAGACCGTGTGCGACAATCGTCGGCACGCCCCAGTGGCTGGCGAGATGTGCCGCGGAAACTTTCGCGTGCATCCCCCCGACGCCGGTTGTGCTCGTGTCATGGCCGATGTGCTCGTCAACCGCCGAGCCGACATCCACCTGCGGGATCACGTCGCCGTTGCCGCCGTTCGCATGAAGGCCCTTGGCAATGCTCAGGATGACCAGCAGCTCAGCGGACACGAGGCCGGTCACGAGCGCGGACAAATGGTCGTTGTCGCCGACCTTGTTCTCGTCGTCGGAAAGGGCGTCGTTTTCGTTGATGATCGGGACGATTCCGCCATCGACAAGCTTCTGAATCGTGTGCCGCGCGGAAAGAAAGCGGCGGCGGTTTTCAATATCTTCGGCGGTCATCAAGAGCTGCGCGACGTGAATGCGATGCCGCTTAAACGCCTTCGCCATGACGCCCATGAGCCGATGCTGTCCGACCGACGCCGCAGCCTGTCGCTCAACGACGTCCTCCGGCGGCGAGGCCAAGCCCATCGGGGCATATCCCGCGGCGACGGCCCCCGAAACGACCATGATCACTTCGTAGCCCTGATGGCGCAGGACCATCACATCATGGGCGATGTCGGCGATCACCTTGGGGCGAAGTCGCCCTTTGCCGGCGATGACGGCGCTGCCGACCTTGACGACGACGCGTCGAATTTTTCCAAGCTGACGTCTCCCACTTACGGGCGATTCCATGATGATCAACTCTTGAGCCCTCTGACTTCCCCCAATATCTCCCCAGCCATCCTTCGCGTCTCGGCCGGCGACGCGCCGCCGATCGTCTGGTACAAGTCGGCCCGATCCGCCCACACGTCGGCGTCGGCGTTGCCGGCAGCGGACTTCAACTCTTCCGCCACGCCGTGATGGGCCTCTCGAAGCGGTATTCCCTCGGCAACCTTTGCTTCCATGCGCAAGGTCGCCCCAATCCCTCCCTGTTTGCAGGATGCTGCCAGGCGCTCGGCACTAAATTGCATCCCCCGGCAGAAGGCGATCGTCATCTCCATCAGCATCGCCAGCCTCGCTGCCGCCTGATGCACGATCGGCTTGAGACACTGCAGGTCTCTATTGTAACCACTGGGCAGCCCCTTCAGCGTCAAAATGGCCTGGGAATGGGCCGCCTGCACCATGCAGGCCTCGCCGCGCAAAAGCTCCATCGCGTCGGGATTCGATTTGTTCGGCATCATCGAGGAGCCTGTGGCGAATTCCTTCGGATACACCGTCCAGCCAAGCGGCGTCTGAGAAAACATGATGATGTCCGTCGCCAACGCCTGAAGATGAAGAGCCGTCTGCGCCGCCACCGCCAGCCATTCCACAATCTCATCGCGGCACGACGTCGATTCCAGCGCATTACGGGACGGCCGGACAAACCCCAGTTCCTTCGCCTGAATGTGGCGGTCGATCGGAATCGACGAGCCGGCCACCGCCCCACTCCCCAGCGGGCAGAATTCCGCCCACTCGCTGACCAGAAAGCCCGCATGTCGCCGAATGCGGTCCATCGAAGCGGCGTACCGCAAGGCCCAAAAGCCGACGTTCCCGGGCGCGGCGAATTGCGCGTGGGTCTGCAACGGAAATATCATCTCGCTCCACTCGACGGCTCGCTCACACATCGCCTCGACCAGCAAACGCGAATCCGACGCGAGCCGCTTACCTGCGTCGATGACGAACATCTTCAGCAGGGTCGCCACCTGATCGTTGCGCGACCGGGCCGTGTGAATCTTTCGCCCGGCATCCCCTGCCTGGGCAGTGAGCTGCTGCTCAACCCAAGTATGCAGATCCTCCGCGTCGGAGTCGGGACACGGAGCATGGTCGAACTTTCGCTCGATGTCCGTAAGCGCCGAGTCGATGGCCGCCTGCTCGCGCTGCGAAAGGATTCCAGCGACGGTTAGTGCAACGGCATGGGCACGCTGGAGTCTCAATTCATACGGCAACAGAAACCAGTCCGCTTCGAGGCAGCGGTTGATCGATGCAAAGGTAGGATGAAGAGTCTGCTCCTGTTTCCAAAGCGCTGCCATCGGCATCCTCCACGCATCGCGGGCCCACCTGCGACAGCCAGCTCAGCTTGATAAAGCCCGCCGCATCCTGATGGGAAAAGTCGCTTTGCTCGAACGTCGCCAGGTCCTTGCGAAAAATCGCTGCGGGTGCGTCGATCTTCGAAACATGAGTCGTCGGCGTGAGCTGAACCGTGACCTCGCCCGTCAGATGGGCCATCACCGCGCCAGCCGAAGCCTGGAGCAGCGCGCGCTGATCCGAGAAGTACTCTCCCCGATACATCATCGTACCAAACTGACGGCCCAGTTCGCAGTAAGCGTCGTAGGTCGGCTTGTTCAGCGTGCATCGAGCCAGGGCGTCGACCGCGACATGCAGCAGCTTCGCCGCGGGGTTGATGTATAGCCCGCGCGATTTGATGCCGGTGAAGCGGTTCTCAATGACCATGTCCCACGCCCAGGCAGCGCTGCGGTACGTACGATTCAGCCGGGCCACAATCTGCGGCAGGCTGACCGGCAGACCATCAATGCTGACGGGAACTCCCCGGTCGAATCCGACGCGAACCTGCTGCGGGGCCGTTTCGGCAGAGGGGCCGCCCGAGAACCTGCCGCTCACGGCGCGAAGCACCTTGTTCACATCAACGAGTGCGGCGGGATCCTCAAGCTCGCTTCCCTCGACGCTCAGGTGCCAAAGGTTCTCATCGAGGCTGTAGTCCTTGGTGACCGAGAAGTCATCCTTCACGCCGTGCGCGTGAAGGTAGGCGATCATGTCCGCGCGTCCGGAAAGTTCCCAGCACTTCCACGGCGCCAGGATCGGGCACTCCGGCGCAAGGGAGTGATAGGCATATTCAAAGCGGATCTGATCGTTGCCTTTTCCCGTAGCGCCGTGAACCAGCGTCGCCTCGCCGAGGGCCTTGGCCAGTCGCACTTGCTCCAGGGCGATGAACGGACGGGCCAGCGCCGTGCCAAGGCGATAGTTGCCTTCGTAAGTGGCGCCAAGTCCAATGGCCAGCGGAATGACGGACTCGAACATGGCCGGCTTCGCATCGCGAATGATCGCCGACTTCGCACCGTGACGAAGCGCCTTCTCGCAAAGCGCCTCCATGTCTTCCTGTTGACCCACGTCGACGAGCACCGCGTGAACGTCGTAGCCGCGTTCGCGAAGCCATATGACGATCGTGGTCGTATCCAGCCCGCCTGAGTAAGCCAGGACGCACTTCTTGCTATCGCTCATGCTTGTCTCCAAACCATTGTTCCAGTCGCCGCAGTGCGACGACCTGAGTTCGCCGCGTCTTGGTTGCCACGAAAATCGCATCGTCCCCGGCAATCGTTGCCAGTATCACAGGCTCCGCGTGCTGATCGATCAGCGACGCCACGCCCTGGGCCTGACCCGTCGCCGTCCGAATGACGATCAAATTCGGACCGCAAATCGTGAAGCCCAGCACCACACCGGACAGATCAACGAGATCAGGCCCCGAGTCGGCCTCGGCCTGCTGGAAGACGTAACTTCCACCGGCCTTGCGAATGCCCATCTCCAGGAGGTCGCGACTCAGCGTCGATTGGTTCACCACAATGCCGCGCGCCCGCAGGGCCTTGCGCAGGTCTGCCTGCGTGCCGACACCCAACTCCCGAACGATTCCGCGAATCGCCTCCCATCGTTCGTGTTTCGCATCCATCAGGATTCATAATAGCATACTATGCACACATATGCAACATATATTCAGGGATGGGATCCGAACGCATGAAACGACCGGCTCGGCGGCGTCGCGGCAGGCAAATCCCGTGCCGCGAACTTGATTCTCCCGACCGCAAATCGGATATTCGTGTATAATCTTGTTGAGCCGACGAGCCCTTCGGCCGAAAAGTCCATCGTCCGGGTCTGCGTCTAAACCGCTACCGGAAAGGCGCTTAGAGAGCTCTTCTTGATGTCTCAATATCTCTCCATGATACCCTCGCAGCAAATGCGACTGGAACAGCGGCTCAGTCCGCAGCTTGTTCAGTCCATGGAGATTCTGCAGCTTCCACTCCTCGCGCTGGAGGCTCGCGTGCGCGAAGAAATGGAAATGAACCCCGTTCTGGAAGAACCGGAAACGGAACCCACCTCCCCGACGGAAGACGTTCGCGAGGAGCCCCCCACGTCCGAGAAAAGCCAGGCCGAGGCCGAAAGCTTTGAGCGACTAGATCAACTTGGCCGGGAATACGAATTCGACCCCGGCGACCTCCCGTATAGCCGAGGCGCAGGCAACGGCGATGGCGAGCGCAACGCCAAAATGGATGCCATGGCCAACACCGCCTCGCGCGGCGAAGGCCTTCGCGAACTGATGGTCCGCCAATGGGCCCTGATCGATTGCGATCCCGCCACTCGCACGGCAGGCGAAGCCATCATCGACTGGATGGACGAGGACGGCTATCTCCGACGCGAAGTCGAGCATCACGCCCCCGGCGACAACGGCGACGGCGTCGAGACGACTCCCCTCATCATTCGCAGGACCGACGAGGAGCGGCGGCGGTTGCTTGAGGAGATCGCCCTGTCGCGTACGCCTCCACTGGAGATTGACGCCATGGAGTCCGCGCTCTGCGTCGTCCAGACATTGGAGCCGATCGGCGTGGCCTCAAGGGATCTGACCGAGTGCCTGCTGATTCAGCTCGCCGCCAAGAATGAAACAGATCCCTTTTACGCCGAACTGGTCAGCAATCACCTCAGCGATCTCGGAAAAAACCAGTATCCTCAGGTCGCCAAGGCCACCGGCCGCTCCATCGAAGACATCAAGGCGGCCCTGCTGGTCATCGGAAAGTTGAATCACCATCCCGGCCTGCTCGTTCAGCCGAATGACGTCCCGCGAATCTCGCCGGACATTCTCATCGACTACTCCGATGACGGGGACGGCTACACGGTTCGCCTCGCGCGCGGCAATACTCAGCGCCTGCGAATCTCCGCTCAGTATCGAGAGATGCTCCAGGACAAGATGCTCGACAAAGAGACCCGCGCCTTCATCAAACAGCGCGTCGAGTCCGCCGGCGTCCTGATCGACGCCATCCAATACCGCCGCGACCGGCTGCTGGAAATCGCCAAGGTCCTGGTGGACCGACAGCGCGAGTTCTTCGACTTCGGGCCGCAGTTCATGAAGGTCCTGCGCATGCGCGACCTCGCCGAGGAGTTCGGCTGCGACCCCTCCACCATCAGCCGCACCGTGGACGGTAAATACGTCCAGACGCCGCGCGGCCTCTTCCCGGTTCGACAGTTCTTCTCCGGCGGGACCACCGACTCGACCGGCGAGACCGTCAGTTGGAACAGCATCAAAGCCAAGGTCAAGGAAATCATCGACGGCGAGGACAAATCCAACCCGCTCACCGACGACGAGATCATGAAACTCGTCAACGCACAGACCACCGTACCGATCGCCCGTCGAACCGTCGCCAAATACCGCTCCCAGCTCGGCATTCCCTCGCAGCGCGAGCGCAAGGCCTACTGATACTCCTTACGTTCCATCAATCGGCTGCTCGCCGGCTCCCCTGCCCACACATTGAAGCAATTCTGGTACCATGCCTGCGATCAGTGAATGAGTGCGTCAGCTCGGAAACGGGAGTGAACCGACCAACATGCTCATCGGAATCATGTCGGACAGCCACGGCGACGCCGCCGCCACCGCCCGGGCGATCAAGACCTTGACCGATCGCGGAGCCGAGTACTTCATTCACTGCGGCGATATCTGCGGTGACAACGTCCTCGCCGAGTTGGCCGGCCGCCCCTGCACCTTCGTCTGGGGAAACTGCGACGACCCCACGCCACTGGTGAAAAAATATGTCCAATCGCTTGGCCTTCCCTGGCCCCAGCAGCCCGTGCGCATCGAGCTGGCGGGTAAGACCATCGCCGTCTATCACGGTCACGAGAGAGGCTTCGCCGTCGCCACGGAAATAGACCACGACTTTGACTACCTTTTCCATGGTCACACGCACAAGCGCGCCGACCGCCGCGTCGGAGAATGTCGAATCATCAACCCCGGCGCGCTCTATCGGGCGAACCCAAGAACGTGCGCACTACTGAACCTGGTCACAGATAAATTGGATTTCTTGAAACTTGACGAGGCTTGATGACATCAGCGGGCTCGTACACCGAGTCGTCACCCGCCAACGGATTGAAGGCCTTCACACGGGAGCAATGACATGAGCGTTCAAAACATTCGGATTTCCGCCCTGATCCTGACAACCGCCGGCCTCGGCCTGTTCGCATATGGCTGCGAAAAGTCCGCCCCCGCCAATGCTGACGCATCGACCATTGAGGCCCGGCTGGCGAAGGCGGATGCGGTCGATGGAAAGACCGACAAGGTCGTCACCAAGTGCGCCGGCTGCGCCCTCGGCATGGACGGCAAGGCCGAACACTCACTCACGGCGCACGGCTACACCCTGCACCTGTGCTCAGAACATTGCAAGGAAGACTTCGGCAAGGATGTCGACAAGTCCCTCATGGCCATGGAACTGCCTGAATAAGCAGCGCCAACCCGGCAAGCGGATCGACTCAGCCGCCGGCGACCCTCAGCGCACCGATACGGCCGTCTTCTTGCCGTCGCTGACGTCGAAGGCCTTAAGGACCTTGCGATCCCGCACGTAAAGGGTGCCGTCCACGAGCGTGGGGACGGTCCATGCGATCTTGGTGCAGGCCTCGCACTTCGAGAGGATCTTCATCTTCTTCGGACTGACCCTCGCCAGATTCAGTCGCCCGTCCTCATCGAGGACGATCAGCTTCTTGTCGCCATAGACACACGTGGCCTTGGTGATGCCGCGCTTCTTGAAGCCGAACTCGCCCGTATGAATATTCACGGACGCGAAGAAGGCCGGGCCGAAGTCGCCGCTGGAGCCGTACACATAGTCGCCAATCACCACCGCGTTACCGTGGTGAATCTTCATCTTCGCGTTGTACCACAACTCCTCCGCCGACCATTTGCCGTCCTTCTTGCTGATCTTCATTCCCCGGGCCCCGTTCCCGTAGGCCGACGAGACGAAGAGGATGTTGTCCTTGCACCAGACCGGCGTGCAGATGTTCGCGTCCCACTGCGTCTTGTGTGGGGCATTCCAAATGAGCGAGCCGTCGGCGGGATTAAGTCCGCTCGCGCCGCTGTCGGCGAAAATCACGACATGTTGCTCCCCGTCAATATCAATGAGGAGCGGCGAAGCATGGGTGCCGTTGGAATCCTGATTCTTCCAGACGAGCGTGCCGTCGGACTGCTTCAGGGCGATAACGCCCCTGCCTTCGCCGCCGACCGGCAGAATAATCGTATCCTTATATGCCAACGGGCTGGCACTATAGCCGAAGGCCAGGGTGCCGGCCTCGTATTCCTTGCGGAGGTCCTTCGACCAGATCAATTCGCCGGTGTTCTTGTCGAGACAGTTGAGCATGCACATGCACCCGACGGCGAACAGTCGGTCGCCAACGATGAGCGGCGTGGAATGCGGCCCGAGGCCGAAGTCCATCTGCATGTCCTTTTCCCAGTTGGCGTCGTAGGTGTACTCCCAGCGCGTCTTGCCGGTCGCGGCGTCGAGCGCGATGATCGCTTCCTTGCCTTCCAGGTCCCACTTCTTCTCCTCAAGCTGCTTTCGCTTCGTCGTCATGGCGTAAAGCAACTTGCCATCAGATGAAACGGCGGAGTATCCATCCCCGAGCTCGATCTCCCAGAGCTTCTGCGGACCGTCCTTGGGCCACTTCTTGGCCAGATTGTCGCAGTCAACCTTAAAGTCGCGGCTGGGGCCGCCCCATTGCATCCAGTCGCCCTCACCGCGAGCCTCGCCGCTGCTTCCCATCAACGCAGAGGCAGCAACAATTAAGGTGAGCCGAGAAACGCAAACAAAACCACCATGGGCCATCTTGAACATATCAATCACTCCGATTCCAGGCTCACCAACCGAACGACAGGCAGCGTCGCCTCAATGAAAGCCATCGCGACGAATCCGGGCCACCGCACCAAACTCGTCCGCTCGGCCATCAGCCCGAGTCTGATTACTCGCCGTCGCTGTCATCATCATCTTCGTCGTCGTCCTCCTCATCTTCGGCCTCTTCTTCCGCCTGGGCCTTCTTGCGAGCGGCGATCTTCTGTGCCGCCTCTTCCTTCTGCTTGTTTCTGTCAGCCTCCGAGATCATCCGCGTGTTGGACTTGACGGCGATGCTGATCTTCATCGTGCCTTCCCCACCACCCACCTCCGATAGCGACATCCTGATATCCGACTTGCTATCGGTCTCATTGCTGACGATCACGCCCAGCTCGATGTCATATATCGCCTTCCCTTTGCCGGAGCCCTTAACCTTTGTGCCGCTACCCTTCTTTTCCCCCTTCGCGTCGTCGGCCTTCTTATCCACGTCGCCGCCCTCGCTTGATTCGTCAATTGTGTAGCTGATGAAGGCGACCTTTCGTCCATTTTCCGTGCCGATGCGATCGAGCTTATAGGTGACATTTTCCACGACAGTGCCCGTCCGGGGGCGTTCCTGTTTGGAAGTGGCCGACCATGTATCTCCCACGGCGACTTCCTTGCCGGGGTAAATCATGAGCGGATCCTCGGCATACTGGCGGCGTCCCACCTTGTCCGTGAACTCACTCTTCATCTCCGTCCAGAACATGTTCATGGTCGCCTTGGCATCGATCTTTTTGGCGATCTCATCCATGCCGGAAAAGTTCAGCACCTTTCCATCGCGCCCCACTTCATACTTGATGGACTCACCAACCATGGGCCCGAAGATGGTTGCCAACAGCGGCGCGGCCTCCTCGTTCTCAGCATCGTCGGAATCGAACTCAAGAGTGCCGCCCATCATGGGCATGTCGAAGATCTGCACCGCGCGCTCGAAGGTAGCTGTGACCTCCTTCTTGCCCATCGCCCCATCCTTCACCTGCTCGCGACGGCAAAGCACGGTGTCGAATTGCATTTTCATCGACTCGCCCTTCGGAACGTTGGGTATGCCGCTCATGACACGTGTCGCATGAATCTTCGATTCAAAAAGATAGGACGACCCGGCCTCAAACTTGCGCTTGATGACGACCGACTCCGCCATGGCGGTACTGACGGTCAGGGCCGCAAGTAATCCGAGAAGACTGACTCGACGAAATCTGAAATCTCTGACACGAAGCATAAGAATTCTCCATTGACTGAATTTACTGATTGCGCGGCAAAAACGCCGTCCGGCCGTGATTCTGCGACTATTGTTCTGTTAAATGGCTCGCGGCACAAGTGCGCGGAGGCCCACGCTTCTCCCGCGATCTCTCTGGCATCATTCAAAACGGGATTCAGCCGAAACGCTCACTCCCCAATCACGCCGACATGGGGCAACCAGGAGACCCGCATATCCACCCGGAACCGATCATTCACCGCACAGATCCTCGGCAATCGCGCTGAGAAACTCTCCTGCCCCCGCGCGACTCACCGGTCCGACGATGTACGTGGCCATCAAGTGAAGGCAGCCGCGATACTGGTTTACCTGTAACGTCACACCGGGCGGAGAAAGCGCCGAGTTGAGCGTATAGACCAGGCTGGTCGGCTGTCCGCAAAAGGTCTCCAGATCGGCGATGACCGGACCGAGAAACCCAAATCCGAAAGTGGCCGGCTGCTTCTCTGCCTGGTCGCGAATGTGACGCTCCAGCAGTTTCTCGCGCGGAGCAAGCCACGACATCATCTGCAAATTGCCAAGCTCGATGGAACGCCGAATCTGGTCCCGCATCGAATCGTGCAGCAGCTTCGAAGCCCGGTCGCGGTCTTCAAGCGCCTGCCGCCGAATCTCCAACTGAATGAACGACATGAAGTTTCGAAAGATCGGATCCGCTCGCCCCGGTGCGCGAAGGTTGAGCGGCACGTCCGTTCTGAAGATCGATCCCGGCTTCTGCGGATGCCGTGATAGTCGGGCCACGACCCGAAAGGCACTGGCCAGAATGAGCGGCGTCAGATTGACGAATCCGCATATCGCCCTGGCCCGTCGCTCAACCTGACGCGTCTGCTCCGCAGAAAGCGCATGCACCTCGATGCCGTACGGCTCACAACCCCACGCCATTTGATCCGGCGGCGTCATGATGATCGGCTTGCCGGGCAGTCGAATATTCTGCCGGATAACGGACAGCGCCGCCTTGATTCGCCTGTTTCGCGGGTATCGAAAAAGGTGCTCGGACATCTCATCTCTCGGACGAGCGTCAATCGATTCTGCGGGCCCCGCGCCTTCCGATGCAACTGCCTCATGGCAACGGCTCAACTCCCTCAGGACGAACTCCGGCGCCTTGCCATCCATCAAAACGTGGCTGAAGTGAAGGATGAACACGTCGCGACCACCCGGCTGACGCAGCAGATGAAACGAAATCGGCGCATCCCGGTCCAGGTCCATCGGAGTCACAAACAACTTTTCCCCATAGGCCCGGGCCTCGGCGGGGTCATCAGTAGGGAGTGCGGCCCGTTGCAGTCGAGGCACGCGTTGAGGATCAAAGCGCCACCTGGGAACCCCGTTGTTCGAGCCCTCCTCAAGGCGGCCGGTGATAACGGGAAATGACGCCGCCAAACGCCCGATGGCCTCGCCCAGTCGCTCGGCGTCGATCCTCCCGGCGAGCCAAACGTGGCTCTGGCACTGAAAGCCGCCGTGCCCGACGCCGCGCATGGCTCGATGGGCGATCAGCATGAGCCGATCCGCCGAGTTAAGCGGCTGACTCCCGGAGTGCGTTAGGTTTGGATCAATGTCAGCAACCGGCACGGATTGAGACCCTGGAAGCCATTGGGCGCCATCCAGCCGCCGCCCGATTTATCTCCGAGACCAGACCACGGGCCATCGGCACCCTGGGGTTTAGTAAACCCCTGGGACTCTGTCAATTAGCGCCATCCCGCCCCCGCCGCGAATCCGAAAAGTACGGGATAGATGCGGAAAAATGCCCTAAAACGCAACCCGATCATCGCGAATTGCTCGCAAAGTCGACGACCGGCCTCTGGAACGCTCGTTGCTACATGACTTCGCGGCAGTCGTGCCGGTAATTGGAATTTGTCATTCAGGTCCAGCCATCGGAGTCTCCGTGTCGCCGGGCCGGTCTGAGTTTCGGCCTGCATCGGCATTTGCAGCGTTTCAGCAGGCGCCACCTGGCCCAGACCTCGGAGGACCATTCGCGATGGAAACACCACAAACTGTGACCCTGGACGGAAACGAGGCAGTCGCCTCCGTCGCGCATCGCATTAACGAAGTCATCGCCATCTATCCCATCACCCCGTCCTCCCCCATGGGCGAGTTCGCCGACGAATGGGCAACCAGGGGCGTTAAGAACATCTGGGGCGTCGTCCCTTCGATCACCGCAATGCAATCCGAAGGCGGCGCCGCGGGCGCGATTCACGGGGCACTGCAGGCCGGCGCCCTGGCGACAACCTTCACCGCCTCGCAGGGCCTCCTGCTCATGATCCCCAACATGTACAAGATCGCCGGCGAGTTGACCGGCTTCTGCATGCACGTCGCCGCCCGGACTCTCGCCACCCACGCCCTGTCCATCTTCGGCGACCACTCCGACATCATGGCCTGCCGCCAGACCGGCTTCGCCATGTTGGGCGCGGCCTCGGTTCAGGAAGCCCACGACATGGCGTGCATCGCCACCGCCGCGTCGCTGGAGAGCCGCATTTCCTTCCTCCACTTCTTCGACGGCTTCCGCACCTCGCACGAGGTCGCCAAGATCGACCTGCTCAGCGATGACGACCTGAGAGCCATGATCCGCGACGAGTTCGTAAAGGCCCATCGCGATCGAGCGCTCACGCCGGATCGCCCGGTCATTCGGGGTACGGCCCAGAATCCTGACACTTTCTTCCAGGCCCGCGAGGCGTGCAACTCCTATTACGACGCCTGCCCGGCCATCGTCCAGACAACCATGGATCGCTTTGCCGAGCTCACCGGCCGCACCTACCGGTTATTCGACTACTTCGGCCACCCCGAGGCCGAGCGCGTCATCGTCATGATGGGCAGCGGCGCGGAGGCCTGTCGTGAGCTGGTTGAGGAGCGCGTCAAGTCCGGCGACAAGATCGGCCTCGTCGTCGTCAGGCTCTATCGCCCCTTCCCGCTCGCGGCATTTCTCGACTGCCTGCCGAAGACCACCCAATCGATCGCTGTTCTCGACCGCACCAAGGAGCCGGGCGCACTCGGCGAGCCGCTGCTCTTGGACGTGATCACGGCATTTCACGAAGCGCAAGCGCAAGGCCAACTGCCCATGCCCGCCATGCCGCGGATCATCGGCGGGCGATATGGCCTGTCGAGCAAGGAATTCACCCCGGCATGTGTCCAGGCCGTTTACGACGAGTTGGCGAGTTCAAACCCCAGGCGGCGTTTCACCGTCGGCATCGTCGACGACGTGACCCATCTGTCACTTGACGTTGACCCCGAGATGGACATCGAGCCGGACGACGTATTCCGCGCCGTGTTCTTCGGGCTCGGCGCAGACGGTACGGTCGGCGCCAACAAGAACTCCATCAAGATCATCGGCGAAGAGACCCCAAACTATGCCCAGGGCTACTTCGTCTACGACTCCAAGAAATCCGGCGCCATCACCATCTCCCACCTGCGTTTCGGACCGCGGCCGATCCGCTCGACTTATCTCATCAAGCGCGCCCAGTTCGTCGCCTGTCACCAGTTCAACTTCCTCGATCAATACGACGTCTTGGAATACGCCCGCCCCGGTGCCGTGTTCCTTCTCAATGCCCCAGTCGACAAGGACGCAGTCTGGTCGCGCCTCCCCGCAGAAGTCCAGCAGACCATTCTCGAAAAGAAGCTCAAAATGTTCGTCATCGATGCGAACAGCGTCGCCCAGGCCACCGGCATGGGCACCCGCATCAACACTATCATGCAGGTCTGCTTCTTCGGCATATCCGGCGTGTTGCCCCCCGATGAGGCCATCGCTCACATCAAGACGTCGATCAAGAAAACTTACGGCAAAAAGGGCGACGAAGTCGTCCGCAGAAACTGGGAGGCCGTCGACGAAACACTCAAGCACCTTCACGAAGTCCCTATTCCAGGCTCCGTGACGGTTTCTCGAAGCAGGCCCGCCACCGTGGCTGCGCAGGCCCCGGACTTCGTCAAACGCGTCACCGCCATGATGATGAAGGGCAAGGGCGATCTCCTTCCCGTCAGTGCGTTTCCGATCGACGGAACCTGGCCGACCGCCACCTGCCAATGGGAAAAGCGAAACATCGCCCTCGAGATTCCCGTCTGGGACGAGAAGCTCTGCATTCAATGCAACAAGTGCGCCATGGTCTGCCCTCACGCGGCCATTCGCGCCAAAGTCTACGAACCCGAGCACCTCGCAAACGCCCCCGACACGTTCAAGAGCACCGACTGGAAGACAAAGGACTTCGCAGGCGCCAAGTTCACGATCCAGGTCGCTCCCGAAGATTGCACCGGCTGCAAGGTATGCGTGTCCGTCTGCCCGGCAAAGGACAAGTCGAATCCTCGCCACAAGGCGATCGACATGCACCCGCAGGCCCCGCTCAGGGAGCCCGAGCGCGAGAACTACGACTTCTTCCTGAAACTCCCCAATCCCGACCGCACACGAATCGAGCGCCTCGACGTCAAAGGCTCTCAGTTGCTCCTTCCCCTCTTTGAATACTCCGGCGCCTGCGCCGGCTGCGGTGAGACGCCCTACGTCAAGCTGCTCACCCAGCTCTTCGGCGATCGCCTGCTCATCGCCAATGCCACCGGCTGTTCATCCATCTACGGCGGAAACCTGCCCTCGACGCCATATACCGTCAACGAAGATGGCCGCGGCCCGGCCTGGTCGAACTCACTCTTCGAGGACAATGCCGAATTCGGTTTCGGCTTCCGCCTCGCCGTTGATGCCCATCGCGGCTTTGCCCGCCATTTGCTGATATCCCTGGCGGGCTCGCTGGGAGATGAACTGGTCAACTCGATCCTCAACGCCGAGCAGGACGACGACGCATCCATTCTCGCTCAGCGACAGCGTGTGGCCGTGCTTCAAGAGAAGCTCGCAACGATTGATCGTCCGGAGGCCAGGCTGCTTCAGTCCCTCGCGGATTATCTCGTAAGAAAAAGCGTCTGGTGCGTCGGCGGCGACGGCTGGGCATACGACATCGGATATGGCGGGCTCGATCACATTCTCTCGACCGACAAAGACATCAACGTCCTCGTGCTGGATACGGAGGTCTATTCCAACACGGGTGGCCAGCAGTCCAAGGCGACTCCGATCGGCGCGGCGGCCAAGTTCGCATCAGCCGGCAAGTCCACCAACAAGAAAGACCTGGGGCTCATGGCCATGGCCTACGGGCACGTCTACGTCGCCAGCATCGCCTTTGGCGCCAAGGACAATCACACCGTTCAGGCCTTTCGCGAAGCCGAGGACTACCACGGCCCCTCACTCATCATCGCTTACAGCCACTGCATTGCTCACGGTTATGACATGCAGTACGGAGCCGACCAGCAAAAACGCGCCGTCGATTCCGGCATCTGGCCGCTCTATCGATACGACCCGCGACGAGCCGCCGCCGGCGAAGCGCCGCTGATCGTCGATGCCCCGGCCGGCAAAATCCCGGTCAACGAATACATGAGAAACGAAACCCGATTCCGCATGGTCGAGAAAATCGATCCGGTGCGCTTCAAGTGGCTCGCTGCCGAAGCGCAGAAAGCCGCCCAGCGACGAATCGCCGTCTATCAGCACATGGCCGGCCTTCGGGTTCCCGGTTCCGGCAATGGCGACGGGCAATCGCAATCCGCCCCGGCCGCGCCTCAAGAACCGGCGGTGGCCGATGTGTGAGACAGTCACCATAGGGAGTTAGTTCCATGCAACCTACCCACTGCTGCCTGGAGTTATGGATATGAACCTCGAAACCCAGTACCTCGGATTCACCCTGCCTCACCCGCTGGTGCTCGGGGCAGGCCCTCTGTCCGATACCCTGGACGGAATTCGTCAGGCTGAAGATGCGGGCGTGGCGGCGGTCGTCCTGCGATCTCTCTTTGAAGAGCAGATTTCGGCCGAGTCCATGGCCACCCATCGATCGGTCGACTATCACGCCAACTCGTTCGGCGAAGCCCTGTCGTTCCTGCCCTCGCCCGAGGACTACATGCTCGGTCCCGCGGAATACATCGAGCACGTTCAGCGCGCCCGCCATGCCGTGCAGATCCCGGTCATCGCATCGCTCAATGGCAGCACGCTCGGCCGATGGCTGGAGTACGCCCAGTTAATCGAGCAGGCCGGCGCCAGTGCCCTCGAACTGAATGTATTTCAAATCCCAACGTCCCCGGATGAATCCGCCGTCGCCATTGAAGAACGAACGGCACAGGTGGTCCTGGAAGTCCGACGCATCACGAAGATCCCCCTGGCCATCAAACTGTCCCCATTCTACACAGCCCCCGCTCACTTTGCGGCGCGACTCGAAGAAGTCGGTGCCAGCGGGTTCGTCCTCTTCAACCGATTCTTCGAGCCCGACATCTCACTCGAAGATCTGGAATACACTTCGCACCTGCACCTTTCTCACGCCTCCGAACTGCTGCTGCGCTTGCGCTGGCTCGCCATCCTTTCCGGCCATGTAGGAGGCTCCCTCGCCGTGACCGGTGGCGCCCATTCCGGCATCGACGCGGTCAAGGCCATCATGAGCGGCGCCAACGCCGTGCAGATCGTCTCCGCTGTCCTGAAGCACGGCATCGGCCACATCGGGCACATGCTCCAGGAGATCAAAACATGGATGGAAGTGCATGAATACGAGTCGATCCAGCAAATGTGCGGAAGCATGAATCTGCTTCGCTGTCCGGACCCGTCATCCCTGTTACGTGGAAATTACATCCACATGCTCCAGACCTGGCAGCCGTGAAGCGGGGTTTATCCCCCCATAGTGCCAGATGGGTACGCGTAGACGGCGGCCATTTGCTCTCCGGCTACATATGATCTTTTGACATTTAGAGCGGATTGCGCGTTCCTCTAGCGCCATAGTGCACTAGGGGTTAGGCTCATTGCCAAAGGAGTACTTTGGCATGGAAGCCTATTCGATGGATTTGCGCAGGCGGGTGCTGGCAGCGTGCGATGC